>Ga0187846_10000073_pt1 | contig 58100 bp, 48 predicted proteins | sample TC_taG_FD_161473 | JGI IMG/M metagenome (GOLD analysis project Ga0187846, IMG submission 161473) | Biofilm microbial communities from the roof of an iron ore cave, State of Minas Gerais, Brazil - TC_06 Biofilm (v2) | ecosystem: Environmental > Terrestrial > Deep subsurface > Cave > Wall biofilm... | reverse complement strand
ACCGATCTCGAGCACGTGCATGCCTGGTTGTATGCGTGCGCGTTCCGCATGCTCGCGGGTTGCCATCAGGCCCCGGCTGTGCAGCTGGTCGAACGGCCATAGATCGCGATGGCTGGGCTTCTCAGGGTCTACTCCAGCGGCGCGGAGCGCATCTTCTATGCGCTGCAGTACCGGCCGATCTCCGTAATAGCGCTGAACGATCGCCGCGACGTCGGTCATGCTTGCCTCCCTGCGTCATGGTCATCGCATAACTTATGCGCTGTTGGAAACGCGATAGCACCGCCGACGTTGTCCACCCGCGCCTGCATCGGCTCGGTCGGGTGAGATCCAACCGCCGGTAAAGCCCGAGCGCCGCTACTTGTCGAGCCAGACGTCTTCCATGCGCGCGCCATTGGCGATGCTGTTGACCATTATCGTCAGGCCCTTCACATAGGGCTGCCAGCAGGTCGCGCGGCGGTCGTAAAAGATGATCGGTCGGGCGCCGTCCTCTGCCAGTTTCCTTTCGATCTCCCACACTAACTTCTTGCGCCTTTCCTGGTCGGCCTCGATGGATTGCCGATCGATCAGCTTATCCACCTCGGGATTGCAGTAACCGTTATAGTTCAGCTCGCCGCCGCATCCGTAATTCAGGTAGAGGTTATTGTCGGGATCGGGCCCGCCTCCCACGGGGCTGAATCCGACGGTGTAATCCTTGCGCATGACCTTGGGCAGCCAATTCGTCGTGTCGATCATTTCGAGCTCGCCGTCGATGTAAACCTCCTTCAACTGGTCGATCATGATCACCGCTGGGGCCCGGAAGAACGGGAGGTCGCGCACCGACACCTTGACCTTGAGCCGGTTATCGCGCCCATAGCCGAGCTTCTCCATGATCTGGCGGGCATCGATGCGGTTTTTACGCACATCAGGATCATAGCCCGGCAGGGTTTTCAGGAGATCCGGCGGCATGCCCCAAAGCCCCTCGGGTGGCGGTTGCATGACGCCGCCGATGTCGCCCTGCCCCCCTGTGACGATATCGATAAACGCCTTGCGGTCGAAGCTTAGCGCCATCGCACGCCGCAGATCGGGGCTGTCGAAGGGCGGCTTGTCCCGGTTGGTGATCAGGCTGCGGTTGACGCCGATCGGTGCCAACTCGCAGATTGCGCCAGGCATTTGGCTGTTCACGTCCTTCAGCAGCGGCGCCGTCACGCTATACGCGAAGGTCATGTCGAACTTCCCGGCGACGAACGCCAATATCGCCGTCGACAGGTTTCGAATGATCGTATATTCGATGCCGTCGAGATAAGGTCGACCCTTCTTCCAGTAATCGGGGTTTCGCGTCACCTTGATGTACTCGTTCGGCTTGAACTCAACGAATTTAAACGGGCCTGTGCCGATCGGATGTTGGCGCATGTCTCGCGGCGGGACATGACAGGGATAGATCGGGGAATACCCGGAAGCGAGCAGTGCGAGAAAGGCCGGCTGCGGCCGCTCTAGGCGGAAGGTGACCTCATAGTCACCGCTCGTGGTGACCGCATCGAGGTTCCGGTACCAGGACTTGCGGGGATTGACGCGCAGCTTCTCACTCGCCTTGCCGGTCAGCATTTCCCAGGTGCACTCTACGTCCTTGGCGGTGAAGGGCTTGCCGTCGTGCCAAGTGATGCCTTGACGCAGCGGAAAGGTCAGCTCGGTCCCATCCTCGTTCCATGACCAGCCAGTGGCAAGATCGGGCACGATCGAATTGAGGCTGTTTTGTTTGACGTGCTGGTCGAACATGACAAGATTGTTGAAGACTCCCATCATCGGCCGCTCTGAGACGATCGTCGCTTCCTCGTGGATCGACATACTGGCGGGGCTGTCGGGATCGTACATTTTCAGAATGCCGCCCGGTTTTTGCGCCAATGCCACGTCGGCGGCGGACTGCGCAAGCAACAGCGACCCCGCGGCTGCGAGCATGGGGAGAGGTCGCTTCATGTCCATTTACCTCCCTTTGCTTGTCGCGTCGTCACCAGTTGGACCCTTGGCGATACGAGCGGCCGAACCCTGCTATCCCAGGCCGATTTGCTGAGGTCTCGTTCTAGGCCCAGCTTCCTGGCAGTCTACCATATATAAATCGAGGAGACAGGGATGGCGTCGGCTCTTGAGCGACCTGGCCACCGGTTCGATCAGCGACGATCGTTATGTCTGTCGCCGGGACGCGCCCGGTAGACTGCGCCTACGTCCCAGTGTTTGCTAGACAAGCCGACCCTCTCTGCGCAGTTCGCGGTGTCTTTGATAGAGGTATTTCGCCAGCACGGCGTGCTCCGGCTCTTGTGCCTCGCCACATCGATCAGTCCAATGCACGTGCCGACTTTCCAAGCCGAGCGAGGCGATCGGTTTCGGCGGATTGGTATTTGAAACGATCCCAGCGCTCCCGGGATGGTGCTCGTCCTCGTTCGCAGGCGGGACATGCTGGTTCAGTGACTACGGCAAGACGCTCCCCCCGCGACCGCGGTTCCGGACGCGGCTACGCTGCGCACCGCTACGACCCGGGCGGCGACGACCGGCGGCGGCCGTCCCCCCGTAGGGGTGGAAGTCGTGGACATCTGGAAATGACAGTTTCCCTCATTTCCAAGAGGCTTCTGAAAGATATTTCCAAGCCAGCCGCCGGAAATGCCAGAAGTCTAGGCAAATAGCCATTTCCAGATGTCCGAGGTTATCTTCACGGAAATAAGGGCAGCTTAATGGGTGGATATCGCGAGCGCCTTGTTTGAGGTGTTGGGCTGAGCTCAAATTAGGCGCCTGCGTAGTCTTTCACGCGGTTCAGCCAACGCTGCTGTTCACGTTGACGGTCGCCATCCCCAGCAGGGCCTTACGGAGGGTTGCCGGACCCAAAACCCGCGGGGCGCGCATGAACCGTTGACGCAGATTAAACAATTTGTCTCCACCGGCCATCATCTCTTGTCGAAGTAAGAAAATCGAATGGGCTTATTGGGTACGCAAAATAGGATGATTCCACACGTGGTTATTCCCCCGCCTATTATAACTCCGAGAGATGGGACTGTGGGGTTTATGATGACAACTGCGCCTATGAGCGCCGCTGCCCAGATAACGGTGCCGGTGATACAAAGACCGATTCCGATGATATGTTTCAACTCGGATCCGCCTTCAGAATACGCGAGGTGTTTACGACGCTGTCGATTGTCCATCGCGTGTCACCTTTGGTTATCAGAGCCCCGAATTAATAAAAGGCTAAGATTTTCTAGAGGATTTGTTCCTGACGCGGAAGCAACAGCGTGGGGGCATGTACAGGCAGATCCCCGGCCCTGCACACTGGGCTTGGGCCCAAGGGTTAATATGATTTTCACCGGGTCAAAGACGAACTGACTGACTCAGCTTTGCAGCAGTTCGATATTTCGAGCACGCTACAAGAGCGCTATCTACAAATTCATCTGAAGGGCATTGCCGCACGCATCGTTTCACGTATTGCTCAATGGGCCGACGAGCAGCCTTTAGATCACATCCATCGCTACGGCGCGCCGGTCGAGGAGTGACGACTGACCTCTCAACCGCCGCCGATCATGATTTCGACACGACGGCTGGCCAGTCCGGGATCGGTGCCCGTCTGTCCCCGCCCCACACGCACCAGCCGGCTTGGCGCCACACCGTCCGCAACCAGGACGTCGGCTACCGCCTGGGCACGCCGCTGCGACAGGACCACGTCGGCGGCGGGGCTGCCGGCGCTGTCGGTGTAGCCAACGACGGTGACCTTGCTCGCCGGCTGACTGGTGGCCCTTTGCGCGGCAAGGGCAACCACATTTCGGGCGTCTGAATCGAGCTCCGCCGAATGCTGTTGAAAGTAGACCAGGTAGGGACCACCGGTGCCGAAGAGGGAACAGGCGGACAGCGCCAGTGTGACAAACAGAGCGAAAAAGTACCGCATGTGCGGCTCACTCCCAAAATGCTTCACGAGCGTAGCGATTGGCCCGCGACGCGCATCGGCCGCGATCTAGGCCTTGCAAACGCTCCGCTTCAGCTTTAGTACAACACGCGAGTTATGGAGTTCCAAGAGCGCGCAAACCGACAACCCGTTTCCACACCTTCTGCCCGCAGCCGCCTTAACTCCAACCGTCGCCGTGGACGCTTGGGCGCCCTCGCGACCGCGATCGAATGGCTGGATTTGCCCCTTACCGGACCTTGCTTGACATCCGTAGGGGCTCGCTCCACGCGCGCACTGCAGATGTCCCCGCCACGAGCGCGGACGTTAACATTCGATCGGCCCTGCTATGTGCCGAAAATTGGGAATGACAAAGCAAGCAGCGGGAAGCGGGATGAGCAAACCGCGCCGATAATTCGGTGAATGACGTCTTCGGAAAACATGCGATGACAGGTTTTCGCTGCATCCCGATGAATACCACGAAGGCCACTCGCTTTCGGCAGACTGGCGTCGATGACGCGGGCAATCCATTGCATCGACAGATTGCCGCGCATCCATCGCCGTGCCGTCATTGCCTCGCCGAATCCGAGGTTGGTGCACTGATGCTGCTGGGGTCCTACCATTTCGGCAGGCCTCGCGGCGTCTATTGGACGCCGAGCCCGATTTTTCTTCACGCCGACCCCTGCGAGCGTTTCGCAGAGGTAAACGTGGTTCCGCAGATCGTGCGCCATCGACTGGTCTCGGTTCGAGCCTACGATGCCGACGATATGTGTATCTACGAACTTGGCGACGTATGCGACGGGACTGGTGTCGAGCGGCTCCTCGGACGTGCTCTGTCGGACCGACGAACGGATTTCGTCAACATCCATACTGCCCGACCCGGCTGTTTTCTGTGCCGGGTCGAGCGGGCTTGGCGCGTTTGACTTGCCCACGCGCCGGCTTCTCCCCCAATCGCGCTGGTGCCGACGGCTATCTGCGGCAACCGGCGGAGTGACGCTGGGAGTGTCCACCCCCGGAACCGAGGGGCGGAGCCTGTCGCGGATGAACATTCATGTCCGCATCGTCGGCCCGGCCTACCTCTGCTTCGGGCTCGGCCTGGGACTTTTCTTCGTCACGCAGGGCGTCGGCCGCGGCGTCGTGGCCATGAACGCCAACGCGGTGCGCATGATCGCGAGCGCGGGCGGCGGGCTCTTCGCCGTCTACTGGTTCGACCTCGGCGTCGCCGGGTTCTTTGCCGCCGTCGCCGCCGGATTCTGCGTTTACGCGGCGCTCCTCGTCCACGCATTGTTCAGCGTCAAGACACCCGACGCAGCAATTACAACGAGGTCTTAACCGGCGCGTAGTTGCGTGGATGCACGCGCCCGCTTTCGGTGTCGAGCTGCCCACGAGAAGCTCGCTCCGACAGGGCAAGAGGTGCGGTAGGGGACGTGACCCGTGGCCGGTTTCGAACGTTTCGAAAACCGGCAATCGATCAAGCCCTGTCCGGCTCCCGGCGGGAGGGTGCAACCCGCGCCGGCGCTTCCTTCGGGCCCTCGACCGGTCGCGTGCGCGAGCGCAGCACCACGGAGGCCGTCGGTGTGCCGAACGCCGCGATCGCCTGCAGGATGACGTCGAGCGCGGCAATACTCGGCACCGCCACCTTGATCACCAGGCGGTCGCTGCCGGTGAGGCGATGGGTTTCAAGCACATGTGGGAGACCTTCGACCAGACGACCGAGCGGCACGCAATTCTCCTCCGGCGCGCTGACGCGGATCAGCGCCAGGAGCGGCGCGCCGAGCTTCGCCATGCCGAGTTCGACCCGATAGCCGGCGATGATCCCCGCATCCTCCATCCGTCGCACACGATCCGCCACCGCCGGCGCCGACAGGCCGACCCGGCGGCCGAGCGCGCTGAACGGCATGCGGGCGTCCTCCTGCAGGGCGGCGATGATCCGCCAGCCGATGCGGTCGAGCAGCCTGTCAGCCTTTCTGGCCATTTCCGCGCACCCTCGGAATCGAAAGCGAATCCGCCGAAAAACCTTGACCCCGCCATGGACCTTGTTGCAGCGGGTTTTGCATACTCGGCCGCCCCGCCGCGTCAGGAAGATCCCATGCCGAAGACCAACATCGACGTCGTCCTGCGCCATCACCACGAACTGTGGAGCGGCGGCAGCATCGACAGCATCGGCGACTACTATGCGCCGGATTTCGTCGGCCATCATCCCGGCACGCCGGACTGGGTCGGGCCGGACCATGTCCGGGAGGTGATGCAGAGCACTCGGCAGGCCTTTCCGGACTTCCGCGAGGTGGTCGAGGACGTCATTGCCGAACGCGATATGGTGGTGACGCGGTTCACCGCCTCGGGCACCCATTGCGGGCCGCTGCAGGGCTTCGCGCCGACCGGCCGCGCGATGGCGATGGCGGAGATCGGCATCTTCCGCCTGTCCGGCGGCAGGATCGTCGAGAAATGGGGATCGCTCGACCGTTTCGGCATGCATCAGCAGCTCGGTACCAACCCGCTTGAGCCGCGCAGCGAGCTGCTCTACGAGATCAGTATGCCGCTCGAACCGGCGCAGGATGTGGGCCTGACACCCGGCGGGCACCGCCGCATCCTGATCGTTCAGGGCGGCGAGTTCAGCGGCCCGCGACTAAGGGGACGCGTGCTGCCCGGAGGCGGCGACTGGACGCTCACGCGCGAGGACGGCTCCAGCCGCCTCGATGTGCGGATCACGCTCGAAACCCACGACGGCGCGCTGATCTACGCCCACTATCACGGCATCCTGCATGCGGAACCCGACGTGCTCGGGCGATTGCGCGCCGGCGAGACGGTCGATCCTGCCGCCTACTACTTTCGCGTGGTGCCGTTCTTCGAGACTGCGGCGAAGTCATATGAGTGGCTGAATCGGATCGTCGCCGTGGGCGTCGGCGAACGCACGCCCACAGGGGTCAGCTACAAGGTCTACAGCCTCAACTAGCAGGGTGCGGAAAAAGGTCGAGATTGTGGCCAAGATATTGTCTATAATGGGCACTGCGTGACGAGATGTTGGGGGACGTCCGATGCGCGGTGGGGATGCGCGGACAGAAGCGCTGTTCAGCTATGTGAGCTGCGAGGCGCGGGTGCCGATGGATCATCCGTTGCGGGCAATCCGCAACATTGTCAACGAGGCGCTGACGGCGCTGTCGCCGGAGTTTGAGAAACTCTACGCCAAGTCGGGACGGCCCTCGATCCCGCCCGAGAAACTGCTGCGGGCGTTGCTGCTGCAGGCCTTCTATTCGGTACGCTCCGAGCGCCAGCTGATGGAGCAGCTCGACTACAATCTGTTGTTCCGCTGGTTTGTCGGATTGTCGCTGGATGCCGCGGTGTGGGACGTGACGGTGTTCACGAAGAACCGCGAACGGCTGATCGAGGGCGACATTGCCGCGCAATTCATGTCGGCGGTACTGAACCAAGAGCGGGTCAAGGCGCTGCTGTCGGACGAGCATTCTCGGTCGATGGCACGCTGATCGAGGCCTGGGCCAGCATGAAAAGCTTTCGCCCGAAAGACGGCAGCGGCGAGCCGCCGGCGCCGGGCCGCAATGGCGAGCGCGACTTTCATGGCGAGAAACGCAGCAACGAAACGCACGCCTCGACCACCGATCCCGACGCGCGGTTGTATCGCAAGGGGCCGGGCCAGCCGGCCAAGCTGGCCTATCTGGGGCATGTCTTGATGGAGAACCGGCACGCTCTGGTGGTTGACGCCCGGCTGACCCAGGCCACCGGCACGGCCGAACGCGAGGCCGCGCTCGCCATGGTGGCAACCCGTCCCGGCAATCACCGGATCACGCTCGGCGCTGACAAGGCCTACGATGTCGCCGGGTTTGTCAGCGATTTGCGGCAGCACAGTGTGACGCCGCACCTGGCGCAGAACACCACCAACCGGCGATCGGCAATCGATGCGCGGACGACCCGCCATCCTGGCTACGCCTTCAGTGGGCGGGTCCGCAAGCGCATTGAGGAGGTGTTTGGCTGGAGCAAGGCCATCGCCGGCTTTCGTAAGACCCGTTACCGCGGCCTCGCCCGCGTCGGCTGGATGTTCACGCTGACCGCTACCGCTTACAACCTCGTCCGGCTGCCCAAGCTGGTCGGGGCAGTGGTATAACCACGCCCGCACTGCGCCCAGAGAACGAAATTCACTGCGGCGAGCGGGATCCAAGGACATTCCAGCTAAGGTTCCTGCAATCTATACGGGCGTTTCAGCTTACAGCTCTACTGATTACTTTGCGGATGTCGCCTTTTTCCGCACCCTGCTAGTGGAGCGAATCGAATAGTAGAGGGGTTGAGGATGGGCATTCCGGTTATTCAGCAAGCCAAAATTCAGGCTCAAGTCCTTGTTCCTCTGGTGAAAGCCTTGCAGGCGGAATTGGGCGAGGAGCGAGCGAACGCCCTTGTTCGAAGGAGCCTGGGCGACATTTATCGTCGCTACGGCGAAGAGTTCCGGCGAACGAAGAATGAGAGGAACCTTGGGAATATCGTGGCATCCGCGTTTGCGACGTACGCCCGCGAAGACGCTCTTGATTATCAAGTGATCGAACAGTCACAAGATGCCTTCGAGATCGATGTTACGGCATGCCAGTACGCTGAGTTCTACAAGGAGCTGGGCGAGCCGGAACTCGGATTCCTGTTGGTCTGCAGTGCGGACTTCCCTACGGCTGAGGGATTTGGTCCTGACATAAAGCTCACGCGCACGCAAACCATCATGCAAGGTGCCAGCCACTGTGACTTTCGGTACAAGCGCTTGCTAGAGACCGGGCGGTCTGCTGAGCGATAGGGGATTGCTGATGCTCTTCATGGTTATCGAGAGATTCCGGGATAACGACATGATCCCAATATACCAGCGTCTACGTGAGAGCGGGCGATCATTCCCGGAAGAGCTGGAATACATTGATAGCTGGATCGAACCGAACTTCTCCCGGTGCTTCCAGCTAATGCGTTGCGAAGACCCGAGATTGTTTCAGGAGTGGGTTCTGCAATGGCGCGGCTTGGGTGCGACGTTCGAGATCATTCCGGTAGTGCCAAGCAAGGAGACCCAAGCGATAGTCGCTCCATATCTCGCCCAACCCTGACAGCAGACACGTCTGATTTGCGGTCGCGCGAACCCCGTTCGCTTTGGCGAAGCGCCTGACCTCGGTTGGCGACCTTTGGTAGACCTCGACGAAGCCGAAGCATTGCGGCAGGGTTTTCGAGAAATCCGCCTCTACACGCACGAGACTATGACCGAGAACCAGCGGCTCTACACTGTCATCGGCTACGAGGAAACCGGGCGTGGCACTGCGGCCGGATACGAGCGCGTCTTTATGCGGAAGCAACTTCGGACGTGACCCTCCATGCCCTACAAGCCCGCGATCCGCACGGTGCACGGTAGGACTTCTCCACGCTTTCGGTCGCAAGCAGAAGGATCGCGTTCACAGGACAAAACGTTCGGTAGATGCAAGGGAGGACGAAGCCGTGCGCATCATCGATTTGCGAGAGGTGTCCTTACCGATCTCCCGCTACGCCGACCCCTCCGTACCGTCAGGCGGGTTGAACACCAGCATGCTGGCGTTGATTACGGACGTGATCCGGGACGGCAGGCCAGTTGTCGGTTACGGCTTTGCGTCGATCGGCCGCTTCGCACAAAGCGGCCTCATTCGCGAGCGGTTCGCACCTCGCCTGCTCGCCGCGAGCGAGGCCGATCTCACGGATGAAGCCGGAACCAACCTCGACCCGTTCCGCGCCTGGCGGGTTATGATGACCAATGAAAAACCCGGCGGCCACGGCGAGCGATGCGTCGCTGTAGGCGCCCTCGATATGGCGCTCTGGGATGCCGCCGCGAAGATCGCCCGGCTGCCGCTTTACCGACTTCTGATGGACCGCACGGGGACTCCTCAACGCGATGGGCCGCGCACGGTCTCCGTCTACGCCGGAGGCGGTTATTACTACCCCTCCGATGACATCGCTCGTTTATCCGATGAGGTACGCTGTTTTCGCGACCTTGGCTACCGACGCGCCAAGATCAAGATCGGCGGCGCTCCATTGGCTCAAGATTTGAAACGTATCGATGCCGCCGCACGGGTGGTCGACAGTCCCGGGTATATAGCCGTCGATGCCATATACGCCTACACGGCTGCAACTAGCCTTGAGGCCGCTGATGCACTTGCCCCTCTCGGGCTGTGGTGGTTCGAGGACATTTGCGATCCGCTGGACTTCGAAACGGTCGCCGCAGTAGCGAGGCGCTACGCGGCTCCGATCGCCACAGGCGAAGCGCTCTTCTCTGCGGCCGAGGCCAACCTGCTCGACCGGCATGGCGGATTGCGCCGCGACAGAGATATCCTGGTTTTTGATCCTGTCCATTGCTACGGCCTACCCGGATACCTGCAGATCATCGGGCTGCTGGAAAAGCGCGGCTGGCCGCGCGACGCCTTCTGGCCACACGGTGGCCATCTCTTCTGCCTGCATGTTGTAGCAGCACTTGGGCTCGGCGGTGCCGAGGTCAACCCGCTCTGTTTCCAGCCCTTTGGCGGCTACGGCGACGAAACGAACATCGCGAACGGCACCGCGATCCCGCCAGAGCTTCCCGGCATCGGCTTCGAAACAAAGCCGGCGCTACGAGACCTTTTGGCCACTCTTGTCGACGTTTGATCATCGCGTGAGGCGGCACGACAGCACCGAGAGCTGACGACGGCTTTCGGCGCAAACTCGCCATAGGTGCATACCTCCGGCTAGTAGTTGGGCCTGCCCCCACTGCGGTCATTGCCGAGAGCCAGTCATACTGAAACAGGTGGTCAGCTGCCAGATCTTCACTGGGTCAGGCCACCGATGCGCGATGTTTCCCTGCCGTAACCAGCGGGCCTAACATCCGCCAGCTCCAAGATCAGGGGCGAGTGATCGGAGAGTCCGGCGATCCGCTCCTCATGGGAATAGTGGACGCTGCCGGCGCAAGCCGCCAATTCCTGTGACAGGAAGGCATGGTCGATGCGAAACCCGTTATTCCGTGTGCTAAACCAGGAATATTCGCGTCGGTCTGGATGGCGGTGCCGCCACAGATCGCGAAATCCGATCTGCTCGATCGCATCCATAATGCGCTGTCGCATCGATCGCCCCCGCCTCGTCGACATATGCGCGACAAGTATTAAAGTCGCCGATGGTCAATGCACGCTTAGGGCTCTGCAAGGAGAGGGCAGTGATCAACGCTTCCCAATAAGGGATCTTGGCACGGAGGTTCGGCAGATAGACGCCGATGAGCCGGAACACGTCAAAATCTACACTGACCATCCGATAGGGCTCAAGCAATCCCACGCCGACGGCGCCGTGTTCGCGAAAGGGGCGCCGGGCGGCAACAAGCACACCGTTGCGGCCGGGCGGTGGGAGAACTGTGGTTGCGTGCCGGTAGCCGAGCGAATGCAAGGCTCCAGAAAGCCGCTGCGCCGACGGACCGCCGCGATATTCGGAAAGAACCACGATCTCGGCGTCGTGACACTTCAGCGCCTCGGCAATTCCGGGGAGCCTGGATCCGCCGCCTTGTCGGATGTTCCAAGTGAGCAGCCGCATGGTCCCGAACTTACCCTGTCTCGCGCAGCAGTGGTACGCTTGCTACATTAGGCATCGCGACACAGGCCCCGACAACCATCCTTCGGCTCACCGCAGCCGGCCACGGTAGTCGATTCTGCAAACGTGAAGCCGGCGTCTTCGACAAGGTGTGTATCGAAGCCTAAATTTCCCGCCATCCGGACCGTAGCCTCGACCGAGGCTTTGGTGATTATCTCGCAAATCACAAGGGTATTGTTGCCGCATCTCGCGATCGCAGTGCTACTGCCCCTATGCGACCAGCACATTACTTAAGATCCGCCGCACTTCGCTCCTGACTATCTGGAGTCCCGACTCGGGCCACGCGATTGCGCTTCGTAAGCTAGGTGGCGCGGCCGACGGAGGGTAAAGTCAAAAGGGAGAAGGTGGCAGCGCCGGGTTTTTGGCGGGTGAAGCTCATCTCAAAAGGGGATGGTTCGGCTTAAACCGCGCGAGGCTTCATCTCTGACGCGCACCAACGGAGACTTAAGTCATGACCATCGATGATTTGGTGCAGCAGATTGAGGAAACGGAGCGCTTGATCGTCGTGTATCGCAATGCCGATGAAGTGGTCGTCGGTACTCAAGATCAAATCTATAGCAGGCGCGGGCTTATAAACCGAACCATTTTCACCGCGGCTGAGATCGGCGATCAGATCGTCAATATACTCGAGCGGCGGCTTGCGACGATGCGGGCACAGCTCAAAGAACTCGATGGCAAAGACCTCGGGCAGGACCGATAATCTTCCGTGTCGGCGGGATGGACGAGGTCGATGATGCGCTCAGCATCTCGGAACAGGTCGAGCTTTAGCTAAAGCGCGGGTCTGCGGTCTTGGGATTCCCGGGGCCGCAGTCACATCCGTGATGACCCGTCCCGTGTCGCTATTGCCCCATAGCCGTCGGCCGCACACAACAGCCGCACTCGGCGTCTCTACCCGTCTGCTGGTGGCGACAGGATGACATTCTGATCGCCGGAACCCTTTGGCCCGACCACTCAGTGCTTCAGGATTTGTTAGTCACCATTCGCCAACAATGCCGCGAAAGGCTCACCCTCGATGCTCAGTAAAGGCAGAGCAGCGATGACCCCAGACCAACTACGTGGTGCCGCTCGCAATCTCGCCTATGGGCTCGGCATCCCGGTCTACATTCGAGATGGTCGGATTTATCAGAACGGGCCGGGCCTCGCCTTCTTGCCGCCAAGCGGCGATCCAGCGGTGCCGGAAGTTCCTCTTGCTCACGAACCGGACATCGCTAATGGGTCACTCACCCTCGCTAAAGCAATCGGGCTTCTCCTGATCACGACGCAGACCCTGTGGCTCTCCTGGCAGATGCTAACGTAGCACGCGTGACGAGCGCTCGGAGGCACACCTGATCAGCAGCAGCGCGACCAAGACGACCCCAGATCGGCGCTGCCTGAACTACGGCGCCTAGCCCCGAATGCCTACGATCTCCGGGATCATGCCGTGAAAGCTACCGATCGAACCTCTATCGGCGGTTAAGGCACAAGAAAGGGCAAGGCCGCGAGATGGGCAGGCTTCGCGACCAAGAACCGCGCCCCCAGATTAAGGCCATGCCGCACCTTGAACTTACCGAAGACGAAGCCGCGGCCCTCGTGGCCCTTCTGACGCGCACCATCGACGGCGACCGTTACCCTCTGTCGCCGCGAGTTCGCACTTGAAGGATATACTCGCCACCCATGGCGGCATTCCGATAGTTAGGACACATTGTTGCGTGGGATTGTCCTATACAGAAGGTCCTCGGCGTGTTGACGACACAGACGCAGGGAGGACCGGGTGAGACGTTCAAGAGTGCAACCCCAGATAATGCCGATTGGGTGAGCGAATGGAGCGCCGTGCATTCATCTTTATGACGCTCGCCGCGGTGGGATGGCCGCTCGCCGGGCGTGCGCAGCCGAAAGCGATGCCGGTGATTGGGTACCTCAGCCAGAGGACTGATTCCGCCAGCATCGTGGCTGCGTTTCGCCAGGGGTTGAAGGAGAAAGGCTACATTGAGGGACAGAACGTCGCAATCGAGGCTCGCTTTGCGGAGGGACAAGTTGATCGCCTGCAGGCATTGGCGAGCGATCTGGTTCGGCATGGCGTGAGCGTCTTCGTGGCGACTGGCGGCGCGGCCTCGGTCGTCAAGGCCAGGCCGGTGGTGCCCCACACAATTCCGATGGTATTCGCGATGGGGGGCGATCCGGTCAAGCTCGGCATTGTCGAGAGTCTTGCGCGACCGGGCGACAACATCACGGGGGTGGCCTTTCTGCTCAGTGAGTTGGCGCAAAAGCAACTAGAATTGCTTCACGAGCTTGTGCCCAAGGCGGCGGTGATAGGCTTCCTCGTCGACCCGAACGATCCGGTTACCGAGTCAGACGTGAAAAATGCTCAGGCTGCGGCGAATATCCTTGGCCACCAACTCGTCATCGTGAAAGCAAGCAGCGCCAGCGGAATCGCTCCGGCCTTTGCCGCTTTAGCACAACAAGAAATCAAGGCTGTGTTCGTCAATGCCCACCCCTTGTTTAATGTAAACTTTCCGGAGATCCGTGAACTCGCCGCTCAGTACGCTATGGCGACGATCTCTTCCTGGGAAGGATTTGCCGCCGATGGCGGCCTAATAAGCTATGGAACTAGTATTGACGAGGCGAATCGGCTATTAGGAGTCTACACTGGCCGGGTTCTCAACGGCGAGAAGCCGTCCGATCTACCCGTCCAGCAGTCAACAAAGTTCAAGTTAGTCATCAACCTGAAGACCGCCAAGGCGCTCGGCCTGACGATCCCGCAATACGTCCTCGGCCTCGCCGACGAGGTCATCGAGTGAGCGGCATGGCCGGCCTCGGCTGCGGGGGGGGGTTGCGAGCCCGGCTGGGGCCATCGGCGCTGAGGCGGAGCGGGACCGATCAGAAGCGTTGTTCCCCAGGACCGTCTGGTCTGCGGCTTGATGACGCCCTGCCGCGGCCCGCCGATGACTGGGCGCTGCCGCCGTGGCCCAGGTCCGGCTGATCGTGTGGTGCAAGGGAATTGCCCCATGAGGTCGAGCCCGATCCCGCTAAGATGGCTGCCCGATACGGCGCGGACACTTCGGTTCTCGATTGGCGCGAGAGGCTGGTCTGCTCTAAGTGCGGGCGCCGCGAAGTCGATTTCGTGGTGACCGGAACGGCGCGGCGATAGGCCCCCCTACCGCGCGCACCCCTTCGTTTCCCATTTGTCCTTTGCCCTCGCCTCGCGGATCGTCTGCCATTGCATGTTTGAGACCGCATCGGGGCCACCGCACGCCAGCGGCACGATGTGATCTTTGATGTAGCAGGGACAGGGGCCGCTTGGCAGCCCGGTCGCGGGACAGGGATGCGTCAATTGGAACTCGTGCTTGACCGAGGCCGAACGCTGCTCCCTTGCCGAAGCGGAGACTGGCAGCGCGACGCAGACGGCCAGCAAAACGGGGATGAGAAGAACGGTCCTCACGAATCGCCGAACCTCGCATCTGAGCCGTCAGCAGGGCGTCACTGCGCGGGGAGCAGATTGACACGGTAAGGGAGAGTTAACCCTATCGCACTATTACCAGGGCGTGTTCGCGATCCTTCCTCAAAAGGCGCCCTGATCGATGATGGCTGACAGGTCTCTTGGGCTTGTGTTCTGGCGGGTGCTCGACGCGCTCGACTACTGGCTTACTCTGACGCGATTACGCATCCTGGACGCCCTGTGTGGCGCAGAGCTGCACACGCCCGCCGATGAGTAGCGCGCAGCCCCGGGAATAATCCGGCGCCTTAGCTATTTATGGGTTACCCCAGCCCCCGGTCGGACCTCGTCAGTCCATGAACGGATAATCGAAGGCGCCGCCGCTGGGACCCCAGACCCAGTAAGTCGGGACCACCGGCCCCTGAGAGCAAGCCCATCTGCTGGGCGAACCATTCGGCCACCAACGAGGCGACCCGCCGTTCCATTGGCGCGAGGGAGCGGATACTCGACGCCAGTCGCCGTTCCAACCGTTGGGCATTGGATGCCAGCCCGGACTATTACCATCCCGTACTTGCACAACGCTGCCGGGTGCCGGACCCGCTGCATCTGGCCTCGTGGTCGATCCCAGCGGCCCGGCCTGCGCCACTATCGGGGCGGTCAGAGCAAGCCCGCCGACCAACACCAATCTGAGAAGGCGCATTTGGATCTCCCACGGGCCTCAGCCGCTAAGGTATAACGGCTCAGCGGCGACCTCTCGTCCCGCACGGCACAAACTCGTCGGGCCAAGATGATCTCGCCGCTCTTACGGCGTCCGGTGCAGCCCCGCCCCAGCCCGTGGCTCCGGGTCGTTCTCCCGAACCTGGAACACGCCCCCGGCCGTCTCGGCCTTAGCCCCCACGCACCACCGGGCCGCGAAGGCGCTCGCGAGGGTCCGGGGCTGGGGATCATCGCCGACCTCGCCACCACTAGTGGAGGTTAAGCCGTCCGAGCTGTTAAGGACACGGGTGCCAAATTAGCGGCGCGGTTGACGGAGACCGTCACCCCAGTTGCGAGGCTTCTCTCAGCAAAGCTTCTTTGAAATCCACGGTTTTCCCCAAATCTATAAGCAGCGGGCTCACGCGAAAACTGAGGTCGCCGTAACGAGCAGCTGCGTAGCCAACCCTTCCATACATTGGATATAACAGTCCAGACTGCTGCGCCATTGAAGCAACCGTCGAGACGAGCTCTTCCGTCATTCCGCGCTCCGTTAGCTCCATTAAAGTCATCTCCCACGGATCGCGATTTGGGTCGCCTGCTTCGTGTGTGTCGTTGCCGTAGGACTCTTGCTGCACGATCCAATATCTGTACATCGTCCCGAGCACGATGATCTCGTCGCGTGACAGCGAGCTGAGCGCCTCGGCATACTGGAGAAACTCGTCGGCAACGAGGCCTCCGGATCGGAGCTTCCCAGCTATCGCCTTTGCGAGCAGTCTGAGGTTCAGCCGCGCCGTTCCTTCCCAAGAGGCCCTCAGATAGCGAACGATCACAGCGATAGCGTCGTCTTCCGAAGCGGCTTGCGCCTCGCTGATATTCCCCCCGCGGAGTTCCTCAAGGAGGATATCGCGAGCCATTTCGTAGCGGCGGCGAAAGTAGCGGCTGATTGCTACCTCAGCGATCGAGCCACCGGGAACTCCAATGAGGTGAAAAGCATCGGATAACAGGGCGCCGATGATCTCAGGGAGAGTAGTCACGCAGTCATCCTTTCTGCGCCCAGGCTAGTTGGATTGAGCACCCATATAGTGAGCGTTGCGCCCTCAGAAGCGTGTTCGGCGGCTGTGATCATCACGCGTCGGTTGCCCGGCATCTCTTAGTTCTTCTTTTGTTCTGGATATGCCACGGACTATCCGCGTTGTCCAGCCGCTTGGGCCTGCGCACCCGCGATCCTATCTTCCGCCCTATGTGTGGCGGGGTTCGCCTCTCCTCCGACGTAAGCGAGATCAAGCTCGTCTTCTCGATCCCCTCGCATCGACCGGCCCCGAACTTCGCGCCAAGTTGAAACGGGCGCTCACTGATCAACTGATGATCGTTCGTTTCGATGCGAGCCGGCGAGCGCACCCTGGACTTGGCTCGTTGGGCCTCATGCGTTTCTGGGCCAAGGACACAAACATCAACGCCGAGGCTGAGGGAATGGTCGAGGTAATTCACAGCGAATATGACGGAAAAGCGACAAGGGCTAAAATGACGTTGGCGGCCAATTGCTTAACGGGGTGTTGATCACGGAACTGAAAACACCCAATAAAAACAGTAGGTTACAACTTGCCTAATTTTTGGGCAAATATCTAAAAAACCAAGTAATCGTCCATGGTTCGCAGCTGGCATATTTCTTGTCGGCCCAGATCAGCCGGTTGCGCCACTCCTCCTCGCGGAACCCTGGGCCGAGCAGCAAGCTTCGTTGCCGATCCTGCGCCGATTCGTTGACGGTCTCGACCGTTTGAAACGGGAGCGCCACACGCAGCGGCGCGACGCGCCGACCGGCGGCGTCGTATTTCCCATCCCAGATCAGTTCCGCGCGTGCGGGTCGGCGCTGCGTGTTCGGCGGTCCACTCTCCCGCGCCGCATTCGCTTTTGCCTTGTGTTCCTGGTGCATTGATCGGGGAGTTCTCCTCTCACCAACTTAACATATGGTTGCGCGCCAGGGGCAAGCCGGCGGGCCGCCTTCACAGCGCGCACAGCGGCCCAGCCCACCTCCTCAGCTGCGGCTCGCTCGACCTCGCCGGCGGGGCGCTCTCTGAAAACGGCTGGTCGCGACCGAATCGGCCTGGTCGACAATTCACCGAACGTCGCGGGTGAGCAGCATTTTGCCGTAGGGGGCCATCGCGGCCTGGCGGCTGGCGGCGTGGTGGGTCAGGATCGTCATCACGTCGCGGCGGATGGCACCGAGCGCGTCAGTATCATAGACCCAGCGGGCGCCGTCGAGCTCGCACAGCCGATAGAGCGCCCAGCCGACCTGGTGCTGGGCGAAAACCATGTCGCGGCGGGCGCGCAGGGCCTCGGCCTCGGTAATCTTGCGGCCGGACGACACTTCGGCCGTGCTGTGATCGCGCCCGGTGTGCAATAGCATGGTCGCGACATCGATCGCGGCGGCGGCTTCGCCGATCGCCATTTGCACGACCTCGGACTCGGCCACCCGGGTCACCCCGCGCGACACCCGGCCGGCGAGCGCGGCGCAGGCAATGTCGAGGGCGCGGCGGCCGAGCGCGATGCAAACCGGCGGCAGCGAGTAAGACACGAGGAACCCGCGCGGCGCACGCAGAACCGGATAATCGGGGTGCACCAGGGCACCCGGCGGGGTGCCGGCGAAGAGGTCGCTGACCATCACCGAGCGGTGCTCGGGAACGAACACGTCCCGCAACACCAGCGACTTGCTACCGGTGCCGAGGAGGCCCAGCACCTGCCAATCGTCGACGATCTCGACCTCGGCGAGCGGCACCAGCAGATAGGCGATGTGGCGCGGGTCGCCCTTTTCGCCGAGAAAGGCGCCGATGATGCCCCATTGCGCATAGTCGCAGCCGCTCGAGAACGGGTAATGCCCGCTGAGCCGCCAGCCGCCCGGCACATGCCGGGCCGCCTCGCGCGGCGCCAGAGAGGACGAGGCGACGGCTTCGGGGTCGTCGCCCCAGACATCGATCTGCGCCTGCTCGGGATATTGCGCGATGATCCATTGGTGCTCGGCCAGCACGGCATAGACCCCGGCCGAGGAGGCGCAGCCATAGGTCAACTCCTCGACGATCCGCGAGAACAGGCTAAACCTGCCTTGCATGCCGCCAAAGCGCTTGGGTTGCAGGATGCGCAGGATGCCGGCATCGCGATATTCGGCAATCGTCTCGGCCGGCAATTGCCGTGCCGCAATAGCGGCTGGCGCGCGCTCGGCGAGAAGGGGGATCAGCGCCCGCGCGCGCTCCAGCATCGCGCGCTCCTCGTCCGGCAACATGCTGTCATCCGCAAAAGGAGGAACTCGGCCACAGCCTTTCATGCACTACCTCGGCTCGACAAAGTCGCGATGCTACCCTACCCACCATCCCCGCTCATCTCGTTTCGCACCACGGGCCTGCGTCCCACGGGCGGTTGGATCGAACCCTCGTCCAGGCGCCGGCGTTTCCCAACCGAGAGAGATCTATCCGGAGAGATCAAGATGGCGGAACCGATCGAGGAGACCAAGCTAAGGCGGGCGGCCCTTGTTTATGTCATGGACCTCCATTGCGAGCTCACCCAGGAGAACGGCGCGCCGCCGCTCGGCACGCAGAACCAGGCGGTCGATTTGATTTTGGGCGACCCCGAATTGCGCCGTGCGCTTGCCGAGTGGGCGGCCAACGCCGAGATTGACGCGGCGACCACGGCGCCGAGGCGGCGGCCGCCGCAAGACACGCTCTACCATCGCGTCCGGGCTTACCTCGAAGACATCATGGGACCGCCGGTCTTCGCGACCGCAAAGCAGCCGAACCGCTGAGCCCGAGCCTCGTCGCCTTCGTCTCGGGCGTCGGAACGCGGGTCCGGCGGCAACGGCGCCATCTTGGCGCCAGAATCGGGGCCTATGGTGTGGTTGTCGAGCAGGGAGCGTCGACCGGTCGAATCCGGGCGCGATCCCTCCCTGCTCGCTCCCTCAGACCCCGGATTCGGCTCCCTGCTAAACGCCGCGGCAGGACCTCACCTTCATCTCCTAATAGACTGATAAATAGATATTAGGTGACGATCGGCATCGGTCGACGACCCCGATTCTTTTTTCTCCCTGCTCTCAGGGAGAAGTGCGCATGGTCGCTTGCCCGTCGGCCTTGCGCGGGCGGCGACCACGTGGGAGCATGACCGATGACCTCGCTGCCGGAACCGCGACCGGGCCAGAAGAAGCTCGGGCTCGTCATCGACCTCGATATCTGCGTCGGGTGCCACGCGTGCGCCACCGCCTGCAAGGAGTGGAATACGGGCGGGTCTTGGGGACCGCTGCCCGATTTCAACCCCTATGGCGCGGAGCCTTGGGGTGTCTGGTTCAACCGCGTCCACTCGTTCGAGGAAGGCGACGGAGAGGGTGCCCGAACCGTTTACTTCCCGAAATCCTGTCTGCATTGCGATGAACCGGCCTGCGTCACCGTGTGCCCGACCGGCGCCTCCTACAAGCGCGCCGAGGACGGGATCGTGCTGGTCAACGAGGAGATCTGCATCGGCTGCAAGCTCTGCTCCTGGGCGTGCCCCTATGGTGCGCGCGAATTCGACGAAGACGCCGGTGTGATGAAGAAATGCACGTTGTGCATCGACCGGATCTACAACGAAAACCTGGCGGAAGAGGACCGGCTGCCGGCTTGCGTGATGGTTTGCCCGGTCAGCGCCCGCCATTTTGGCGATCTCGGCGATCCCGATTCCGACGTCTCGCGAATGGTCGCGGACCGCCGCGGCGCCGACCTCCTGCCCGAGCTCGGCTACCGGCCGGTCAACAAATACCTGCCGCCGCGACCCAACCGCCAGGCGCCGCTCGCACCGGCGGCCGATCCCGCGGCGCCTGCCGATAATACATCGATCGCCGAGCGGCTGGCGCGCTGGGCCGACCGGGTGTTGTCACGCTGACGGAGCCTCGTTGGCCAATAGCCGGCGCAACTCGGTCTTCAGCACCTTGCCGTAGTTGTTCTTCGGCAGCGCATCGACAAAGCGGTAGTGGCGCGGGCGCTTGAAGCGGGCGATGTGATCGAGGCACAACCGGTCGAGCGCCTCGGCCGCAATCTCGGCCCCGGGGCGCGCCACGACAAAGGCCACGACCTCCTCACCCCATTCGCGATGCGGGCGGCCGACGACCGAGGCTTCGACGAGCTCGGGATGGCGCAGAAGCACTTCCTCGATCTCGCGCGGATAGATGTTGCTGCCGCCGCTGATGATCATGTCCTTCGACCGGTCGCGCAAGGTCAGGAACCCGTCCCCGTCAAAGCTGCCGAGATCGCCGGTGTGCAGCCAGCCGCCGCGCAAGGCCTCCGCCGTGGCCTCCGGGTTCCCCCAATAGCCCTCCATGACGCAATCGCTCTTGGTGACGATTTCGCCGACCTCGCCCGCCGGCAGCTCGTAGTCATTATCGTCGACGACCTTGACGAGGACGCCGGTGCGCGGGACGCCGCAGGAGCCGAGCCGCTCGCGCCAACGCGGATGCGCCTCCTCGGCATGCATGCGCTGGTCGAGCCCGGTGATCGTCATCGGCGACTCGCCTTGGCCGTAGAGCTGGTAGAGCCGCGGGCCGAAGAGTCTCAGCGCGCGCTCGAGATCGGCTACGTACATCGGCCCGCCGCCGTAAAAGATCGTGCGCAGATTGGCGAGGTCGGCGGCGGCGACCGCCGGGGAATGCACCAGCCGCGTCAGCATCGTCGGTGCGGCAAACATCGAAACCCGGTTATGGCGCGGCAGCGCATCGATGATCGCGTCGACGTCGAAATGCGGCAGCACAACCTGATGCCCGCCGCGCAGCAGGTGCGGCAACGCGTAAAGGCCGGCGCCGTGCGACAGCGGGCCGGCATGCAGGCAGGTATCACGCTCGTCGAGCGCGTCGATGTCGGCGTAATAGCAATGGCTCATGAAGAGCAGGTTGCGGTGGGTCAGCACCGCTCCCTTCGGCTTGCCGGTCGTCCCGCTCGTGTAGAAGAGCCACGCCCGACCGGTGGGTTTGCCCTCGATGGGCCGCATCGGCGGGCCGTGCTCGAGAAGAGCCGTGTAACCGTCGCCGGCGGTTGAGACAATCGCGGACAATGTCTCGACCGATCCTTCGAGCGGGGCGCGCCCTTCGGCGAGGTCCGGTGTTGCAACGAGCAGGCGGGCGCGCGAATCCCGGGCGATATGCGCTACCTCGTCGGCGTGCAGCCTGGCGTTGACCGGCACCGCGCAGAGACCGGCGGCCCAGCAGGCGAACAGCATCTCCAGGAACTCGGCGCAGTTTTCCATGCACAGCATGACGCGGTCGCCGGGTTCGAGACCGTGCTCGACGAGCCCGCCCGCCAGGCGTGAGATGCGGCGGGCAAACTCGCTCGCCATAGCTCCAGGCATGGACCCCGTCGTTGACCGCCGGGAAATGCGGCTGCCGGCGGGCGACGCCGAACAGATACGCCGCGAGGTTCAGCTCACGCCACCCCGTGCTCTTTGAACCAGGCCAGCATCCGGGCCCAACCATCCTTGGCGGCCTCGGGACGGTAGCTCGGCCGGTAGTCGGCGTTAAACCCGTGCGGGGTGTCCGGATAGATGACGATATCGCACGTCTTGTTCGCCGCCTTGCACGCGGCCCGCATCCGTTCGACCGACTCGACCGGAATGCCGGTATCGGCGCCGCCGTAGAGCCCGAGCACCGGCACCTTCAGATCGGCCGCGAGGTCGATCGGGTATTTCGGCTGCAGTTCGGTGCGCGGCCGATCGATCGGGCCATACCACGCCACCGCCGCCTGGAGCGCCGGGTTGTGGGCTGCGTAGCGCCAGACGATCCCGCCACCCCAGCAGAAGCCGGTGATCGCGAGTTTTGTCGTGTCGGCTTTCCCGGTTCCCTTGGCGTAGGCCTCGGTCGCATCGAGATCGGACATGACCTGGGAATCGGGCACCTTGCTGACGATCTCAGAAATCAGGGTCGGGATGTCGGTGTATTTCGACGGGTCGCCCTGGCGCGCGTAGAGCTCGGGCGCGATCGCGTAGTAACCGGCCTTCGCCAAGCGACGACAGAGATCCTTGATGTGCTCGTGCACGCCAAAGATCTCCTGGACGACGAGGACGGTCGGAAACGGTCCGCCTTTATCCGGCATAGCGCGATAGGCGGGAATCGACCCGTCCGCTACGGGGACCTTGACTTCTCCCGCATCGAGACCGGTTGCGTCGGTGTGGATGGCTTCCGCCGACACCGGCTGCACCGACAATGCGAAGCCGGTGGCGAGCGAGGTCATGACAAACCCGCGGCGACTCCATTGCGAGCGCGGCAGCAACCCTTCTAACCCACTCTCGACAGTGTCCATTGCGTCCTCCCTCTGCTCCTGCGTCCCCATGGTGGGAAGATGCAATTTCCAGCCGCGGGCATCCTTCGGCAAGGGTCAATCACCAAAGCGTGACCGATCAGTAATCGTAACTCCAATTGAGGCCGATGCCGGTGCTGCCCGACTGACCGGCCTCTCCTCCGACCGTCAGATGCGGCCGCACCTCGATCTCGACCGTGACCTTGCTGGTCGGCGGCGAGATGCCCTGGCTGACGCCGACCGAGACCCCCGGCGCGATGTATTTCCCGGCGCTGAGCGCGGTGCCGCCAGTCGCCGACGTGCTTGTACCGCCAGGGTTCAGAGTTCCGGTCGTCGGGCCGGTTGCGCCCGAGCCGAGCCTGAGCCAATCAAAGCCGAGACCGCCGCGCAGGCGGTCGAGTACGCTCGGGCCGCCGCCGGCGAGTGTGGCGGCCGCCGCGGCGAGCTGCAGTCCTTCGCCGGCGGAGATCTGGCCGACCCCCTTGCCGAACAACACGCGCGACAAGATCTCGTCTTGAGGCACGACCGGCGTCGAGGTCAGCGTGATCGTCGGTGCCGAGGCAAAACCGGCGATGTTGACTTGCGCGGTAATGTCGGCGGTGCTCGCCTCGGCAACGATGTCGAGGACCGGGTCGAGCTTTGCGCTGCCGTCAAAGGTGATCCTGCCGCGGGTCAAGGTGAACGTCTTGCCGAGGAAATCGACGCTGCCGCGGATCTGCTCGAGCGACCCGCTTATTGAAGGCGCAGTACTGGTGCCGGTGATCGCAAGCTTGCCGCGCCACTCGCTGTCGAGCCCATGTCTGCGCACGAAGATGTTGCCGGGCATATCGATGTTGATGTCGAGCGTCGCCGGAAGCGCTGGGGGTTGGGCCGCGGGAGCCGCCGCCGGCGGCTGCTTTCCGGTCTTGCTGTTTATTCTGACGACCTTCAGCACGACGACGCTGGGCGGCAGGCTTTCCGGGAGATTGATGTCGGCGCGATCGATCGTGAGCGGTGCTGTGACCTTCGGCGCGGTCAGGGGACCGGTGATCGACACCGTCCCGGTCGCCGTGGCGACCGCCTCGTCGCGGGCGGCGACCCGGAAATTCGCCAGCGTCCCGGATAACGCAGCCGTCGGGCCGGAGGAGCCTTTCAACACGACATTGCCCTGCGCTTTGAGACTTCCGCTTGCGCTGTCACCGGCGGTGAGCGAGGCCAATGTGAAATGGTCGCGATCGCCGACGAGCTCGGCTTGCATGTTGGTCAGAACCGCACCGGTTGCGAAGTTTTCATACCGCGCATCCGAGATCCTGAGGCTGCCGTTCGCCGACGGCGAGACGACTGTACCATCGACTCTGATATCGCCCGAGAAATGGCCGCTGACCCGGTCCTCGCCGAGCGGCAGTAGATCAGCCAGGTGTTCGAGCTGCCCGGCACCCTGCAGCTGCAGGCCGAGCCGGCCTGTCGGCGGCACCGAAATCCCGAGCGGTGAAGGGGTAAGCAACAAAGGTATTGAGCCGGCGAGGCTGATCGTGTCGCCTTTGAGGCCCGTCACCTGCCCCTTCAAATCGATATTTCGTCCGTTCCAGTCGCCATCGATACCAAGACCCAGGGTCGGGAGACGGGAATGCGTCGAGGTGGCGAGAGAAAGCCCGCGCGCGTTCAAGGAAATATGGACCCGAGGCGCGCGCAGGGTTCCGCCGAGCGTCGTGGCGATCGTCAGAGTGCCCCGGGCCTTGGGATAACCCATGAACTGGGCGGGCGAGGCGATCGGCAAATTTGTCGCGTTCAGCGCGAGCGACACCGAGTCGCCCCGGACGCCGCCATTGCCGGTGATTCGACCGGTCCCGAAATCGAAGGCGAGACCGGAAAGGGCAAGGTCGGCCCCGCGTTTCGATAATGTAAGCGGTTGCTCGAGAAACAGCCGGTCGCTGCCGAGTGATCCGGTGAGCCGGCTTAGGCGCAGCTCGATCCGGCCGGGTTCCAACCCTCCGTCGCCCGCGAGCGCCACCGTCAACGGCTGCCCCCTGGCGTCCGCCTGAAAGGCGAGGCGGCCCGGGCGCGGCGTATTGAGCGTTAGGTTCGCAGTAGAGAGTTCAGCTTTGCCCAAGGCGCCGGCGGTCAGCCGGGTGCCGGTTACCGAGATATTGAGCAGCTGACCGCCGCGCGCGTCGAGTCCGGCGCTGAATGCGAGATTGCCGCCGAGAGGCGTTCCGGCGAGCCTCGAAAAGCTCCCGAGATCGGGCACCCGTCCGCTGATCAAGCCGCGGACCAGACCGGTCGCGAGGGCGACGCGCAGACTGCCTTCGATCGTGCTGTCCGCTGCCGTAAGCCGAAGGCGCGGCAGCACCAGCTCGGAATCCTTTTCCAGCTCGGCCGCGACCGCCAAAGTCCCATCGAAGCCGTACGCGCGATAGTTTCCGTCAACCGTCGCCCTCGGTTCTGTGAGATCGGGTACCTCTCCCCCGAGCCGCAGCCGATCGATCCGCTCCCCATTGGCGGCGACGTCATTGCCCTCAATCTGGCCCTTGAGCCGCAGGTGATCGAGCGCTCCCTCGGCATCGATTTGGGCTGCCAGGCTACCCGCCGTTTCGGCGCCGAGCGCGATGCCGAGCGGCTTCAATCGCGGCACTTCGAGCGCCAGCTCCCCACGCAGCTGGTTGGAGGCTGGGTCAAACTTGGCGTTGCCCGATAAGTTTGCGGCCGCGCCCACAATGGCGAGCTTATCCACGATCAGCGTGCCTGAGGGGTCGCGCTCCAAGGAGCCGGTGATCGACGCTGTGCCGCCGAGCAATACATCGGCTGCGTCGATACCGGTCCGCAACCCCTTCGCCGAGCCCTGCAGGCTTGCTTTGAAACCCTCCGCGCTCTCCCGGGCGGCATCGGCCGCAAGCTCAACCGAACCGGCGAGCCGCTGACCGGCGAGATCGGAGAAGGGACGTAGGTCGGCGATCGATAAACGCAGCTGTCCCTCGACGGTTCGACCGCCTTCGCTGAGTTGCCCGGCACCGGCGAGAGCGAGACCCGTGCCCTCGGCGGAGAGGCTGGTCAGATCGACGCTGCTGCCGTCGCGGGCGGCATTACCGGCAAGCGACCAATCGATGTCGCGGCCGAGCTCCGGCGGGACCGCGACTCCTTCGGGCGTCACAAGTCCCTCGATCCGGCCCTTCGCCGTGAATTCGATCCGTGTGTCCGGGTTGTCGAGAACGTCGGTCGGGGTTGCCGAAAGCTCCGCTTCGACACGCTCCGCCCCCGAAGCGCCGAGACGAATCTCGGCACCGGACAAATTGAGCATTAGCGCGGGGCGGCCCTCGGTGCCGGTAACCGAGGCCGTTAACGATGCCGAGCCGGCGAGGTTGGTGCCGAGCAGCGCCACCAGGGGCGAGAGCTCCAGCATATTTGCCCGTAAATGCGCCTCGACATCCTTATTGTGGCCACCAAAGGCGCCGTTGCCGCTTACCGTGGCTGCCGCGGCGGCGATCGACAGCGTGTCGACGACGATGCGGTCGCCGAATGTTGCGCGCAGCGACAGAGCAACCCGGTTGCCGAAAAGCGGCGCGAACTCTGCCGGGACGAGCGGAGCCAAAGCCACGGTACCCGACAGCCCAAGAACCGTCCCTTTCGTAATGGCGAGGGTCAAATCCGCGTCGAAACGCGCGAGCGTGCCGGCGGAGGCGCTGACCCGCCCGCGCCAATCCGCAAGCGGTCCGCTCCCGTTCAGCGACAGTGCAAGCGGCGGACGGTCGGTGCGCCCGAGCAGCCGGTTGAGCAGAACGCCGGTTGGTTCGGAGGCATCGAGCTGCAGGTTCAGTACGGGGGTGCTGCCGGCAAGATCCAACGCCAAGGCGATGTTGCCGGCGGTGCCGTCGGTGCGGTGCAGATCGAGCGCAACATGTGCCGTCTCGCCGGCGACCTGCGCACTTCCTAACACCGTCGCGACCACACTCTCGCCCAACACCGGAGGAGCCAGCGCCAGCCGGCCGATCGAAAGCCGGTCGAGAACGACACCGAATGGTAGATGCGGAACTTTGAGGTAGTCGATGAACGGCGTCGTCGAACCTGCGGTCGTCAACCGAGCCATATCGATTTCGGCAAAGCTCAGGGACCGGATGTGCATCCGGCCGGCCAGCAAATCGGCCGCTGAGATATCGAGCGAGAAATCGCGCAGCGTGAGGTAGACGCCGTCACGGTCGCCGATCTCGATCCGGTCAACCTTCAGGCGGAACGGGACGATCCCGCTGGGACCCTCGATCGCGACGGTAAAGTCCGGATCGCTGATCGTCTGCGCGATGGTGTGGACGAGCCAAGTCTTGCCGGCTTGTGTCTGCAGCAGCCCAAAACCGGCGAGAAGCACGACGATCAGCAGGCCAAGCGCGGCGCCCAACCAGCGTAGCACCTTTACCACGCCTTGCATCAGAAGGCCTGCCCGAGACTGATATAGACCTGGATCGGCGAGTCCGCGTGGCGTTTGTGCAACGGGGTCGCGAGATCGAGCCGCAGCGGGCCAAACGCGGTGTAATAGCGCGCACCAAGGCCTACGCCGTAAAGCGGCGGGCGGCCGAGCTGCGGGAGCGGGCTCTCGTAGTAGCTGCCAGCATCGACGAAGGGCACGATGCCGATTGTTTCGGTGATCTTGATGCGGGCCTCCAAATTCAGCACCAAGCTCGACCTTCCGCCGATCGGTACGTTGTTAGGGGCGAGCGGTCCGGCCATTAGATAGCCGTAAGGGCGGACCGATCCGCCGCCGCCCGCATAAATTCGCTGGTCGGAAGGAAGCTGCGACAGTGAAGCGCCGTCGAGCGAGCCAAATGCGATTTTGCCGGCGAGGACCGCACGTTGTTCGGGACCCAGCGCCCAATAGGTGCTGCCCGAAACCAGGTTCGTACTGAACGTCAGGTGCGAGCCCGAAAAAGTATGGGCCGGTGTGACGTTCAGCTGCGCCCGATAGCCAGTGGTCGGGTTAAGTAGATTATCGGTCTCGTCGAGTTTTAGGTAGGCTGGCAGGCCGACCAGTTCGTAACGCTGCGTGCCGTTCATCGGGGTGACATTGGCGAGCTGGACGACATTTGCCTTTTCGACCTCGAAGCTGAGGCCACCGGTCACCAGGTGATCGAAGCGGCGCTCGATCCCGGCCGTGGCGATCGCGCGGCGACTGCGATAGGCGACCGGGATGTCGTTAGCGGCCTCGACGGTCGCCAGGAAGTCCTGATCGATCGCCAAAAAGTCGGGCCGGCGAAAATTCGCGCGGAACGCGTCGAGTTGCTGGCCGGCCTCGGCGGAAAGCCGCAGATTTTCAGCATAGCCGAACAGATTGCGGTTCTCCCAGAAAGCGCGAGCCCCGAAGCCTTGGCTGGTGTTGTAAGCAAGCCCGGCCCCGACCGTTCGATGCAATCGTTCGGTCGCATCGATTGTCATCCGCACGTCCTCGGGATTGTCGGGATCGACCACGGGCGTGATCTGAACCGTGCTAAACAAGCCAGATTCGATCAGCGCGCGGCGCGTCGCTTCGACTTTGTTCGCATCATAAATCTCGTCGCGCTGCCAGCGGATGCGGTTCTCGACATAGGCGGGATCGAGCCGCTCGAGCCCTTTGATCTCCGGCGGCCCAAAGCGCATGACCCGCCCAGGATCGAGCGTATAGGTCACGTCCATCGTTTGCGTGTCCTTGTCGATCTCGACCCGGCGGTTCTCCACTTTGGCAAAAGGGTGGCCGCCATTGCCGAGTGCAACCAGCAGGGCCGTCTCGGCCGCGACCACCGCCGCGGTGCGCGCCGGATCGCCGGGTTTGAGCGGCAGCTTCTTTTCGTCTTGAGGGATCGACAAAGGCTGCCCGTCGGTCTCCTGCACCTTGACCAAGCCGACGTGGTAGAGCGCCCCAGGCTTGACCGCGACCGTGACCTTGGCCGGTTCGACCTCTGTGTCGACGTCGTAAGAGAATTCCGCACCCCAATAGCCGAGGCTGTGCGCGGCGTCGGAGAGCCGGCCAAGGTCGCGGTCGGCGCGGCGGCGCAACGCCTCCTCGGAAACCGGCGGCTTGTCTTCGAGCGTTTTCAGCTCGGAGACCTTTTCCAGAAGATCGGCGAGCTCGCTATCCTCGACGCCGGTGATCTCGGTCCGATAGTTTAGATTGGCGCTGGCAACAGACCGGAGAACTAACGTTGCCGCGATCAGTGCAACTATTAGGTAAAGCCATTGAATACGCATCCCGCCCTTGCTGGGGAACGGCCGAGCGCAACGACTTGTTCCTCAGGCGGATTACGTCTGCCTGCTACGCTCCGCCGCTGTCGCAATACGGCGCTTCAGACGGCGGATCTCGGGTGACAGCTTGCTGTCGGGCGTATCGCGGACAAACGCGTCGATGCCGCCCTTGTGCTCGATCGTACGGATAGCCGCGGCGGTAATGCGCAGCCGGACCGAGCCGAGCACGTCCGAGAGGACACTTGTGCGCTGCAAATTGGGCAGATAGCGTCGCTTGGTCTTATTGTTGGCGTGGCTGACATTGTGGCCGACCTGGACGCCCTTGCCGGTGACCGTGCATCTCCGCGCCATGGCGCACCTCGATCCTACCCAACCTCGGAACGACTTGCGCGGCCGCTCTCGGGCCGCGCGCCTCCTTTCTACCCGCTCTGGCTGCGCTGGGTCAAGCGCAGGGCCCGGGGCGGCACCGTTCGAAATGGCTCGACGACCGAGCAACTGGGAGGTGACGGCGAGGCTTGCGAGGGCCGCGGCGCTGCTCCTGGCTGCCGGTATCCCACCCGATGTAGCGACCGCAGCAGACCAGCTCATTCTCCCCCAGGTCGTCGTTCGGACTCGATCGCTCGAGGCCGCTTATCGCTTTGAGGAGCCGGCAACGGGCCGTGGATTTCTCGATATCGAGTGGAGCGATGTCGACGGCCGAGCGGTCGAAAGACGCCGCATCCCGCTCGACCTATCGGATGCGAGAGAAGTGGCGTTTTCGCTCGACACCCGGCGTGCCGTGACGATGAAGAACCGGGTCGCCACCCACCTCTCGCTCGACAGCGTCGACCAAAGCGGCACCGCGGTGCATCGCGATAATGATGAAGCCAAGTTATTCGTCGTCTCGCCCTCCGACGATCCATGGTTGGACTTTCAAATCATCATGTGGCAACCGCAGAGCCGCGCCGGGTACGCGGCTTTGAAGAAACTCGGGGTCGCGGCGGGAATGGTCCAGCCGCCCGGGTCGGGCACGGTCACCGCGGAAGCGTTCAGCCCGCTGCTCGACAGCGATATGCGCTGGTACCTCGAGAACATCGCGACCGATTTTTATTCCCCCTACCACAGGTGGTCCGGCGACCGGCCCAAAGACTGGAAATTCGTCGAGGCCAAGAAGCGCTATTGGGAAAATCCTCTCGATCCCTCGGCCCTTATCCGCGAGCCGAGCCTCTCCGATCGCGAATGGCTAAACAAGATCCGAGAGCGCCTGACACGCGTCGTGTCGGGACAGCATCCTTACCGGCCGCTCTATTACAATCTCGGCGACGAAACAGGTATTGCCGACCTGGCCGCGTTTTGGGATTTCGACCTCTCCGAAACATCGTTAACGGCGATGCGGGAGTGGCTGAAGGAACGCTATGGCAGCTTGACTGCTCTTAATCGAGAGTGGGGCTCCGAGTTCGCTCGCTGGGAACAGGTCGAGCCGATGACGACGCGCGAAGCCGTGCAGCAGCCTGATCAGAATTTCTCGGCATGGGCGGATTCCAAGGAGTGGATGGATGTCGCCTTCGCGCGCGCTATCGCGGCCGGGACCGAGGCGATCCACCAAGCCGATCCTCAGGCGGTGGCGGCGATCGAGGGCGCGCAGATCCCCGGCTGGGGCGGCTATGATTATTCGCGCTTAGCGGCCAGCGTCGATGCAATGGAGCTTTATGATTCGGGCGATAACATCGAGATCGTGCGGTCGTTCAACCCTAGGCTGATCATGCTGCTGACGTCGGGAGGACGCGGGGCATTCGAGGAGCATCGCGTCTGGCGGGAAGTGTTGCGCGGCATACGCGGGCTGATCCTGTGGGACGAAAAGAACGAGTTTGTCGACGCGGACGGTAACGTAGCCGAACGCGGCCGGGACGCAGCGCCCTATTTCGCCGAGCTGCGCGGCGGGCTCGGTTCCTTGTTGATCAACAGCCGCAGGCATACCGACCCGATCGCCGTGCTGTACTCGCCCGCCAGCATGCGTGTGCAATGGCTGCTCGACCGCCGGGCCACAAGAGCGGATTGGAGCCACCGCAACGCGAGCAGCGAGTATCAGGATAATGCGATTAGAGCTGCCACACGGAACTTCACTCGCCTGATCGAGCACCGAGGGCTGCAGCATCGGTTCGTTTCGACCGAAGAATTGAGCCGCGGCGAACTCGGCAACGGCGATTACCGCATATTGATGCTCCCCCACACGATTGCGTTGTCGCTTATCGAGGCGCGAGAGATCCGTGCTTTTGTCGAGCGCGGCGGGATTGCCGTGGCCGAGGGCGAGCCGGGGATCTTCGACGAGCACGGCCGGGGAATGCTCAAACCGGCTCTTTCCAACGTCTTTGCCGGTCCGGCGACGCGCGCGACCACCGGCTTTGCCTTTGGAAAAGGAAAAGCGATCTATGCCGGCTTCGGCGACGAGCGGGGTCGTGAGAGCAGTCGCGCTCTAAGCGAAATCCTGGAAGCCGCAGGTGTACGACCCCGCTTTCCTCTCGCCCGGGCCGATGGCGGCCCGGCAAGCGATATCGAGACTTATGTTTTTGGAAACGGCGAGGTAACTCTTGTCGCTTTGTTGCGCGACTTTGTTCCTTCAGTGAGCCCGGGGAGCCGAGAGACGGTCATTATGACTTTGCCGCAGCCATTGCATGCCTATGATCTGCGAACAGGGCGGGTCTTTGAGAGCACTGACCGGTTGGCTGTCGAGCTGGGTTCGGTCGAGCCGGTTCTGCTGGCCTTGTCGGAAAAGGCACTCGCTCGTCCGTCCATCTCCGGGCCGTCCAATACGCATCTCGGCGGCAACGCGGAATTTCTGATACGGTCCGATTCGCCGGCCGCGGTCGATGTAGTTCATCTCGATGCCGTCGACCCCGCGGGCAACACGGTTGGACACTACTCCGGAAATCTCGTGGCCACTCAGAGCGGGGTCTCGAAGGTGCTGCCATTCGCCTTGAACGACCCACCCGGTGTCTGGAAAATTCGAGTGAGCGATTTGCTCGGCGGCACGACCGAGGTCGCTGAACTGCAAGTCGAGCCCTGAAAATAATCAGGCCACGCGGGGTCACTGATGCGAATGTTCTTTATATGCCAGCGTGTCCCGTTTCCCCCGGATCGGGGGGATAAGATCACCACCTTCAATGAGATCCGCCATCTCTCGACACAGCACGAGGTACACGTCTTCTGCCTGGCCGACGGCAAACGGGATCTCGATAATATTCCCGGTCTGCGCCGCCATGCGCAGAGCGTTACGGCGGTGCCGGTGAACGGGTGGATGAGCAAGGCGCGCGCGCTCAAGGCGATGCTCGCCGGGGAACCGCTTTCAGTGGCCGCGTTCAATGAAGCCAAACTGCATAACGCGATCGGGCGAAAATTCGCCGAGCTGCAACCCGATTTGATCATGGTCTACAGCTGCAATGTCGCGCAATATGCCGAGCATTTTCCGCAGGTGCCTCGGATCATGCAATTCGCCGAGCTCGACTCGTCGAGGTGGGGTCAGTTCGCGAGCTGGTCGCGGCCGCCGTTGCGCTGGGTCTATTCGATCGAACAGCGGCGTTTTTTCGCGTACGAACGGCATATAGCACGCAGCTTCTCCTATGCACTGGTCTGCACGGCAGCCGAGCAGCGCGAATTCGAACGCCTGATCCCGGGGGTGCCGGTTAGTCTCGTCGGCAACGGAGTGGACCTCGACTATTTCTGTTCGACAGGTGTTGCCAAGCGGCCCGGATCGATCGTCTTTACCGGAGTGATGAATTATTTTCCTAATGTAGATGCCGTCATCTGGTTCTGTGACCAGATCCTGCCCCTCGTGCAACAGCAAATTCCCGAAGCGAGCTTGACCATCTGCGGCAGCCGACCGGCAGCGGAGGTGCAGCGGTTGGTAAATCGGCGCGGTGTCACGGTCACCGGACAGGTTCCCGATACAAGGCCATATCTGGATGCCGCGGAAGTCTTTGTGGCACCGATGCGAATGGCTCGCGGCATCCAAAACAAGCTGCTCGAGGCGCTGGCAATGGGGCTACCCTGTGTCGCTTCCGGGGCCGCCGCGAGCGGCACGGTCGTTCAGGACGGAGAGGGCATTATCACTGCGGACAATCCGGGGGAGTTTGCCGGGCACGTTGTGCGGCTGCTGCGCAACAGCGCCTTCCGCGCGGCTATGGCGGCCAAGGCTCGGGCCGCGGCGGAAGAGAATTACCGCTGGGACGGACAGATGGCGAGCCTCGACCGAGTCATTGCGGCTGTTTCGCCATGCCGGGGATTGCCTGTTACTGTGGAACGCGCTTAACAGGGAATGCGGCCAATGAGGATTTGGATCAGTGGTTGCGGCGGAATGATGGGGTCGCACCTATGCGGCACGCTCGTTGCCGCAGGTCATGATGTACTGGCGAGCTATTACAACCCGACGGTGGATCCCGCCGATCTCGCGGATCTTTCGCTTGAAGAGGTCGATATCCGGGATTGGTGTTCGGTTTACGATTCGCTGATGCGCTTCCGCCCCGATGCGGTGTTTCATCTGGCGGCGCAGAGCTATCCGACGGTGTCGTGGCAGCGTCCGATCGAGACATTGGCGACCAATGTTATTGGCACAGCCAATGTCCTGGAGGCGGTGCGGCGGCTCGGGGCCGATGTTCGCGTGGTGGTTGCCGGATCATCGGCTGAGTATGGGACGGTCGATTCCGAAAAGACGCCGATTTCCGAGAGTGCGGCGCTGCTCCCGTTGCACCCATACGGCGTCTCCAAGGTCGCGACCGACCTGCTAGCGTACCAGTATTGGGCCGGCTTCGGGCTCGATACAGTACGCGTGCGGATTTTCAACTGCACCGGTCCGCGCAAAGTCGGCGACGCGCTATCGGACTTCGTGCGTCGCGCGGTCTGGCTGGAACGCCATCCTGAAATCAACGTGATCCGGGTCGGCAACCTCGAGACACGGCGAACCATTGTCGACGTGCGCGACCTCAATCGCGGCATGATCCTCCTGCTCGACCGCGGCAAGAGCGGCGAGGTCTACAATCTCGGCGGTGCGACCGCCTATGCGATGGACGCGGTATTGTCGCGGGTTCTCCAGCGGGCTACACGAAGCGATATAATTCCTGAGGTCGATCCCAAGCTTCTTCGACCGACCGACGAACCGATCATCTGGGCTGACTGCAGCAAGCTGAAGCTGGCGACAGGATGGGAGCCGGCGATATCTCTCGATCAAACTATTGACGACATGTTGAATTACTGGCGTCAGAAACCCGAGTGCGCGTTGGTCGTCTAACAGGCTACGCCAACTATCGACTAGAATTACTTCAATCCAATGCTCAAGTTGCGACTCGGCGCATGAACGGTATGCTTGCAAAAAGGATTGATTTTGTCGATTTTTTGCGCTTATACTGACTGCCTGTTAAGCTCCCGGCCGAGTTATCAGTTGACTATTCGTAAGGCTAAAATGAGCAACCACGTCTCACGACCGAAAGCCGTTGCTTACCCCTGCGAGGACAGTTTGGCGACGCGAAGAGAATTTCTGGCCCGGAAGCGAGGCGGAGCGGTCTCCGTCGGCGAGAGGCCAAGAGACCCGGATCGACGGAAGTTTCTGGGTGGAGTAGGTGCGGCGGCAACCCTTGCGGCAGGAGCGCTAGCGAGCCCGTCCGTGTCCTCCGCCCAGGCTGTTGGCGGTAGCTCAAACAGCCCGGGTGGCGTAGCACCTCTTGCCGGGGTGAACAACCGCCGCGTGATGGAAGCATTCGAACTCCGAGTCGCGGAGGCCGTGGAGGACGCCAGGGTTCCGGCAGCAACGAACCTCAACAACGGCGATGAGGCGCGATATGCCGACAAAGGTGGCACGTATACCAAGTGTCTTCCGCACGATAGCTTCGGGCGGGTGGACTTGAATGCGTACCAAACCTTCAAGACGGCGCTGAACAGCGGCGAGTTCTCAGATTTCCAGAACATTACCATGGGCGGTACGCGAACGCTCAACGGCCCGCAAGGAGGATTAGCCTTCTGCTTGGAAGCACTCGATAACGCACAGTTCGGCCAGCCGCAGGTGCCGCCGGCGCCCCCTGCCGCCAGCGACCAGAATGCCACCGAACTTCTCGAACACTACTGGGCATCCTTGCTGCGCGATGTTGCGTTCACGGATTATCCTTCGAACCCCCTAGCCGTTCTCGCAGCGGCGGAACTCGGGTCTCAGCCTACCTATCTCGGCCCGCGCGACAGGAGCGGCCAGGTTACGCCGAGTCTGCTCTTCCGGGGCGGCTTCCGGGGCAGCTTCCCAGGCGAAACGCTGGGGCCATACCTCTCCCAGTTCTTCCTTCAGCCCACCTTCTTCGGCTCGCAACCCATCGACCAGCGGCAAGTCACTTATCTGCCGAACATCGACTATGGTACCGACTTCGCGACGTGGCTAGATATTCAGAACGGCGTTCCTACCGGCCTGCAAAACCAGGTCGATCCACAGCTCCGTTACCGGCGTAATGGCCGAGATCTGGCGGCCTTTACCCACGTGGACGTGCTCTATCAGGCGTACTTCACGGCTTTTCTGGTGCTCACGAGCATCAGAGCGCCATTGAATCCCGGCAATCCCTATAACAATTCGAAGACGGAGAACGGCTTCGGCACGTTCGGTGGCCCCGATTTCGCGGGGACGCTCGCGGCAGTGGCTACCGTGGCCCTGAATGCCGTGTGGTATCAAAAGTGGTTTGTGCACCTCCGCCCTCGCCCGGAGGCCATAGGCGGACTTGTCCATTTGATCAAGACCGGGCGGGGGGACAAAACCGATGTCAAACAGAGCGACGTTATCTTGAACTCAAACGGACTCCAACAGAGCTTCAACAAGTATGGGACTTGGCTGCTGTCGCAAGCTTTTCCCGAAGGTTCGCCGACGCACCCCTCTTACCCGACAGGGCACGGAGTGGTTGGCGGCGCTTGCATCACGGTGTTGAAGTTCTTCTTTGACGGCAATTTCGTGATCCCGAACCCGGTGGTGCCCGCGAGCGATGGCCTGTCGCTCGTTCCCTACACGGGTTCAGATGCGGGTCAGCTCACCGTCAATGGCGAACTCAATAAGCTCGGCCACAACGTCAGTTTCGGTCACGGAATCCACGCTGGCATACACTGGCGCAGCGACACCGACACCTCCTTGCTGCTCGGCGAGGCAGTGGCGCTTAGTTTCCTCAGGGATAGGGCAGGGACGTACAACGAGCCGTTCACTGTCCAGTTAACCAAATTCGACGGGACGACCGCGACCATCTCCAACCAATAGCCTTTGAAAACGGCGGTTCTTCCAGTCTCGGGCCAGCGAGAAAGCGGGTTTATAGGACGGCGACAGCTAGCCCCGTTAGCGTGGCATGCCAAGACTCCAGGACGAGGCACCTGGATCAGGCGCAAGCCACCTTTGGCGTGCCTCACCGTTTGTGTTTGCTCGGCGGAGCTAAACAACGCGATGCAAGGCGGCTTGGTATGCCAAAGTGGTTCGTGCATCGGGCCTTGAGACCCGAGGCCTACGGTGGATTGGTCCATATGACGGCGACCGGGAAGGCCCACTATCCCCTTCAGATCGACATACTGAATTCCGCGGCGTTGGCAAACGTATACTCAAATTATGGTACTTATTTCCTGCCCCAGGCGTTTCCCGAAGGCTCCCGGCAGCATCCCTCTTACGCGCAAGGCCACGGATCGATAGCCGGTGCGTTCGCTACGATCTTAAGGCGGCCGTTGACGGCAGCTTCCCGTACCACGCGCTTCCCAACAGTATTAACTTTACTGGCCCTGTCGATACGGGCGCCAGCACCATCGCCGCGAGCGGGGATGGGGTATCGCTGGTTCCGCTCATCGGTGCGGATGCAGACCAGCTCACGCTCAACGGGGAAATAAACAAGCTCACCTCCAACATCGGGCTGGCGCGCGACTTCGCGGGGATCCATTGGCGCTCCGGTTACGCACAAGGGCTTCTGCTGGGTGAGGCGTTAGCCTTGAGCGTACTCCGCACCAGTGCGAAAATTATCTCGGCGAAGAATTTCGACGGCTTTACCATCACCAAGTTCGACGGAACGACGATCACTATTTGAGGCTCGCGCGGGGCGCGTGGCAGTCCCGCTGCGGAAAGTTTTCTAAAGCACTATCCCCCTCTACGCTGCTAAGATGGCAGACGAGCTATTTCGCGCAAGGAGACAGGGGCAGAGGTGAGCAGTTCTGCGGTAGAGCACCGGTTTGCGGTCATCATGTGCGCCGATGTCGTTGGGTATTCGCGTTTGATGGGTATCGACGAAGAGGGGACCCTGACACGGTTGAACGCAGTTCGGAGGACTCTCGTCGACCCGACGATCGCAGCGCACAAGGGACGCATCGTGCGCGCCATGGGAGATGGGCTCCTGGTCGAGTTCAACAGCGTCGTGGATGCGGTGCGCTGCGCGGTCAAGGTGCAGAGCGAAATGCCGCAACACACCGAAGAAATGCCGGCCGACCGGCGGATTTGGTTTCGCGCCGCCATCGCGATGGGCGATGTGGTCACCGACGGCGACCTGATCTACGGGCAGGCGGTCGACATCGGGTCCCGGATGGAAAGCTTGGCCGAGCCCGGAGGGATCAATGTCAGCCGCGCGGTGCGCGACCAGGTGCGCGACCGGCTGCCGATCGCCTTTGAGGATTTGGGTGAGCATGAGGTCAAGAACGTCGCGCGCCCGATCCGTGCCTTCCGAATCGTATTGGGCAAACCGGCCGCCGCACCGGCGAGCGCGGCTCCCAAAAGAGCCCCAGCACCGCCGGAAAGGCCGGCGGTCGCCGTCCTGCCTTTTCAGAACCTCGGCGGTGATGCCGAGGCCGAGTTCTTTCTCGACAGCGTCGCCGAGGACCTGATTACCGAGCTGGCGCGGGCGCGCTGGTTTTCGGTCGTCGCCCGCAATACGAGTTTCAGCTACAAGGGCAAGGGGGCCGATTCGAAGCTGCTGGCGCGTGAACTCGGGGTCCGCTATGTGGTCGAGGGCAGCCTTAGAAAGGCCGGCAATCGCGTTCGCATAAGCTGCCAGCTCGTCGAGGCGGCGAGCGGACAGCATCTGTGGGCCGAGCGCTTCGATGGCACGCTCGAAGATTCGTTCGACTTGCAGGATCGGATTACCGAGAGCGTTATCGGTTCGGTCGGTCCGGTGCTGCGCGGCGCCGAGATCGAGCGCGCCCGCCGCAAGCCCGAGGCGAGCCTGGACGTTTATGATCTGATCTGCCGCGCGCTGCCGTCCGTCTTTGCCGAGACCGCGGAAGACAATGAAGAGGCGCTGCGGATTCTCGGTCTGGCGCTGGAAATGGATCCCGGCTACCCGACCGCCAACGCCCTTGCGGCGTGGTGCCGGCAGCAGCGCCATTTGATGGAGTGGCAGGCCACGCAAGACGACGACCGGGAGGTGGCAAAGCGCCTCGCCCGGACGGCGATCAGCCAGGGCGCGGATATTCCGCTAGCGCTTGCGGTAGCAGGAGCGGTACGCGCCGTCTTGACGCGCGATCACGACGTCGCGCTCGCGGCGGTCGACCGTGCCACGATGCTTAGCCCAAATGCCGCCGTGGTCCTCGGCTTCGACGCTCTAACGAGGTGCCTCTGCGGGGCCTACGACAAGGCAATCGAGCATGCCGAGAAGGCGCTGCATCTGAGCCCGCTCGAGCCTCTTGTTTACCATGCCGCGTGCGCGTTTGCTTTGGCGTGTCTGTTCACCGGCAGGAACGAAGAGGCCGTGACGCACGCGCGAAAGGCGATCGAAGGCAACCGGAACTTTCCCTTCTCCTATTGTGTTCTCGCATTGGGCTATGCCCGCGTCGGTCAGCGGGAAGAGGCGGCGCAAGCAATCCGCCGACTGATCGGCGCGGCGCCGAGCTTTCGTTTGGGAGCCTTGCGCAGGATCCGCTTCGCCGACGCGGCGCGCCTTCAACCCGAGCTCGCCCTGCTACGTGCGGCGCGCCTGCCCGAGTGATCCGACAAACGGTCTGGCACAGGTGTTCTGCCTCGCTGTATTCCGGCGCTCCATTCGGCGGGCGCGCGGCAGTAGCGACCTTACCACTGGGACAGGTGCAGTACATGGACAGCTGGCTGAAGGCCGCCCTCGACTACATCCCGCAATGGCTCGAGTACCAAATGCGTGAGTCCGAGCAGCCAGGCTGCGTCATCGCGATTGTCCATCAAGGAAGGCTCATCCTCGAACGAGCTTTCGGCTATGCCGACATCGTCAACCAGGTTCCGCTGACGCCGCGGCACCGGTTCCGCGTAGCCTCGCATTCGAAGAGCTGCACTGCCGCCGGGATCATGAAGCTTCGCGAAGAGGGAAAGCTGGGCCTCGACGACCGTGCCGGGCAGCACGTTAAGGGCCTCCATCCTGACATCGCGGAGGCGACGATTGCGCAACTGCTGTCGCACAGCGCCGGCATCGTTCGCGACGGCAGCGACGGTGGGCAATGGCAGGATCGGCGCCCATTCCTCGACGCGACCGAGCTGCGCGCCGGCCTAGCGGCACCGCCGGTAATCGAGCGGAATACGCGGTTCAAATATTCGAACCACGGCTATGGCCTGGTGGGTCTTGTCATCGAGGCCGTGACTGGAACGCCCTATCTCAGCTGGATCAAGCAGGCAATCATCGACCCGGCCGGGCTCGACGAAACCGAGCCGGATATGCCAGTCGCCGACCACGTGCCGGTTGCTCGCGGCCACAGCGCCAAACTGCCGCTCGGTCGGCGTGTCGTGATCCCTGGCGATAACACGACCAATGCGCTGGCCCCGGCAACCGGCTTTGTCAGCACCGCCCGAGACCTTGCACACTGGTTCGCGCAGCTCGATCCCGCCGCGGAAAAGAGCGTGCTTGCGGTTGCCAGCCGGCGTGAAATGGTCCGCGGGCAATGGCGGAATCCCCATTCCAGTATCGAGCGCTACTATGGGCTTGGAATCCAGAGCGGCAAGACAGCCGAGTGGGACTGGTATGGTCATGGTGGAAGCTTTCAGGGCTTCGCCAGCTGCACCGTTGCTCTACCGGACCCCGCGCTCGCCGTGTCGGTTGTCACCAATGCGGTCGACGGGGCCGCCGACCGATGGCTTGATGGGGCGATTCACATCCTGGCGACATTCGCGAAGCACGGTGCACCAAATAGCCAAGTTCGCGACTGGACAGGCCGATGGTGGTCTCTCTGGGCTGCTGTCGATCTCGTGCCGATGGGCGGAAAAGTGATAGCCGCTGCCCCCTCGCTCCCGAATCCGTTCACTGATGCGAGCGAAATTTCGGTTTCCGGCAAAGATTGCGGCCGTTTGAGCCTCGCAAGCGGACTCGCCCGCCACGGCGAAGATGTCCTGCGCATTCGCGGGCAGGACGGCAGGGTCGAGGAGGTGCGGCTCGGTGGAGTGCGGCTTATGCGGGAAAGTGAGGTTGTCGCTGAACTCGAACAGCGGTACGACGGCTAAGCTAGGGCGGCGTTCGCTACGCTACACGCTCGAACCTAACCTAACCGTATTGTCGAGAGAGCGTCGGTGCCGACGCGATCTGGAGACAACCTTCCCGCGCCGAACCCTCCTGTTGAATTTCGGCAAAATATCGGTCAAATGTGAGTTAGTTCACACTTGGCCGATGAGCCGCGGAGCATTTTTACCGCACCCGAGGTAGGTGCATAGTCCGTGTCAGAGGGTGCGAGAGGGCGAGGCAGGCGCCGACTTGCGGCGATTTTGGTCGCCGGCTATAGCCGGCTGTTCCCCGGCGACGAGAAAGAGAACTTCGCCGGCCTGAGGAGCTTTCTGACCGAAGTAATCGAGCCTCTGGCTCCCGAATTCGGCGGGAATATCTTCAAGCACACCAGCGAGTTGGTGCTGATCGAATTCGATAGCGTCGTCGAAGCGGCGCGCTGCGCCGCGGCGATGCGCCAAGCGGTTGCGCAGATGAACCAGATGATGCCGAGCGATCGGCGCATCGCGATGCGCATCGGGATCAATCTCGGTGATGTGATCGCCGAGGGCGGCGACATCTTCGGCGACGGCGTCAACATCGCGGCGCGCATCGGGGCGCTCGCCGAGCCGGGAAGCATTTATGTGTCGGGGATTGTCCACGATCAGATCGTGGACAGGGTCGATTTCGACTTCGAGGATCTCGGTCCGCAGGAACTCAAAAACATCAGGAGACCGATCCACGTCTACCGCATGGGCGGGCAAAAGGACGAGGAGCCGCAGGAGGCCGAAGACTTCGGCGCCGTCGGTGCTGTGGTGGCCGCAAGCCCCGCAGGTTTCGACGATCGCCGTGCCATTGCGGTCTTACCGTTCGCCAATTTCAGCGGCGACCCGGAGCAGGAATTCTTTGCCGACGGCATCACCGAGGACATCATAACGATGCTGGCCGGTTGGCGCGCATTCCCGGTAATCGCCCGCAACTCGACCTTCACCTACAAGGGCCAGACGGTTAACATCAAGAAGGTCGGTGAGGAGCTGGGCGTGCGCTATGTCGTCGAGGGCAGCGTACGCAAATCGGGCCATCGGGTACGAGTCACGGTGCAGTTGATCCAAGCGGATACCGGTCATCACATAATGGCCGAGCGATACGATCGCGATCTCACCGATCTTTTTGAATTACAGGACGAGATTACCCACGCCATTGCCGGCGCGATCGAGCCCGAACTCCTCAAATTCGAGCGCGAGCGCATCGCCGAACGGCCGCAACACAGCGAGGATGCGTACGAACTCTATCAGCGCGGTACTTGGCATCATTATCGCCAGACCAAGCAAGACAACATCGAGGCGCAAGCCTATTTCCGGCGCGCGCTGGAGATAGACCCGCAATATCCGCAGGCCACCGCGGCATTGGCCCTGGCGCTGTGCAATGCGGCCTATCTTGCCTGGGCCGAAGATCCAGAAGCCAAGTATGCCGAATCTTATGAGCTGGCGCAGCGCGCGGTCGCGCTAGATGCTCGGTATCCCGCAGCCCGCTTTGCACTCGCTCTTGTCTGCGCGTGGACCGGCCGTTCCGATCGCTCGGTAGCGGAGTTTCAAGAGGCGATTGACCTCAACCCGAGCTATGCCGCCGCAAACGCCATCCTGGGCGGGATGTTCACCGTTCGCGGACAACCCGAGAAGGGGCTCGCTCTGGTCGAGAAGGGGATTCGCCTCAGTCCCGGCGATCCGCGCCTGTACATTTGGCTCCCCTCTCTGGCGGCCACCCATTATCAGCTGCGGCATTATGCTGAGGCCGTCGAGGTCGGGCGGCGCTCCTGGACGCTCAACCGTAATTGGCCGCTGGGCCTGACCTACGTGGTCGCCGGGCTCGCACAGCTCGGGCGGATCGACGAGGCGAAAGCTGCGCTCTCAGATCTCAAAGGGCTCGATCCGAATTTCTCGTTTGTTCGGACGACCCTGCAACGCCTGTACACGGACCGGGCTGGGATCGACCACCTCCTCGATGGCTTGGGTAAGGCCGGCTTCGCATAGCACTCTTCGGCGTTTCTGGTGTTTCAGACTCACACAAAAACGAATGACTTCGATTCAAAGTTGTGCGACAGTGAAAGGAAGCCTGATCTATTAACTATATAACCGGTTTAACGACTGACCTAGTATGAATTTCGCCGGTCAATGAAGCACTCGGACGAGGGAGCGGGCAACGATGCGCAAGCTGACAACATTTCTACCAGTGCTCTTTCTTGGGGTCGCAGGAGCGCTTTCTCCTGCAACCCCATCGCTTGCGAACCCGATAATATACACCGAGACAGCGACCGCCTCCGGCTTTCTAGGCACGATCCAATTCACCAGCGCCACCGTGACGCTGACGATGAATAACGATACGACCAACGTCGCGAATCCATCGACAGGGATCTTCGACAATGTCCAGCAGACATTGGAGCCCTTGATGCTGACCATCAGCGGCATCGGGACGACAACCTTCACTGACGAGACCCAAGCCGCGGTCAATCAGGGCGTTCCTGATGCCGGCTTCGGCGACATTACGACCAACCGCGCAATATTATTTACGAAGAACGCGACGTTCTCGACATACGACCTTAAGAGCGCCGTAGAACCAGCTGTAAGCGGCACGGCGATTATTAACTCTACGCCGCCTCTGTCATATCAGACGGCTGACGGGGCCTTCACCCTCTCAAGCGTTGCGAGCGTGAGCTTTGCCGCGACGACATCGACGGTAGTGCCAGAACCCGCATCGCTGTTACTTCTGGGCACAGCGCTCGCCGGCTTCGGTTTGATCAGACGTCGCGAGAAGTCTTGACCAAAACGCCATCAAGGCCCGTGGGTCAAACGTCGCTTTGAATGCGACCCGGCGGTAGACGAAGCCCGAAGCAAAGGAATCACGGGCAGGTGAGAGTCGGCGGCTGACCTCCTTCGCCGCACGGATTGGTGTCCACAGTTCCGTAAGCCGTCGGGTCCAGACAGATCAGATTGCTGTTCGCGTCGTAAACGGGCGTACACGGCATGCCGCCGGTACCCCCAAACGCCCCTGGGTTGCCGAGCACCGGCGGCGGCAGCATAGGGCTCGTGGTGGTCGAGCTTGCCGTATCTATCGTGCCGTTGAACACCAGCTCGCTCGTCGTTATCAACTGGCTCGACGTGACGGTCCCGGTGGGGCTCGTGTTGCTCAGCCCGAACGTGATCACACTACCCTCCAGCTGCTGCAGGGTGACCGGAGCGCCGCTCTTGGTGATGCCCTGCGTGAACTGGAAAGTCTGCCCCGCCCCAAGCCCCGGCGGGTTGAGCTCGACAATCAGACACTGCGCATTCGTTGCTTTGCATGCCTGATATGCGGCTCCTATGTGATACGGAGCGTTCGGGTTGTTCGGATCATTATCAGCGTCGGGGTAGTAGTCCGCGTCCTGCAAAAGGTTAGGCTGAGACGTCTTGAATTGATTTTTGGGGTCGAACTTGAACGGGCTCAGGAGCTGGATGACCACGACGTTGGTCGTCTCGGGGGGTTGCGGACCGGTCGTGGTAAAGATTATCGAGCTGCTGCTGCCCGACGTGAGGGACGTGCTGTTCGCCATGGATTTGGTAGCGACGCTGGCCATGGCAGTGGTCGCGCTCGCGCTGCTGCTCGCCGGCTTCGCCGCCGTCAGCATCGAATTCGGCACCATGCCTATAAAGCCGCTCGCCAGCATCCCCGTCTGCTGCGATACAGGTAGGTTCGGCCCCTGCTGCGCCACGGTGGTCAACTGATCGGCCGTTCCATTGGTCAGCATCGAGAGCGCATTGGCGAGCGTCGGTTCGGTGCGCAGATTTACCGCCACCCCGCTCACTGCGCCTCCGCCGGCAGTCATCAGGTTGGCCTGACAAGCCGGATAGCCCGAGTCACACTCGCCAATGGAGGGGCTCTCGCCGGGGACCGGCACGAACCCGCCATTCAGGTTGGAAGCCCCGTACGGGTCGTAGGGTCCGGCTCCCCAACCGATCGGAGATACCTCGGGCGGGGTGTAGCCGTGATCCCCGCCGGCGGCATGGAGGGCCTCGTGAATGAAGGTGTCCGGGCGGCTCGGCAAGCCCAAACCCACATTTCCCACCATGGCATTCAGGGCGGTGGCGATCCCGTTGGCACCGACCTTCCAAGTCGCCCCGTAGGTCTGGCCGGCCGGCGTAACAAGATTTTGGATGGTGTTGACCAGGAACCAGTCTAGCACCGTCGCACTCTGGTTCAGCGTCACACAGGGTGGTTGGAGAACGCCGTTCGTAACCGCACATTGCCCACTCGGGGGCAACGGGGGGGTCGTATTAAGCGGGGTTGTCGGATTGGGGACAGTGCCGGTTAAAGATACATGAGGCTGCTGCGCGAGGACGGCCAAATCAGGGACAGTCAGCCCGGTCGGGCAGCTGCTGCACGCCGTGACGTGTAGGGTCCGAAAATCCGTGTTCCAAGCTGGGCTAGTATTAGTATTCGGCGCCGAGTTGTACCGAACGAGCGGCAGGAAGCTCGCGTTGCAGTTAAGTCCTGCCAAGAGGATCGCCTGGCTGATGTTTGCCCCCGTGGTCGGGTCAAACCAGCCGACCGGCATGTTGGGGCCGCCGCCGGAGCTGATGATGCTCTGGCCCTTATTGTTGACTGGAGCGCAAAGATTCCCGGCGCTGTTACACACATCGATCGGTTGCACGTATACGATGCAGGGCGCGTTGACCGTCTGGGCAAACGCGGCACCCGATGAGAGGCTGATGGTCGCCGAGAGCAGGAACAGGGGTGCCGCGAGGCTGCCATGCCGCGTGAAGCCCTTCATCGATTGTCTCCCTTTGCCAGGTTAGGCACGGATGCTCCGTTTTTTTTCGATCGAGTGTGAGCTACTTCACACTTGGTCGACCCCGCAGGCAATATTTCCTCCGCAAACAGGTTACTGCCCGAGAATGTGCCAGAGTTTCTCACAACGGTAACGAAACGCAACAAAAAATACGGTATTTTGCCCGTTAACCAAATAATTTGTTACGATTTGGCACAGGAGTTTAGTAGAGTTGAGCTTTCAGCGCTCAAGGGACACGGCTCGATCAACTGTAACGAAGGGAGACACGCTATGCTCAAATCCTCGAAAATAGCTCGGCTCGCAGGTGCCGTCGCCGCGATCTGGTTGTGCTGCGCTGGCCCGGCATTGGCGGGGGGCGGCATAAGCGGGATAAGCCTTCAAGGGGCGTGCGATGAGATCGCCTCGATGATAGTTTCTGGAACAAAATGCCCGCCATTCCCGAACGTCGCCCAGCAGGTCGTGGAATTAGGCAACCTTGAAAACCAAACGCCCGACTCGATTCGCATCTTTACTATGAGCATTTGCGAGCCGTTTGGGCCCGCCGGGGACTTGGGTTTGCCGTTCTGCCCAACGATAGCCATCAACGCCGTCAACGGGCCGGTAACCTCGCCGCCCAGTAACTCTAATGGTAACTCTAATTCTGATGGTGATTCTGGTAACGCCCCCACTAGCGCACAGCCATTCCTAACGCGGGTCGCCTTTACGCCGGGTGCGGTGCCAACGCAGGTTGGTGATCCCGCTGCGACCGCCAGTTTCTCCGCCGTGGTGCTCGAAGGGCAAAACGGGCAGCCGAAAATGCTCGATCTCTTCTTCGAAACGAGCAAGCCGGGCGCAACGCTCTCGCTCCCTCTGGTGGTGCTCAACGCGGACGGTACTGAGCGTCCTGTTGCAGCCACGTTGAATGCCTCCTGCTCTTCTGGTGACCAGCCCTGCCAGAAAGCCACTGTCTCCGGCGACTTCTTGGGTACCGGAGTGAAGAAGACCTACAGCGCGAATGCGCTCGGATTGTTCTTCAACCTCCAGTGGGGCACATCGTCGAGCTTACCAACGTGGCATCCGATCGCCGAGGTGCAGATCCCGCTGGTCGTGACTAAGCGGAACGACCCAGCATATTTCTTCACCACCACCACATCTCCATGCCCCAGCGGAGTCAATCCGGCCTCCGGCTATTGCGAAGCCTTCTCACAGCAAGCGCTCGGCTTCCCGGCCAGCTTTTTAGGGAAAGGGGCGTCGGTCGGGATCGCCCCCTATCCGGCACCGCTGTGTACCTCCACAACCTGCCCGGCCACGCCCCCTGTGCCCCCTGCGCTTCCGCCGCCGACGTATTTCGGGTTCTGCGCCAGCTTTTCGAAGAACCCGGTCATTGCGGCGTTCGCCGGCATTGGGACCGATGCCACGACCTACGTGACCTCACCGGTTCCCGGTACAGGAGTCACCTTGCCTGTCTGTCCGCAAAGTTAATGTGTAAAATGGGTTGAGTTCGTCGATCGAGCCCGACTGCGCACACGACTTGAGCGATGCGCAGCGGGCTGGCGCCTGGAGGAGGTGCGTCTGACCCTCGTCGCCCTGGCCAGCTTGCTCGTCATCGCCTTGTGGGAATTTGGCCGGCCGCGCCGGCGACGCGAGTTCCCTGCCTTGCGCAGGAGGCTGGCGAATATTGGCTTTTGGATCCTGAACCTCGTGCTCGCCGCCTTCCTTTTCGACCCGTCAACGCGAGTCCGTCCTGCGATCGAGGCGCTCTCGGGCGTAAGGTTCCCGTCCTGGCCGGTCTCCAATGCTGGGGGGAGCTTTGTCGCGGCCTTCCTACTGCTGGACCTAATGCGCTACGCCGTGCACCGGTGCGAGCATGCTGTACCGCTCTTCTGGCGCTTTCACGCGCTGCACCATTCGGATCCCGATGTCGATGTGACGACCTCGGTGCGCCACCATCCGATCGAATATGTTTTCGCCTCGGCGGTCTATTGGTTCGCGCTGATCCTGCTCGACGTTCCCGCAACCGTTGTACTGACCCACGGTCTCGCGGTCTTCGGCATGGCCAGCATCCAGCACGGCAATATCCGCCTGCCCGAGAGGGTGGAGCGCTGGCTGCAGCCCGTGCTCGTCACGGTCGACATGCACCGGGTCCACCATTCCGTTCGATACGAAGAGGCCAATTCCAACTATGGCGCCGTCCTGTCGGTCTGGGATCGGCTCTTTGGCACCCTCACCCGGATGACCCGGGAGGAGCACGAGAAGATCGTTTTCGGGGTCCGCGAACTGCCACGGCGCGACTGCCTGAAGCCCTCCGCGATGTTCCTGACCCCTTGGCGGATTGCTCGTGCCGCTCGGACCGTGGCGCGGGAAGCGGCCTAGAACGCTCGAGCGCTGGTGCCGGTGAGCGCATCCGCCTTGCGGTTCAAGGCCGCGATCAGGCCGTCGATGCCCTCGTTCTTCAGGATGGCGGCGAACTCGGAGCGGCGGGTAGCCACCTCGCTGATCGCGCCATCGAGGTAGACGTCGGCAATCAGCCAGGAATCGCCGTTCTTGCGCATCAGATAGTCGACCTTGACGGGCTCGCCGTTCGCCTTGACGATCTGACTGTGGACCAGGATACCGGCCGCGGCCGGCTGCTCGTCGGTCACCTGCAGCTTCTGCCCGGAGTAGCTGTCGAAACGGTCGGCGTAGATCGCCGAAATATAGCGCCCAAAGCCGTCGATGACTTGCTGGCGCTGAGTTTCGCTCATCGTCGCCCAGGACGGCCCGACCGACAGCCGAGCCATCGACGCGATGTCGAAAGTCCGGCGGACCACTGGTTCCAATTGCACAAAGCGCCCGCTTTGTCCGAGAGTGCGGCCATTCTTCATCGTGCTGAGCAAGGTGTCGTAAAGCCCTTGGACGGTGTCGCTTCCGCTCGTGGGGGCGGCCAAGGTCGGCCTGGAAAAGATGGCCAATGCGATCACGACTGCGTGGCCGGCGGCCTTATGCGATCGCAGTACCGATAGAAGCGGCTTGCTCACGAATTGATCTCCCCGTCCCTAATGCCCCCGACTGCCGCGAGGATCGGCGGAGGCGAATATCACCGAGAAGTCTTTCGACATCGTTGATATGCCTGGTCTAGGTGTTCGCATCCCCGCGTCTTTCAAGCGCATGGCTGAACTGCAATCAATTCATCGTGATGCCACATGCGGCGGCCTTGACATTCAGCACGTCCGGCGGCTGCGTCCTTCCGCTTCGCCGGAGTTGTGGCAATCACAAAATTGCCTCTTTCATGTCGTAGGTTTCCGGCCAATGGCAGCGCCGGGCGGTCCGCACCGAGACGTCGGCGGGTTCGAAAGAGGCATTGGGGCGGGCAGGGCCGTCGCTGCCGGGGTGAAGCAGCACTGCAACCTGGAGAAGAGATTTTGCTGCAGATTTGCTGCAGATGCAGCAAAGGGCGATTACATACTCAACTATTTGTTGCGGATGCGGGAGCCTTGCATCTAAGCGGCGCTCCCTCACCTAATGAGATGTGGGAGGCGGCCTCCTCTGCGGTTCGGCCGTGCAAATAAACCTCGAGGATGCCCGGCATGGAAAAGAAGCAGCAGATTCACTTCTGGTACATAGCCGCCGCGGTGCTCTTGATGCTGTTCATCCAAAGTCTCTATTTGCAAAGCATCAAGCGGACGCCGATCCCCTACAGCCGCTTCGAGACCCTACTCGACGCAAACAAAATCAAAGAGGTGGCAATAACCCAGAACCAGATCCAGGGCACCCTGAAAGAGGCCGAGCCCGATGGTTTGAAGGACTTTGTCACGACGCGGGTTCAGCCGCCCGAACTCGCCGAAAGTCTGAACAAGCACGGGGTCACCTATAGCGGGGTCGTCGAGAGCCATTGGATCGCCGATCTGCTCTCCTGGATCCTGCCGGCGATCTTTTTTGTCGGGATCTGGATGTTCGCGATCCGAAGGATGGGACAGGGTGGGCTCGGCGGACTGATGACGATCGGCAAGAGCCGCGCCAAGGTTTATGTCGAGAAGGAGACCAAGGTCACTTTCGCCGACGTCGCCGGCGTCGACGAGGCCAAAGATGAGCTGATCGAGATCGTCAATTTCTTGAAGGACCCCAAGACTTACGGACGCCTTGGCGGCCGGCCGCCCAAGGGGGTGCTGCTCGTCGGCCCGCCGGGAACCGGCAAGACATTGCTCGCTCGAGCGGTCGCCGGCGAGGCCGGGGTGCCGTTCTTCTCGATTTCCGGCTCGGAGTTTGTCGAGATGTTTGTCGGCGTCGGCGCAGCGCGGGTCCGCGATTTGTTCGAGCAAGCGCGCCAGCACGCGCCGGCGATTATCTTTATCGACGAGCTCGATGCGCTCGGCCGGGCTCGCGGCCCCTTCGCCACGGGCGGGCAGGACGAAAAGGACCAGACCTTGAACCAGCTCCTGGCAGAGCTCGACGGCTTCGATCCTTCGAGCGGTCTCGTCCTGCTCGGCGCGACCAATCGGCCGGAGGTCCTGGATCCGGCGCTGTTGCGCGCCGGACGGTTTGACCGGCAGATCCTGGTCGACCGCCCCGACAAACGGGGACGCGAGGAGATCCTCGCTGTGCATCTCAGGAAGGCAAAGTTCGCCCCGGACGTGAACCCCGAGCAGATCGCAGCACTGACACCCGGGTTCACCGGTGCAGATTTGGCGAATCTGGTGAACGAGGCGACCCTGCTCGCGACGCGGCGCAATGCCGAATCAGTCACCATGTCCGACTTCACCAACGCGATCGAGCGCATGGTCGCTGGGCTCGAAAAACGCAACCGGTTGCTTAACCCGCTGGAGCGCCGGGTCGTCGCCTATCACGAGCTCGGTCACGCCATGGTGGCGCTCGCGCTGCCCGGCACGGACACCGTGCACAAGGTGTCGATCATACCGCACGGGGTCGGCGCGCTCGGCTACACGATCCAGCGGCCGATCGAGGATCGTTACCTAATGACCCGTGCCGAGCTCGAGCACAAAATGGCGGGGCTGCTCGGCGGCCGTGCCGCTGAGCAGCTTGTTTTTGGCGAAATCTCGACCGGTGCGGCGGACGATCTCGCCAAAGCTACAGACATCGCCCGCGCGATGGTGCTGCGCTACGGAATGAGCGAGGCGCTCGGCAACGTGGCCTACGATCGCGACCGTTCGCCGTTCCTCCAGCCCAACTTCCCGATGCCGCAGGAACGCACCTACGGCGAGGACACGGCCCATGCGGTGGATGCCGCTGTGCGCCGATTTGTCGACCAAGCCTTCGATCAGGCTACCGCGATACTGCGAAAGAACCGCACCCTGCTCGACCGCACCGCGGCGGCGCTGCTCGAGACCGAGACGCTCGGCGAGCCGGAGATCGAGCAGGTGAAGCAGCAAATCGTCGCCGTGCCGGCACCGCCGCCGCTACCAGGCCCGGCAGAGGCTGCGACGGCTGATGCGGGGCGGTGATCGCTACTCGGCCGCCTCCCCCACGGTAATTGCATAAGCGGTCTCGCCGTGAACCGCATCATCGCCGACCGCCAACTGTGCGTCAGCCATACGCAATGGTACGAAGATCGAGATCACCTTGAGAATAATAAATGTCGCAATTGCGTTGTAGACGATGATGAACGCCGCGGCCCCGAGCTGGAGCAGGAGCTGAGTCCCGGGGTCGCCGTGAAGCAAGCCCGTAACGTTGACGCCGGGCGCTTCCTTGTCGGTGCCGATGTATTGGAGCATGTCCGGGTTCGCGAGGATGCCGACGAGCAGACCGCCGGTCAGGCCGGCGATCCCATGGGTGGAAAACACGCCCAACGTATCGTCGACCTTCATCATGAACCTGGTCCTCTGGAACTTGTTCATCGAAAGCCACGGAATGATGCCGGCAGCGATCCCGATGACGATGGCGCCCCAGCCATCGACGAAACCGGCGGCGGGCGTGATTCCCACCAAGCCCGCGATCATGCCGTTGACCGCGCCGATGATCGAAGGCTTGCCGTAGGCCATCTTGTCCATCAGCGTCCAGACGAGAAGGGCTACCGCCGTGGCCGTGTTGGTGTTGAGCACGGCAGCACCCGCATCCGCGTTGGCGAAGTAAGGATCGCCGCCGTTGAAGCCGTTCCAACCCAGCCACAGGATGCCGGCGCCGATCAAGGTGACCAGCAGGCTGTTGGGCGGGAATTGCTCGCGATCCGCCTGCAGGCGCGGCCCGACCACCGCTGCGGCGACGAATCCGGATGTGCCGGCGGCGAGATGGATCACGTAGCCGCCGGAAAAGTCCGCCGCGCCCATGCTTGCCAGCCAGCCGCCGCCCCAGAGGCTGAAGGCCCCGACCGTGTAGACCAGGGTCATCCACACCGGGCAGAAGATCACCCACGCCGCGAAGTTCATGCGCCCGAGCACCGAGCCCCCGAGAATGATCACCGTGATCGCGGCGAACACGAACTGGAAGAACATCAGGGTAGCCATCGGAAAGGTCAGCTCCGGCATGCCGGAGGCCGCTGCCGGTATCGTCGCTTGGCCCGTAATGAACGTCGCGGAGGTCGCTAGCGCTGGTTTGCCGAGGAACGGAAGCCACTGCTCTCCGAACGCCATGTTGTAGTCGAATAGAACCCACACGACCAAGACCGAGGCAAAGGCATAGAAACACATGAAGGCAGAATTGATCGCCCATTTCTGCTTCACATACCCAGCGTAGAGAACCGCAAGACCGGGAATGCTCTGCAGACCGACAAAAGTTGCGGCCGCTAACTGCCATGCATTGTTCCCGGAATCGAGCCATTTGGGTGATGGTACGAGCATTCGACTTATCCCCCGTTTTTTCTGTTGCGACAAACTGCAGAGGCAAAAGATATGCCAGTGGCAACCCCCTGATCGGAAACCCCCGCGGGAACCGCCTATTTGAAAGAGAACGCCGTTGTCCGATTGATCGAGGTTTCACACCAAGCGCCCAAAATTTAGGCAATACGGCCAATCAACTTTCTCGTCCATCCCGACGCGGCTCGCTTTTCACGACGTCCGGCTTTGGGTATGGAACGGCGAATGGCGAGTTGGACGCGACTTTATTCTCGGAGCCGGGTGCTGGCGGCTGCGATGGCAGGTTTGGCCGTTCCGACGGTCAACGGTGACGCTCAGGGAAGCAAAACCGCGATCACTTGCACCAATCCGGCGAGCGGGACGTCCTGGCAGATAGCGATCGACTTTGATAAAGCGACCGTCGATTCCAATCGCGCCGAGATTACAGATGCGAAGATCGCCTGGTTCGATCCTACGGATGGGAGCAATTACACTCTCGACCGTAAATCCGGCGATCTCACGGCAATTGTCGCGTCGAGCACCGGCGGTTATTTTCGCCACGGTCGTTGTAGTCTGGAGAATTCTCGGTGACAATGTGAAGCCGCCATTACGCGACCGTGCCGGCGCTACCGTCTCGCTACGACCCTGGCGACGAGCGGCCCCTCGGAAGCGATGCGAAGGCGATGACTGAGACCGGCCTACGAGCAAGCGTCGGATTCGCTTCGAAGACAGGGCCGCGTACGGCCAACGAAGATTTTGCCGGCGCGCTGTTGGGCGCCGAATTGCCCGAGCCGCGCCAAGAGGTAATCGCCGCTATCGCCGATGGCATCGGCGGCGCAAAGGGCGGTCGCGTTGCGGCCGAGACCGCAGTGCGCGGTTTCCTGGACGGATTTTGCGATCTACCCGAGACCATGGAGGTGCAACGAGCGGGCGCCAGAATCGTCGGCGCGCTCAATGGCTGGATCAATACCATGGGCCGCCAAGACCCTAAGCTCGCCGGAATGGGGTGCACGTTAACGGCGGTGGTGCTCCGCGGCCGCGTGGCTCATCTTCTGCACGTCGGCGATACGCGCGCGTACCGGCTGAGCGGCGACCGGCTGACTTGCCTGACCACCGATCATGTGCGCCCGGATGGCGAGGGGCGCTCGCACACCCTCAACCGGGCGCTAGGAGTGGAGACAGAGGTGCGCCTCGACTACGCCACGCAACCCGTGGCGCTGCACGACCGTCTCCTGTTGTGCAGCGACGGCGTGCACGGGTTTCTGAGCGATCAGAACATCGGCGACATCTTGCGCGAACGCTCCGCCCCAGAGGATACCGCTGCTGCGCTGGTTGCGGCCGCGCTCCGATCCGGCAGCACAGACAACTGCACCGCCTTGGTTCTGGACGTGGTGGCGCTGCCGGCGGCCGGATCGGCCGACATCAGTGCTGCCATCCTGCAACTGCCGGTGATCCCGGTGCCGATCGTCGGCGAAACAATCGACGGATTTGTTCTGAGTGCGCTTATCTCCGACGGCCGGTATACCCGGCTGTTCGGTGCCGAGGACGAGATCGAGGGCGGCATCGTTGCCTTGAAGTTCCCCAAGCCCCAGATCGCCAGCGTCGACGCGTACCGCGCGGCATTTGTCCGTGAGGCTTGGGTCGGCGCTCGGGTGCACAATCCTTGGGTCGGGCACATCATTGAGCTGCCGCCGGGACGCCAGACCTGCCTGTACACGGTCATGCCGCTCTATCAAGGCGAGCTTCTGGAAACACGGCTTTCGCGCAGTCCCGCGCTGGGGTTAGAAGAAGGCCGGAACATCACCGTCAAGCTAGCCCGCGCGGTGGCGGCGCTGCATCGCGCCGGAATCATCCATCGTGACATCAAACCGGACAACGTCATCCTCGAAAGCGGCGGATCGCTGAAGCTGATCGATCTCGGGGTGGTTCGGGTGCCTGGGTTGGAGGAATTTCCGCCCGAGAATGTTCCCGGCACCGTGGGTTATATGGCGCCTGAGTTGTTGGCGGGGACAGCCGGTACCGAGGCCACGGACATCTATGCTCTGGGCGTTACTATGTTCCGCGCTTTCACGGGTGAATTTCCATACGGCAATCTCGACTCCACCAGTCCGCCCCGTCGGAGCCGCCCGAGGGATTTGTCCGCGCTGCGGCCGGATCTTCCGGCTTGGCTCCAAGCGGCGCTTGCGCGCGCGATCGCGATCGATCCGGCGCAGCGTTTTGACGACATGACAGAGTTCGCGTTTGAGATGGAAGCCGGGCCGGCGAGCGTACCTACCGAAAATCATCGGCCGCGAACGCTTTATGAGCGCGCACCACTCCAAGTCTGGCAAGGAGTGGCCGCTTTTTTGGCGCTCGCCCTGCTGGTGTCGTTGCTGGTGCGCTGAGCATTCTCGCCGGCTAAAACAGAATGCCGACTTCGAGCAAGCCCCGGGTCTGCGTTGTGTTGGTGCCGTTCGGGCCGAATACCAGTCCGGCGGTCGTGCTGCTTGTTCCGACATGGGAGATCTCTGCGCGGGCAAAGAAGATTTTGTATTGATAAGTCGGCGTAAAGGTTATCGACCACGCGTTGCTGCCGGGGCCGTAGAGAAGATTGGGCGCCCCATTAGCCAGGCTGCCGGTCGAGCCGATATACTCGAAGCGAACCGGCAGGCTAAAGCCCGGCAAAGGCGAATCGTCACCAAAGCTGTAATTTGCCAAGATCGCCCCGCCAATCGTCGATCCTGAGGAGAATGCGCTAATCGGGGGCGACGACGAAGCCGGGACGTGTGTGAATTGGAAATAAGGCGTAACCGTCCAAGGTGCTGAGTTGTACGTATAACCCAACGTAAAAAGGGTCTCATTATTCTGGAGCAACGGTGTCGCAGTTGTTTGAAAGAAAGGAGTCGTGGTCGTCACTTTATTAGTATGCGAATAATTCCCGCCGGCAGCGAGAACGAAGCTGTTCGCAGGATCAAGCGTATAGGTAGCTGAGCCCGTTAGCCATGTGAAGTTATTAGAGTAAAAACCATCATTCCACGACAGCGCGAAGGCGAGAGGGCCCTGAGTGTAGTTCAATTGGCCGCCACGACTGATCGCCGGCTCTTGATTCCAAAGAAGACCACGCTCGATGTTCATGTTTTGGAACGAAAAGGTGTCCTCGAGACCGAGCAAAGTCGGGATCTGCCCCCCTTGGATCGAAAAATTGTCGGTCGGCGCCAGCTTTGCCCATGCAATTGGCACCGGTCCGAAGAAGTCACCGGTCGTCGTCAGCACATTGAAATAAGGCAGGCCAAGGTCCGGTATCGTATACGCACCGATCTGAATGTAATATTGAAACAGGCCGTCGTTTTTCTGAAATGAGAACTGACCGTTGCTCAGACTTGCCAGCGCATGCTGGTCTCCAGGAAAGACGTTATTCTGCCACATCCCGAGACCGCTGACGATACCTGTGAAATAGGCGCTGCCGAACGGCCCGAGGTCGAGACTCATTGGATTGGGATTAGCTACTAACGGGCCCGTCAGCGCAGGTGTCGTCATCGCCGTCGGTGTCGCGGGTGCCGGCTGTTCACCGGCGGGCGAAGGCTGCTCACCAGGGGGTGCCGGCTGATCGTCAGCGCGCGCGATGCCGGTGCCGCAGCCGAGCAACACCCAAGCGGCAGCGGCGCCGGTGATGATGCTTTTCTTCAAATTGTTCATTCGCAAGGTCCTCGAAACCACAGTTTCTTTGGAACGGACGCACGACCATGACGGTCCACCAATCTAGAGCAAGCCGCGTACCATATCCTTGCAGAGGCGGTACTTTGCGTCGAACCGGACGGTTGTACGCTAGCTTACAAGTTCTCGTTCTTCTCACAAGCTGGGCATGGGTCAAACGGTATCGCGTTGTCAAACAGAACCAGGATGATTTGCGCGCGCTGAATGCTGCTCAAAAGGGTTGCTGGCTGTTGCGGTATGACTAAAGATTAGGCAACATCGAGGCTGAATGAACGGGCATCGCGATCGTCGCATAATTTTAAGCGTTTTGGCACGATTCTTGGTTCGGCCTTCGGGATCCACCATCCGACGCAAACCATGCCTGGGTCGGATGATCGATAGGCTTGGTGTTTTTGGAGGTATGGGATTGATGGGCGTTCTTGTGCAACGAACTTTATTTGCTGCGCCAGTCACGTTCCTTTGGACTGTGGCGGCGCTGGCGCAGCCGACGCCCGAGGCCACCGCGCCTGCTGCCGCGCTGCCGGTTCTCGGAGGGGTCAACACCGGCGACACGGCGTGGATGCTGACCTCGACCGCGCTCGTGTTGATGATGACGCTTCCCGGTCTCGCCCTGTTTTATGGCGGGATGGTCCGCAAAATGAACGTACTGGCGACGGTGATGCAAAGCTTCGCCGTGACCTGCCTCGTCACCGTCTTGTGGATGGTAGTCAGCTACAGCCTCGCCTTCACCGGAGGATCGTCGTTTGTTGGAGGGTCGAGCCGTTTCCTGCTGCTAGGCATGAGCCTCGACTCGGTCAACGACCTGGCCAGGACGATCCCCGAATCTGTCTATATGTGCTTCCAAATGACCTTTGCGATCATCACACCGGCGCTGATTTGCGGGTCCTTCGCCGACCGCATGAAGTTCTCCGCATTGCTGTGGTTTATCGGATTGTGGGCCGTTCTTGTCTACGCGCCAATTGCTCACTGGGTATGGGGGCCTGACGGGTTCCTCAATGATGCCGGGGTGCTTGATTTCGCCGGTGGCACCGTGGTGCACGTTAATTCGGGGGTCGCTGGGCTAATGGCTGCACTGGTGATAGGCAAGCGTCGCGGCTTCGGGACGGAGCCGATGGCCCCGCACAATCTGGTGCTCAGCGTGATCGGCGCCTCGCTGCTATGGGTCGGCTGGTTCGGCTTCAATGCGGGTTCAGCGACAGCGGCCAATGGCAATGCTGGCATGGCAATGGCGGTGACCCAAATTGCGACTGCGACCGCGGCTCTTGCCTGGATGTTCGCGGAATGGACTGTCAAGCGTAAGCCGAGCGTACTCGGCATCATCTCGGGCGCGGTCGCCGGGTTGGTCGCGATCACTCCGGCATCGGGCTTTGTCGATCCGCGCGGCGCACTGATCATCGGTATCGCCGCCGGCATCGTCTGCTATTGGGGTACCACTGGACTCAAGCGTGCGCTCGGGTATGACGACAGTCTTGACGTCTTCGGCGTGCATGGCGTCGGCGGCGCCGTCGGCGCCTTTCTTACGGGCGTGTTGGCGGTAGCCTGGGTCGGTGGTGAGGGTAAGAGCGGGCTGATCGATGGCAATCCGCATCAGGTGATCACGCAGCTCTACGGCATCGCGGTCGTCGCCGTGTATGACACGATCGCCTCGCTGATCCTGCTCAAGCTGGTGGACCTGACGATCGGGCTCCGTGTTGATACTGAAATGGAACGCGAGGGCCTCGACCTCGCGATTCACGGGGAGGCCATTCAATGAGAGGAGGTTTATCCATGTCGCCGCTTGAGAGGAGCTGGCTGGGCGCGCCATTTCGATCGCATTGGGCGAAGGTGCATAACCCAAGCTCGCACCCAGCTCAGTGCGAGATGGTGAAGCCATGAAAAAGATCGAAGCGATCATCAAACCTTTCAAGCTTGACGAGGTGAAGAACGCGCTTCACGAAGTCGGCGTCACGGGGATGACCGTTACCGAGGTGAAGGGTTTCGGCCGGCAGAAGGGACATACCGAGGTCTATCGCGGGGCCGAATACGTGATCGACTTCCTGCCGAAGATCAAAGTCGAGATTGTGCTCGATGATTCTCTCGTTGAACGAGCCGTGCAGGCGCTTCAGGACGCCGCCCGCACGGACAAAATCGGCGACGGCAAGATCTTTGTAGTGCCGGTCGAACTGGCTGTTCGGATCCGAACCGGCGAGCAAGGGCCCGACGCTGTTTGACACCGGTTTGCCGGCCAGCGACGCATTCAACCAAGCCGGGGGAGTTTTGATGCCATACAAGCTTACGACGCCGGAGGATGTTCTGAAGGCGATCAAGGACGACAAGATCGCGATGGTCGATCTGCGGTTCACCGATCTGCCGGGTCTGTGGCAGCACTTCAGTGTGCCGCCGAG
>Ga0187846_10000072_pt1 | contig 58190 bp, 54 predicted proteins | sample TC_taG_FD_161473 | JGI IMG/M metagenome (GOLD analysis project Ga0187846, IMG submission 161473) | Biofilm microbial communities from the roof of an iron ore cave, State of Minas Gerais, Brazil - TC_06 Biofilm (v2) | ecosystem: Environmental > Terrestrial > Deep subsurface > Cave > Wall biofilm... | reverse complement strand
AAGTTCCCCGACCCGCTTCGGGCGGCTCAACCTCAGACTGTCCCCGTCCTCAACGTCACGCCCGCGCCGGCGGTGCAGGGCGACACGTTGATGATCGCCGTCGCCGCGCCGGCCAACGCCGACGTGGACCTCCGCTTCGACGGCGCGCGGATCGCGACGTTTCCGTTGTCCGGCGATCAGTGGCGGGGGCTGATCGGAACGGATCCGGATGTCGCGGTGGGCTCGCACACCGTCACGGTTGCTGTGGTCGAGACGGGGGGCGCGCCGCTCCGGGTCTCCCTGACCGTCCGCGTCCTGGCCGGGCACTTTGGGGTCCGCTCGCTCACGCTGCCCCCCACGACGTTCAGCCTCATCACCCCGCAAAACCTCGCCATCGAGCGCCGCGTCCTCGCCCCGGTCCTGGGCCGGCGAACGCCCGTCGCGCGCTGGTCGGGGACATTTCAAGCCCCGTCGACGGGGACGATGGACTCTCCGTACGGACTGCAGGGCGTTTACAACGGCCACCGAGAGTGGTGGCATGGGGGGATGGACTACTCCGCGCCCGCGGGATCGCCGGTCGTCGCGGCCAACGCGGGGGTGGTCGCCCTCGCCCAAGCGTTGCCGCTCGGGGGGAACACGATCGTCATCGACCACGGCCAGGGCGTGCTGACCGAATACCTCCACCTGCTGGCATTCACCGTCCACCCGGGCGCCACGGTCGAGCGGGGGGCGACGATCGGCGCGATTGGGGCGACCGGGCTGGTGACCGGTCCGAGCCTCCACTGGGGGCTGTACGTGAACGGGATCCCCGTCAATCCGCTCTTCTGGATGGAGCCCCGGCCGGGCCTCACGCTCTAGCTCCCGCGCCGCCGGCCTGACCGGCGTTGGTTTCGTGGCATCCCGGAATCACCCGAGAAACGCGCGGTCCGGATCCAAGGTGCGGAGAATCCGCAGCTCCTCCGGGGTAGGAGGGGGGACCCGGACGTCGTGCGCTGGGACGGCGAAGTCAAACCCGGTGTGTTCGCGGACCTGCTCGACCGCGACCCCGGGCTGGAGGCCCGCGAGCCGCATCCGCTTGGTCTCCGGATCGAAGTCCATGAGCGCCAGGTCGGTGACCACCCGGGTGACCTTCCCGAACAGCAGCCCCGCGCGCCGCCGGCCATCGGCTCCCCCGAGGTAGCCGGGGCTCGTGACGAAGTCCAGGCGCTCCACGAACCGGCGCCGCTCGTGGGTGGTGACGATGAAGATCTCCCGGCAGTGGGAGATGATGTCGTTCGCTCCTCCGCTCCCCGGCAGCCGCACCCGCGGCCGATCGATGGGCCCGATGACGCTGGTGTTGATGTTACCGAACGGATCGATCTGGGCGCCTCCCAGGAATCCGTAGTCGAAGAATCCCCGCTGCGCGTAGAGAAAGACCTGCGTGATCGAGGGCAGCGCCATCGCCCTGAGCCCGGCCCGCATCTCGTTGGTGGAGATCGGCAGCCGGCCGGGTTGAATCTCCGGGCCGATGACGCCCCCTTCGACGACGATCGTCAGGTGGGGCGCGTGCGTGGTGCGCGCGAGGGCTGAGGCGAGGAGCGGCGTGCCCACCCCCGCGAACACGATTTTGTTGTCGGCGAGGAGCCGGCTGGCGGCGACGGCAAGGAGTTCCGGAGCGGTGTACTCCATGCTAGCTCGTCAGTTCGCGCGCGATGCGCGACTGCTCGAGCAGCCGGGCGCGGCCGAACCGCTCCAGGTAAGCCTCGAAGGTCTGGGGCCCGTCGACGTACTCGCGCAGGTATTCCTGGACCGCCGCCGCCCCACCGGCGGCGACCCCGCGGGCGTAGGCGTCGATGTGGGCGAAGTCCGCGTCGTAGCGGCCGTAGCACTCGTGCGGGTACGCGCCGTACGGCGCCTCGACCACGGCGTCGACGGCGAAAAACGGAATGACCGTGCGGTCGGCGGCGCGGCGGATGACCTCGGTATCGACGATCTCCTCGGCGCTGAGGATGACGGTCGAGGCGGCCGCGGCGATGTCGGCGTCCATGTGAGGGTACCCGTCGATCTGCGCGTTGCCGAACCGATCCGCGCGGTGCACGTGGACCAGCCCCACGTCCGGGAAGAGCGCCGGGACGAGGCACACGAGCTCCCCCGTGAACGGGCAGGTGATCGTCCGGGCGCCCGCCGTCATGAGCAGGTCCGATCCGAGCAGCGAGAAGGTCGGCAGGAACGGCACCCCCATCGCCCCCGCCCGGTACCGCAGCCCGATCGTGAGATGGCTGCACTCCTCGAAGCGGACCCGCTGTCCCTCCACAAACTCGCGCAGGATGCGGGAGAGCCCCCAGGGGAGCCCGATGCCCATCCAGCTGGTGACGAGCGCGGTCGCGGCCCCCGCGACCATGAAGAGCTCGCCCTCGTAGCACATGAGATTGCGCGAGAGCGTCAGCCCCCCGCGCCGCTGTCGGAGGATCTCCCGCAGCGTGGCCATCGGGGTTCGAGAGTAGAGGCATCCCCCGATCGCCACGTGATCCCCGTCCCGGACGAGCGCGGCCGCCGCTTCCACGGAGAGCCGCTTGTCGCGCAGCGACCGATCCTTGGCCTCCAGGCGGCGCCGCGCGTCGACAAACGTCGGCTCGCTCACGCGGTCGCTCCCGTCACGGTGCCGCGCAGGCGCGGAATGACCTCGCGGGCGATGACGTCCAATTGGTCGGTGCGGTACTCGTGCGGGATCAGCACGAAGTGCTCGACGCCCGCCGCGACGTGGGCCGCCAGCTGTTCGACGCACTGGTCGGGAGTCCCGCGGATCGCGCTCTCGGGCGTCGACTCGCTCCACGCCGGCACGTCGAAGTACCGCCCGATGAACTCCTGGATCTGGCGGTTCGCTTGTTCGAACGTGGGGGCGACGCAGATCGGGAGCTGGCTCACGTTTCTCAGTTCGGCGACGTCCCGGCCCTGCTCCGCGGCGTAGGCCCGGATCTTGGCCCAGCTCCTTCGAAATCCGTCCGCGGTGTAGAAGTAGGTGAGCCAGCCGTCTCCGAATCGGGCGATGCGCCGGAGCACCGCGTCCACGTACCCGCCGAAGAGGAGGGGGGGCCGCGGCCGCTGGACGGGCTTCGGGAGCATCACCGCCCGGTTGAACACGTAGCCGTCCGCCGCGCCGTCGACCTGTGCCTCGGTCCAGAAGCGCTTGAGGATCTCCAGGTTGCGCACGAAGATCTTGCCGCGTTCCTTGAACGGCACGCCGCACGCCTCAAACTCCTTCTCGTACCAACCCGCCGCGACGCCCAGGATGAGCCGCCCCTTCGAGATGTGGTCGACGCTGGCCAGGACCTTCGCCAGGACGACGGGGTTGCGCAGCGGCAGCACGAAGATCCCGGTCCCGAGCCGCAGGTGCCGGGTCCGCATCGCCAGCGCGGTCAGGGTGGACAGCGAGTCGAGAAACGGGAACGGCCGCTTCGAGCCCAGCAGGATGTGGTCCCACACCCACGCGGAGTGGAAGCCGAGCGCCTCGGCCCGCACGGCGTACTCGACGATGTCGTCGATGCTCGGCTCGTCGGGGAAGGGCGTGAAGTTCTCGAGCGCGACCCCGAACTGGACCTCTCGCCCGGCCATCGTGTCCACCTCCTACGTGTCGCCCGCGGCGCCGCGCCGCAGGGCTTCCATCGCCTTGAACACGCGCTCCGGGGTCATCGGGAGTTCCTGGAGCCGGACGCCGACGGCGTCGAAGATGGCCGCCGCGATCGCGGCGGGGGGAGGGCCGGTGGGCGGTTCCCCGATCCCGCGCGCCTTGAACGGCCCCTTGCCTTCCCCGGATTCCACGACGATCGGGCGGATATCCGGCACGTCGAGGGCGGTGGGGATGAGGTAGCTCGCAAACAGCGTGGTCAGGTTGTTGCCGCCCTCGACGACGATCTCCTCCATGAGGGCCTGCCCGATGCCCATGACCGCGCCGCCCTGGATCTGTCCCTCGACGCTCTGGGGGTTGATCGCCCGTCCCACGTCGTGGCAGGCCGCGTGCTTGAGGAGTTTCGTGACGCCGGTTTCCGTGTCCACCTCAACCTCCGCCGCGTGGCAGCCGAAGGTGTAGTCGGGAAAGGTCCGTCCCTGCCCCGTCTCGAGATCGACCGGCGCGGCCTCCTCCCCCCGAAACGCCGACAGGAGCGCGGTGGGGACGTCGCGCCGGCCGCACTCGGCCACGACGCGGGCCAAGGGGATCCTCCGGTCGGGGGTCCCGACGACGCTGACGTGGTCGTCGGCGAACTGCACATCGGCCGCCGCCGCCTCGAGGACGGAGGCCGCGACCGGCGCCATCAGCGCCCGCAACTCCGTCGCGGCCTTCCACACCGCGTTCCCCGACATGTAGAGCTGGCGGGTGGCAAACGTGCCCCCGGCGGGCGGGGTGAGCGCGCTGTCGCCGAAGTGGACCGCGACCCGATCGAGCCCCACGCCGAGGATCTCGGCCGCGATCTGCGCGAGCGAGGCCGCCTGACCCCCGCCGAGATCGGGCACCCCCGTCCGGACGACCAGCGACCCGTCGGCCTCGAATCCGATCCACGCGCTGGCGCGGTCACGGAACCACACGGTCCGGCCGTACGGCTGGATGTTGCACGCGAATCCTTGCCCCACGCGGGCGGAGCGAGAGGACGGCGCCGTGCGCGCACCGAGCGCGGAGATGGCGCGCTGGCTCACGGTCGGGAGCGCGACCGCGGTGCCGATCTCCTCGCCGGTCGGAAGGCGGTCCCCCTTCCGGAGGAAGTTGCGCGCGCGGAGCTCCAGGGGAGGCACCCCCAACCGCTCGGCGAGCAGTTCCATCTGCGACTCGTAGGCGAAGGTCACCTGCATGGCCCCAAACCCGCGCATGGCGCTCGTGGGCACGTTGTTGGTGAACACCGCCTTCGCGTCGACCTTGACGTTGGGCACGCGGTACGGCCCGGCGCCGACGACGAGGGCGGCAAATACCACGCGCGGGCTGAGCAGCGGATACGGACCCGCGTCGGCGAGCAAGGTGATCTCCTGGGCGACCAGACGTCCGTCGCGGGCGGCCCCGGTCTTGTACCGCATGGTGAACGGGTGGCGCTTCGGCCGCGCCAGAAGCGACTCGTAGCGGCTCCACAGCATCCGCACGGGCCGGCCCGTTTTCCAGGCCAAGAGGGCGACGTGCGGCTCGACCGTCATGTCCTCCTTGCCCCCGAAGCCGCCGCCCAGAAACGGGGCGATGATCCGCACCCGGTTCTGCGGCAGCCCGAGGACCTCGGCCACCTCGCGGAAGTGCTCGAGCACCTGGGTCGCGGAGCGAATGTTCACGACGCCGTGCGCGTCCGTCCAGGCCACGCCCGCCTCGGGCTCGAGGTAGGCGTGGTCTGCCCACTGGGTGCGGTAGGTTCGCTCCACGATGACATCGGCGGTCCGGAACGCCTCTTCCACGCGCCCGTGACGGAGCTTCCAGTGGACGAGCAGGTTGTCGTGCCCCTCGTGGACTCGGGGGGCATCCTCCCGCAGCGCCGTTTCGGCATCGAGCACCGCGGGCACCGGCTCATAATCGACCTCGATCGCCTCCAGCGCCGCCCGTGCCTGCGGGTCCGACTCGGCGGCCACGAGGGCGATCGGCTCGCCCTGGTAGCGGACCCGCTCCGCGGCCAGAATCGGGGTCTCAAACGGCGTGCCGCCCAGCCCGGTCGGGTCCACGCGGATCGCGTTGCACGGGATGTCGCGGGCGGTGAGCACCGCGCTCACCCCCGGAAGCCCGCGCGCTCTGGAGACGTCGAGCCGGCGGATCCGTGCCGACGCGTAGATGGACCGGAGGATCCTCCCCGCCAGCATGCCGGGGAGCTGCCAGTCCGCGGCGTACAGGGTCGAGCCCGCGACCTTCTCGGCGACGTCGAACCGGGGAAGGGCCTGGCCGATGATCCGAAGAGACGGCGTCGAACCCGCGTCGTGCGCCTCGGTCATACCGGTGGATCGCCCCCGCCCGCCGCGCACGCCTCGACCGCGTCGACGATGCGCGTGTAGCCGGTGCAGCGGCACAGGTTCCCCGCGAGCGCCGCGCGGATCTCCTCGCGGGTCGGATTCGGGTGCTCGCGGAGAAACGCGTACGCCACCAGGAGCATCCCCGGGGTGCAAAATCCGCACTGCGCGGCCTCGCGCGCGACGAAGGCCCGCTGCAACGGATGGGGGCCGGCTTCTCCGGACAGCCCCTTCACGGTGGTGACCGCGCGGCCCTGGGCCTGGAGGCCCAGGATCAAACACGCGTTGACCGGGGCCCCATCGAGGAGGACGGTGCAGGTGCCGCACACCCCTTCACCGCATCCGTACTTCACTTCGGTGGCGCCCAGCGAGTCCCGCAGCGTGGCCAGGAGGGTCTCATGGGGAGCGGCCAGCGCGTCGACCGGTCGTCCATTGAGGGAAAATCGGAGCGGGCGCCTTTCAATTACCATGGAATCCACCGCCTCCGGGATGGTCCGCCCGCGCCGCCGCGGCCGCGAGCGCACGCTGGGCCATGACCCGGGACATTGCACGGCGGTAGTCCGCCGATGCGTGGATGTCCGATTCAGGCGTCACCTCTGAGGGCACGGCGTCGGCGGCGCGTCGCAGCGTGTCCTCGGTGAGGGGGCGGCCCTCGAGGAGGGCTTCCGCCGGCCGGATTCTGCGTGGGTGCGGCCCGACGCCTCCGAGCACCAGCGATGCGCGGGCGCACTCGCCCGCAGGGTTGCGTTCGATGACCGCGCACGCCGAGACGATGGCGAAATCGCCGGCGCGGCGAACCAGCTCGGCGAGACCGTATCCGCTCGACGGCTTCAGCACCGGGACCTTGACGCTCGTCACGATTTCTCCCGGTGCGAGATCCGTGAGCAGCAATCCGAGAAAAAAGCGTTCGGCCGGGACTTCTCGGGCGCCGTTCGGACCCCGGATCTCGATGACCGCGTCCAGCGCTGCGGCGACCATCGGGAGCTCGGCCGCGGGGTCGGCGTGGGCGAGGCTGCCGCCGATCGTCCCGCGATGACGCACGCGGATGTTGCCGATCAACGAGGCCGCCTCGGCGAGGAGGGGGCAGCGCGCCCGAACCAGCGGAGAAGTTTCCAGGGCGCGGTGCCGAGTGAGCGCCCCGATGTCGAGGCTTCCATTTACTTCGCTCACGCCGGCGAGGTCGCGAACGCCGTTCAGGTCGATCAGCGCGGTGGGCCGAGCCAACCCCAGGCCCATCAGCGGGATGAGGCTCTGCCCTCCCGCCAACACCTTCCCCTCCGGCAGATGATCCTGGAGGAGCGTGATGGCCTCGTCAAGGCTCTGCGGGACGACGTAGCTGAACGGGGGAAGGTACACCGCGGGCACCCGCCTGGGTCAGGCCCTCTGTCCCAGGCTCCCCATCGGCGCGACGTCGATGCCTTCGGACTTCAGCGCGCCCCGGAGGGTTCGGACCGCGGCCTGCGAGGGCCCGTGGTCGCCGTGCAGACAAATCGTGTCGACCTCAACGTCGACCGCCCCTCCGTCGACCGTCGTGACGCGTCCCTGGCGGACGGCGGTGACCGCGCGGCGCACCATCGCCTGAGGGTCCGCGAGCATGGCGTCGGGTCGGCGCCGGCTGACGAGGCGCCCATCGGCCGCGTACCCGCGGTCCAAGAAAAACTCGCGCGCGACCGCCATGTCGGCGGCAACCGTTTGCGCGTAGAGGCGGGAGTGGGGGGTGGCGACGATGATGAGATGCGGATCGATGCGCTTGACGGCCGCCACGATGGCCGCGGCCGTCGCGTCGTCCTCTTCGGCCACGTTGTACAGGGCCCCGTGTGGTTTCACGTGTTGCAAGTGCAGGCCGAAGGACTCCACGATGCCGTGCACGGCCGCGACCTGGTAGAGGACCATATCCTCGACCTCGCGGGCCGTCATGTCCATTCTGCGCCGGCCAAAGCCGACGAGGTCCGGGTAGCCGGGGTGGGCGCCGATCGCCACCTTGTGGCGGTGGAGCAGTTCAATCGTCCGACGGATCGTCCCTGGATCGCTGGCGTGGAATCCGCACGCGATGTGCGCCGAGGTCAGGTACGGGGCGATGTCGGCGTCCTGTCCCATGGGCCACGGGCCGAACGACTCCCCCATGTCGGCGGCGATATCGACTGCCAGGCTGCGCATCCTGGGGGCTTCATATTCTGTGGGTGCGGGCTTCGTTCCTGGATGCCGGGCGGTCGCGAAGGCCTGGGGCGCAGAGGTCGTGGTGCTACCGCGCGGACGAGGCGGCCGCGCCGCCGTTGGCGCGGGGTGTCAGCGAGGGATGGCAGCCGTCGTGGAGCTCGATTCGGATGCCGAGGCTATTCTGACCCCATCCGGAGCAGGATGATGCTGGACACGCCGAGGCCGACCGCGATCCCGATATCCACGACGTAGAGGATCTTCACCAGATGGGGGATGAGCCACGGCGGGACGTGGCTGATCTGAGGCGCCCGTGAGAGGTTGTGCGTGAGTCTCACCAGCCGCGCGAGAAACAACGCCCCGGGTCCCACGATGGTGATGAGCCCGATCCATCGCATCGTGACCACGTCTCCCCGCGGGTCGCGCGTGCGGCGCCCCCGACCGGCTCCAAAGGGGGTGATGCCCATCCCGATTCTGCTTTAGACTCCGTGCGATGGTACAGTGCGGTGCCCCATGACCCCATGACGCTGAGCAGGATCGCCATCCGGAGAAGGTGAAACGGGAGCGAAGGGGAGGACACGAGAAGCCCGGCACCGAGCGTGACGAATGGCCGGGAGCAGGGACGTGCGGGATGACGAACACCGCGGACGTCGTGATCATCGGCGCCGGCCAGGCAGGCCTGTCGCTTAGCCACGAGCTTTCGCATGCGGGAATGGACCACGTGGTCTTAGAGCGCGGCCGGGTGGCGGAAACCTGGCGCGGGCGCTGGAACAGCTTCTGTCTGGTAATTCCCAATTGGACCGTACAGCTTCCAGGCTACCCCTACCGCGGCGATTCAGACGGCTTCATGCCGCGAGACGACATCGTCGCGCACCTCGTGGGCTACGCGCACGACTTCGAGGCGCCGGTCCGGGAGGGCGTCAACGTGCAGGCCTTGGAGCCAGGAGACGGCGGCGGCTTCCTGATTCGCACGTCGTCCGGCGAGGTCCGTGCTCGGCAGGTCGTGCTCGCCTCGGGCGCATACCAGAAGCCGCATCGACCTCCTGCCGCCGCCCAGCTTCCCGCGTCACTCCACGTGATCGACGCCGAGGACTATACGGGTCCGGAAGCGCTCCCCCCGGGGCCCGTGCTCGTGGTGGGCAGCGGACAGACGGGCTGCCAGCTGGCCGAGGAGCTCATCGAGGCCGGCCGGGACACCCACCTCGCGTGCGGCCGCGCGCCGTGGATGCCCCGGCGGCTCGGCGAGCGTGACATGCTGGCATGGATCGTGGAGACGCCATTTATGGAGGCGACGCTCGCCGATCTTCCCAGCCCGCTCGCGCGCCTCGGCGCAAACCTTCAGGCCAGCGGCGGTCGAGGAGGCCACGATCTCCACTATCGGATTCTGCAGGCGCTGGGGGTCAGCATGCTCGGCCACTTCATCGGGTGCGAAGACGGCGTGGCGCACTTTGCCCCCGATCTGGCAGACTCCGTCGCCTTTGGCGACGCCCGTTACTCCGTCCTGTGCGAGCTCATCCGGAAGAGCTGCGCCGCACGGGGAGTCAAACCGCCTGAGATGCCCCCTCCGGTGCCGTTCCGCGCCGACCCGGTGGAACGCGTCGAGCTCCGCGGGTTTGGCGCCGTCATCTTTACATCCGGCTTTCGGCCAGACTACACGCGCTGGGTCAAGTTCCCGTCGGCGTTTGATGACCTGGGATTTCCCATCCAAAAGGATGGCTCGAGCCCGATCATCCCGGGGCTGCACTTCATGGGCGTCCATTTTCAGCGCAAACGCAAGTCGGCGACCTTCCTCGGGGTCGCAGAAGATGCGGTGGTGCTGGCCGAACGGATTCTGGCCCAGGGACGACCGACGTAAAGCCACGCGCAAAACGTCCCATTCCTGAGGGCGACTCGAACGGCGTGCGGCCGACCGTGCGGCTCCCGCTGCGCGCGGCTGGATCGGCGTGAGACGTCCATCCGCTCCAGGACGATCGGGACCGCCGATCGCGTTCAGAGAACCCGGGAAAGAATCAGCGCGACAAAATACCCGGAAGCCCCAAGAATCAGCCAGAGCTTCGACCAAAACAGCCAGGTCCGCAGCCGGTACAGCCACGCGTGGGGATTGTACGTGACCTCGGTGCGGCCGCGGGCCTCCGCCGCCCGGAGCGTCGTGTAGACGTTGCGATACGCGCACACGTATTGGGCGAGGTCCAGTAGCAGGACGAGGATCGCCAGCAAACCCACGCGGAGCAGCCCCGTGCGAAGGCCGCCCACCACCTCCAAGGCCACCGGCGACGAGCCGATCAGCAACCCCCACGACACCGCGAGCAGTCCAAGCGCGATCGTTCGGACTTGGATGCTCAGCTGGGTGGAGAGAAACTGAAGCTCCTCGATCACCTCGGGAAGTCGCGGCACCGGCCGTTACCTCTTGCGCGGGCCGGGATATCCGGTGCCCCGCTTGGTCTTCTTCGTCGGCGCGCGCCGCCGGGTGCCGCGGGACACGCCGACCTTCCGGATCCTTCGCGGCCTGCGCCGGCGCGCGTCCGGCTTCCCGCCCCGCGTCTGGGCCCGTTCCGCCACCCCGCTCACCGCCTTCTCTGAGCGATGTTCAGTCGATCACCACCAGCCGCTTCCCGGAGAGCTTGGCCGCGTCCTCGGGCCGAGACGGGTGCGCGCGGTCGGGCACCTCCAGGACCATGCGCTCTCCGACGAGCTCGGTGGAAAGATAGCGCAATCCATTGTCATTGATCATGGTCACGATCGTCCGAAGCTCGGGATAGGCCTTGGCGACTTTCAGGCAGGCCGCCACGTTGCACCCCGAGGAGATGCCGCAGAAGATGCCTTCCTCCCGGGCCAGCCGCCGGGCCATCGCGACCGCGTCGTCGGAGGACACCGTGACGACCCCGTCGATCCACCGCAGGTCCAGTACGTCGGGGATGAAGCCGTCGCCGATCCCCTCGATCTTGTGCGGTCCCCACCCGCGTCCCGCCAGAATGGCGCACTCGGCGGGCTCGACGGCGAACGTCCGCACGTTGCCGTTCCGCTCCTTGAGATAGGCGCTCACCCCCGTGAGGGTTCCCCCCGTCCCCTGCGAGGCCACGAACGCGTCGACGCGTCCGTCGGTCTGCTCCCAGATCTCGGGGGCGGTCGACTCGCGGTGGGCGCGCTCGTTGTCGTGGTTGGAGAACTGACCGACTTCCCAGATCCGTCCGCGGTGCTCGGCCTTCAGCTGCCCGACTCGCGCGAGCACGAGGTCCACGTCGCTCTCCCCGCCGGGCGTCAGGACGAGCTCGGCACCGTACGCGCGGATCGTTTGCTGCCGTTCCCGGCTCATTCCCTCCGGCATGACGATGATGACGCGGTAGCCCTTGGCGGCTCCGACCATCGCCGTCGCGATCCCGGTGTTCCCGGTCGTGCCTTCGACGATGATCATGCCCGGCCGGAGATCCCCCCGTCGTTCGGCGGCCTCCACGATATATGGGAGGATCCGGTCCTTCACGCTGCCGCTCGGGCCGAAATACTCGAGCTTTCCAAACACCGCCGCGCCAAGCCCACCCGTGACGCGGCGGAATCGAACCAGCGGGGTCAGACCCACCGTCTCCAGGATGCTCTCGGAAGGGCGCCGGCGGCGCCCCCAGTCCACGCGCGGCGGCTGGTGTTCAGGCGACGAGGACATCGAGAAGCCGGGGACCCGCGGTTCGCTCGGCGAGGGCCTCCCGCAGTTCGTCCGGCCGGGTGATCACGCGCGCCGGGACGCCAAACGCCTGGGCGACCCCGGGGATGTCCACCGCCGGCGCGTCCAAGTCCATCCCGACGAGCCGTCCGGGTGGGACGGGACCGCCTTTGTAGGAGGCCATGCCGTCCTTGAGGACTTGGTAGGCGCGGTTGTCCATGACGAGCACCGTGACGGGGATGCGGTACCGCGCCGCGGTCCAGAGTGCCTGCACCGAATACATGAGCGAGCCGTCTCCGATCGTGCAGATGACCCGCCGGTCGGGCCACGCCAACTGCGCACCCAGGCTGGCCGGCAATCCCAGCCCGAGCGCGCCCGAGGCGAGCCCCAAGTAGGCCCGCTCCGACCGAAACGGAACATATCGGTCGACGATCCGCACGGCCGTGATCGCCTCATCGACGACCGTGACGGTATCGTCCATCGCCGCTCCCAGCGTCTGGTACACGAACGCGTCGGTCATGCGCTTCCCCGGTTCGGGGGGCCCCGCGTCCGCCCGCCACCCTTCCTCCCGCCGGCCGCGCTCGCGCCGCACCTCGGCCGCCCGCCCCGCCGCCTCCTGCGCACGCCCGGGGGGGATCCGCTGGCGGAGCATCGCGGCCACCTCCGTCAGGATCGCGGCGGGGTCTCCCACGACCCCGAGGGTGGTCGGGATGTTCTTCCCGATCTCCCACGGATCGGGGTCGATGTGGATCACCGTCGTACTGGGCGGGATCCGAACGGGCGGTGTGTACAGGAGCGAGGCGAACTTCCGGGCGCCGGCCAGGAGGACGACGTCGGCATCCCCAAGTTCCTTGCGGAACTGCGCGAGTGAGAACCCGATCATTCCAAGATACTGGGGATGGTCGGTGGGAAACGAGAAACGCGTGGGAAACCGTTCCCCGTACACGCGCGCCCCGGTCGCCTCGGCGATCTGGACGAGGGCCGCCCTCGCCTCCGGGACCGCCGCATCGCCGCCCGGGATCAGAACGGGCGCCCGCGCGTTGGCCAGGGCGTCGGCGATCTGCGAAAGGACTGCCGGACCGGGCCGCGCCCCCCCGGCGATCTCGATCCATCGCGCGGGCCCCTCGACCTCCTCGTCCAGGCAGTCCATCGGCAATGACAGGAACACGGGGCCAGCCGGGGGCGCGGCGGCGGTCTCAAACGCCCGGGCGAGGGCGAGGGGAATGTCCGCCCCCGTCCGGGCCTCGTACGCCCACTTCGTGTACTGTGAGGCCAGCCGGACGAGGTCGCTCCACAGCGGGTGCTCCTGCAGCGTCATCCGTCGGTCGACCTGCCCCGCGGTCACCACAAGCGGCGTCTTGGCGCGATAGGCGTTGAAGATGTTGACGAGCCCGTTGGCGAGCCCCGGGGTGATGTGCAGGTTGACAAAGGCGGGCTCGCCCGTGGCCTGGGCCACCCCGTATGCCATTCCCACCGGAACGGCTTCCTGGAGTCCAAGGATGTACGAGATCTCCGGGAAGTCTGCGAACATTTCCATGAATCCCAGTTCGGTGGTCCCGGGATTGCCAAAGATGTGCCGGATGCCACGATCGCGCAGCATCTCGAACAGGGCGGCCTTGGCCTGCATCGCATCTCACCCAGGGGTGGCGGCGGGGTTATCCCCGCAGCTGGCGGTAGAGATCCTCGAGGCCCTGGCGCGTGAAGTCTGGGCGCTGGCAGTAGGCGATCAGCTGGCGCTCCACGTGGTCGACTTTGGCGACCCCCTCTGGGATTCGCCCGGCGACCTCCGCCGGGATGGCCAGCACCCCGTGCTGATCGCCGTGCAGCAGGTCCCCGGGACGAACCGTGAGCCCGCCCACGTCCACCGGGACGCCGATCTGCACCAGGTGGATGTACGCGTGGGACACGGAGATGCTTCCTGCGAAAAAGTGGAACCCGAGCGATCGAACCTCGTCCAGGTCGCGCACGGAGCCGTTGGTGACCGCGCCGACGCAGCCGAGGGCTCGGTGGATGTTGCTCTGGACGTCGCCCCAGTACGCGCCTACCCCCGGCGGGTCGTCCAGGTCTTGGAGGACCATGATCCGGGGAGCGGGAATCTCTTCCAACGCCCTCCACGAGGCGAGCCGCAGGGCGGCCGCCTCCTTGGGGGGCGGCGTGCTGGAGCGAACGGTCGCCGTGTACGCGTATCCGACCATGGGGCCGAGTTCGGGAAACACGCAGCGGATCTGGCTCGACGTGTATCCGGCCGTTCGCGGCCGCACGTCGAAGGTCTCGACCGCGTTGGCGAGGGTGGGGCTGGTGTACCGGCGGAGTTTGGCGAGCAGTTCAGGGGGGAGTCGATCGGACATGCAGGCCTCCGCGCGTGGCGTGGGATGCAGCCTGGAGATTCTCGCGAGGGTGCGCTGACCCCTCCCATGGCGCGCGGGGGCGGGGAGCGTTCCGCAGCCGAGCTGTTCCGGGCCTACGACCGCTCGGGCGATTTTCGGATCCAGCAGGAGCTCGTCTGCCACTTTCTTCCCCTGGCCCGGAAGGCGGCGGGGCGGTTCGTGCGGGACGGCGTCGACTTAGACGATTTGGTGCAGAGCGGCACGATCGGCCTCATCAACGCGGTGCGGAGCTACGACCCGCGCCGCGGCGTCGCGTTCGAGGCCTACGCCCTCCGTCACATCGACGGGGAGATCCGCCATCTCCTGCGGGATGGGGGAATCTATCGGCTCCCCAGGTGGCTCCCTCAGCTGTACCGGGAACTCACGGCCGCGGTCGCAACCTTGCAACAGCGTTTGGGCCGGACCCCGACGGTCTCGGAGATCGCCGCGCACATGAACCTCCGGGAATCGGGCGTGTTGGAGATCCTGCACGCGTACGCGCAGTCCTCAGTACGTTTGATCGGCGACCCGCTTGGGGACACGCCGAGCGCGGCCATCCGGCGCGAGGAGATCACGCACCAGCGCTACGTCTCGTTTCACCTGCCGATCGAGGACCGCGTCCTGCTCCTCGACCTAGTGGGGTGCCTCGCCGACATGCAGCGGAAGGTCATCTACTATCTGTTCTTCATGGACCTCACGCAGACCGAAGCGGCGAGGCAGCTACGGATTTCCCAGAAGCACGTCTCCCGGGTGCTGGCCGATGCCCTCACCCGGCTGGGGCGGCTGCTGCCCCCCGGGCGCACAGCCGCTTCGCCGCGGCCGTCACGGCCTCCGCGGTGGGAACGGTCTGGTCTTCGAGAACCGGTGAGAACGGGACCGGGACGTCCAAAGCGGTCACGCGCATGACGGGGGCGTCCAGGTAGTCGAACGCTCCATCGGCGACGGTCGACGCGATCTCGGCCGTGACCCCGTACCGCCTGTAGCCCTCGTCCACGACGATCGCGCGCCCCGTCTTGCTGACCGACTCGACCAGTGCCCGCGCGTCGAGGGGGAAGAGGGTGCGGGGGTCGACGACTTCGGCGCTGATCCCGGCCTCGTCCAGCATCTTCGCCGCGGCGAGCGCCACGTGCACCATGCTGCTCGTCGCGATGATGGTGAGATCGCTCCCGAACCGCTTGACGTCGGCCACCCCGAACGGGATCGTATAGTCGGCCTCCAGAACCGGGCCTTTGAGCTGGTACATCATTTTGTCCTCGAAGAAGACCACGGGGTTGTCATCGCGGATGGCCGTCTTGAGGAGCCCCTTGGCATCGTAGGGCGTCGAAGGGATCGCCACCTTCAAGCCGGGGATGTGCGCGACCCACGCGTACAGGCTCTGGCTGTGCTGGGCGGCGGACCGGCGGGTCGCCCCCATGGTCGTGCGGATGACCAGCGGAACCCGCAGTTTGCCGCCGGACATATAGTGCACCTTGGCCGCCTGGTTGACGATCTGATCCATCGCCAGCGTCATGAAGTCGCCGAACATGATGTCGACGACGGGGCGCATCCCGGTCATCGCCGCCCCCACGCCTAACCCGGTGATCCCCGCTTCGGAGATCGGCGAGTCGATCACGCGCTCGCGGCCGAACTCGTCGACGAGCCCGGCGAGCACCCTGAACACCGTCCCCGCCTCGGCCACGTCTTCGCCGATGATGAAGACGCGCGGGTCACGCCGCATCTCCTCCGCGAGCGCTTCCTTGATGGCCTGCCCGAACGTCAGCTCCCGCGTGGCGGCGGCGGGGCTCGCGGTCGGCTCCGCCTTAAGCATAGACATCCTGCTCCACCTCGTTGGGGGATGGGTAGGGGGCCTCGAGGGCAAACTTCAACCCGGCCGCCACCTCGGCGCGGACATCCTGCTCGATCCGCTCGAGCCCCGCGGCGTCCGTGACGCGCTGCTCGATCAGCCAACGCGCGAGAATCTTGAGCGGGTCCCGTTCGCGGCTCCACGCCTGCTCTTCCTCGGGCGGCCGGTACGGCCGGTTGATATCGCCCACGTGGTGGCCGCGGAAGCGATAGGTCTGGCAGAGCATGAAGCCCGGCCCCTCGCCCCGCCGGGCCCGCTGCACCAGGCCGAGCGCGGCGGCGTAGACGGCCCGCACGTCCTGGCCGTCCACCTCCTCGGTGCGGATCCCCAGGGCGGCGGGCCGGGCCTTGGGATCGCCCGCCGTCGTCTCGGAGGCGGCCGTGAACTCCCCGTACTGGTTATGCTCGCAGACGTAGATCACGGGGAGCTTCCAGAGGGACGCCATATTCATAGCCTCGTACAGGACCCCCTGGTTCAGGGCGCCGTCCCCGAAAAAGCACACGGCCACCTGGTCGGTCCCCCGCATCTTCGCCGACAGGGCGGCGCCGGCGGCGATGCCCGTGCTTCCCCCGACGATCGCGTTGGCGCCGAGGTTTCCCGTCTCGGGATCGGCGATGTGCATGGAGCCTCCCTTGCCCCGGCAGTACCCGGCTTCCTTCCCCAACAGCTCGGCAAACATCCGGTCGACCGCGGCGCCCTTGGCCAGGCAGTGCCCGTGCCCGCGGTGCGTGCTGGTGATGTAGTCGTCGCGGCGGAGCGCCTGGCAGACGCCCACCGCCACCGCCTCCTCCCCGATGTACAGGTGGGCCAGCCCCGGCATCTTCCCGCCCGTGTACAGTTCGTTGACGTGCTCCTCGAACACCCGGATCCGAAGCATCTCGCCGTAGACGCGGAGCCACTGATCGCGGCTGACGCCCCCCGGGACCGTGGCTGGTTGTTGGACTCCGAGTTCCATCCTCACCCCACCCTTCGTGCGCCGCGGGCGGCGCGCCGTGCACCGCTCGGCAGAGTTCCCTCTACGCCGCTTCCGGAGCCTTTCCCTTTCCTCGACGCCCCTGGCGGCGGATCGCCGGCTGCCCGGGCGCCCTTACTGGAGCCACTCCTCGAACCGCGCCTTGATCGCGGGCCATTCTTCGGCGATGATGCTGTAATACACGGAGTCGCGGACATAGCCATCGGACAGGATGCGGTGCCGGCGCAGCACGCCTTCCCGCACCGCCCCCAGGCGCTCGATCGCCTGCTGCGACCGCACGTTCCGCAGATCGGTCTTGAGGGTGACCCGGAGGACGTTGAGCGTTTCGAAGCAATGACGCAGCAGCAGGTATTTGCACTCCGTGTTGATCCGCGTGCGCTGGGCCGCGGGAGAGAGCCACGTCCATCCGATTTCCACGCCGCGGTGCGCGACCGAGATGTCCATCAATCGGGTGCTGCCCACGATCCGTTCGGTCTCCCGGTCGATGATGACAAAGGGAAGTTCTTGCCCCGCGCCCTGCGCACGCAGCGCCTCCTCGATGAGCCGGCGCATGTCGTCCGGGGTCCGGATCTGCATCGGCATGTAGGCCCAGATTTCGGAAGCCCGGCCGGCCTCGTACAGCCCCGCCGCGTGCGACGGCTGCATCGGGGCGAGCCGGACCCGCGGGCCGGTCAGTTCGAACGGGGAAATCTGCACGGGGGACCCCCTCAGCGTCACAGCGTCAGGGCCTCGGCGCGCGCGCGCCTCCTCCTGGGCGGGAGCGCCCAGAACGCGGCCAGGGCGAGGTTCATCGCCAGGCTCGCCGGGACGCTGACGAACCCCAGAAGGAACGCGATCACGTAGAGCATCGGGCCAAACGAGTATTCCCGTGTAATGGTCGCCACGGCGTGCGGATCCACCGACCTCCCGATCAGCCGGTTGTGATGGGAGGCGTACCTCCACACAAGGTTGAAGAAGACCGCGAGCAGCGTGTACGTCCCGGTGAACACGAGCGTGGCCACGTTCCCGCCGCTGCGGGGAAGATACGCCGCGAGCAGCGCCGTCGGGAACGGGACGAACGTTATCCCCAGCAAGAAAAGGGTATTGAGCAGCAAGAGGCCATGGTCCGCGCGCCTGATGTACGTGAACATCTTGTGGTGGTTGATCCACATAATCCCGATGAACGCGAAGCTGGTGACGAACGCGAGGTACGCCGGCCACTGGTCCGCGAGAGCGCGCAGGAGCGCCCGCCCGTCGGCGAGGTCGCGGGGAACCCTGAGATCCAGGACGAGCAGGGTGATCGCGATCGCAAACACCCCGTCGCTAAAGGCTTCGATCCGCGCGGTTTCCTTCTCGCTTTCCGTCTCGTGCGCGTCTGCGGGCATGCCGCCTGGCCTCCGGCCACCGCACCGCGCCCCGGCGTGGCCATGCCTCCCGCGTTTGACACGGGTCCGGGCGAAGGCTTAGAATAAATCGAACACACGTTCGCATCCCACGGTGCCCGATGCGCACGGACCCGCGGATTATCGTCCACGTCGATATGGACGCATTCTACGCCGCGATCGAGGTGCGCGACAACCCCCAGTACCGCGGCCTGCCGGTTATCGTGGGGGCCGCGCCGGGGGGCCGCGGGGTCGTGGCCGCGGCATCGTACGAGGCCCGGCGCTACGGGATCCGATCGGCGATGCCGGTGGGCGAGGCATCGGCCCGCTGCCCGCACGCGGTCTTTCTGCCCGTGGACATGGGCAGGTACCGGGCGGTGTCGGCCCAGCTGTTCGACCTCCTCGACACATTCACTCCCCAGGTGGAGCCGCTGTCCATCGACGAGGCGTTCCTGGATCTCACCGGGTGTCCTCCGCCCGCGGGGAAGGAGGAAGGGGACCCGCTCGCGTTCGCGCAGGCCATCAAGATCCGGATCGGCGAGGTGCTGGCGCTTCCGGTGTCGGTCGGAGTCGCCCCCAACAAGTTCCTGGCGAAGGTGGCGTCGGAACTGGCGAAGCCCGACGGCCTGATGGGAATCCGCGCGGAGGAGGCCGAGTCCGTCTTGGGTCCGCTTCCGGTGACGGTACTCTGGGGGGTCGGGGAGCACACGCACCGTCGGCTGACGCCCCTCGGGATCCGCACCGTCGAGGACCTGCGGCGAACCCCGATCTCCGTCCTCCGTGCGTCTCTCGGGTTTGCCGCCGAGCACCTCGCGAGGCTCAGCCGTGGCCTCGACGACCGGTCCGTCAGCCCGTCGCGCGAGGCCAAGTCGCACGGACGCGAAACGACCTTCGAGCGGGACACGACCGACCAAGAGGTTCTGGTCCGGATTCTGGGGGGCCTCGCCGAAGACGTGGGGCGCAGTCTGCGCGCCGGCCGGGTGCGGGGGCGGACGATCACCCTGAAAGTCCGGTACGACACCTTTTACACGGTGACCCGCAGCAGCACGCTTGCCGCCCCGACCAATTCCGGCGCGATCATCTACCGTGAGGCCGCGGTCATGTTGAGCCGGCTCGCGCCGCTCGCTCGGCCCGTGCGATTGGTGGGGGTCAGCGTGTCGGGGCTCGAACCGTCGGGGCACGCGCAGGGGTCGCTCTTCGGCGAGGAGCAGCAGGTTCGAGTGGATCAGGTCGTGGACGCGATCAACGAGCGCTTCGGGGAAGGCACGGTCCGCCAGGCGCGGGACGTCGATCCCGAGGATCCGCCGGCCGCGGACGAGCCCGGCTGAGGCCGCCGCGGGACGCGGGGTCCGCGGTTCCGCTACAGGTCCGCCTCCTGCAGCGCGGAGTCCTTCAGCACGCCGATAAACGGCAGATGCCGGTACCGTTCGCGGTAGTCAAGGCCGTACCCCACCACGAAGCGGTCCGGGATTTCGAACCCCCGGTACGCGATCGGGAGGGCCTCGAGGATCCGCCGCCGCGGTCGATCAAGCAGGGTGCAGATCTGAAGGCTCGCGGGGGAGCGCGCGTTGAGCAGGCGCAGGAGGTACCCGGCGGTCAGCCCGGTATCGATGATGTCCTCGATGAGCAGCACGTGCCGGCCCGTGAGCTCGATGTCCAGATCCTTGATCAGCCGGACGACGCCGCTCTTGGCGGGGGCGCTGCCGTAGCTCGTCACGGCCATGAAGTCGATCGAGAGCGGGATCTCGATCGCCCGGGTGAGGTCGGTGTGGAAATACACGGCGCCTTTGAGCACCGAGATCAGCAGAGGATTGCGCGCCGCGTACTCCCGTGAGATGTCGCGGCCGAGTTCCGCCACTCGGGTCGCGATCTGCTCCTGCGTCAGGAGCGTCTCGAGGATGTCCTGCGCCGCCGCGGTCACCGGGTCGCGGTCGTCGCGCGGAGTCCATACTTCAGCAAGAGGTGCCGGAAGTCCCGGCCGTAGAAGATCTTAATGTTGACGTCGGGGTACAGCTCGCGCAGCCGCCGGACCTTGCGGTTCTTCTTCGTGACGAGACTCTGCTTGAGCGTGGTCAGCTCGATGAACAGATCATACTCGGGAAGGTAGAAGTCCGGATTGAAGCTTTCGATGACCCGGCCGGTTTCGTCCCACTGGAGCGGGAAGCTCCGCGGCTCGTATTCCCAATCGATCCCGTAGAAATCCAGGATCCCCGCAAACTCAGCCTCGCTCCTGTGGGCGAAACGGACCTCGTCCGTCTCGCTGTTCTTGGAGCCTTTCACCGGCCCTGCGAGTCCCTCCCGCGTTGCGTCTAGCACTTAGTATAGCCGCCAGTGTATAAATAATCAAGGAACGGCGCTTCCTCCCGCTTCCTCCAAGGAACCCCTCGCTCGAGCGGCGAACGTCTGTTACTATTAATAGAAGGAGTTTTAGCGATGCCCACCACGCCGAGTGTGGGATCACAACAACCGGATCCCGCGGCTTCCGAGCATGAGCTTGAGCGGCTGCTGGTGCAGTTGAAGAGCCCGGATGTCACGCTGCGCAGCGATGCGGCTCATGCGCTTGGGAAGCTGGCGGACGAGCGCTCCGCCGCCGCCCTGGCGGACGCCCTGCGCGATTCGGACGAGTATGTCCGGAAGAGCGCGGTCATGGCCTTGCGCCGAATCGGCGGTCTCCGCGCGATGGAGGCGATGCGCGTGGCGCTCGCCGATCGCTCGGAGCAGGTCGCCCTCCAGGCGGTGAAGGGGGTCGGCGAGCTCAGGGACGGGGGTGCCGTGGAGGCGCTGATCAAGGTGCTGGCGCGGCGCGAACGATCGCTGGTCGCCGCGGCGACCGAAGCCCTGTCCCGTATCGGCCCGGAGGCCGTCCCGCACCTCACCGAAGCCTTTAAGGATCGGTATCTGCGCCGGCGGATCGGCACCCAGGTGTGGCGGATCCTGGCCGAGATGGGCCCCCGCGCCATCGACCCGCTCCTCGCCGTGCTCGTCGACGACAACTACTACGTGCGGCTGACCGCGCTCACGATTCTGGGGCGAACCGGGGACAAGCGCGTCGTCGGGCCGATCCTGCACGTGTTCATGAGCGATCCACGCCTCCAGGAGACCGTGGTGGGGACGCTGGGGCGGCTGGAGGAGCGCGGCGTCCTGACGCTGCCGGCGGGCGACCGGGAGGTCCTGCTGCCGACCGAAGTCACGCAGGCGCTCGCGCAGGAGGATCGCGACGCCGTCATCGCGACCCTCGGCGCGGCGATGGAGAATCCGAGCGTGAAGGTGCGCCGGTTCGGCCTGAAGGCCCTCTACGGCCTGCTGGGAGACTCCACGCTCGAGCACCTGCTCCGCTACCTGGCCGATGAAGATCCCGACATGAAGCGGCTGGTCATCCGCCTCCTCAGCAAGCTGCGGGACAAGCGGGTCATCGATCCGCTCGTGGACCTGCTGCTCAAGGACGGGGGGCAGGTCGAAGAGGCGATCTGGAACGCCCTGAAGGTGCTGACCAACCTGCACGAGTACGAAGAGCTGCGAAAGCGCGTGGCGCACGAAAAGGCCGGCACGCGTCCCGTGGTCAAAACCTACAAGAAAAAGGACGTCTCCCCCGACTGGTGGCGAGATCAGGATTGAGGATCACTCTCGAGGAGAGCGGGTGAGCCATTTCCGGCGAGCCTGATGCGCGTGCTCCTCACCAACGACGACGGGCTGCACTCGCCCGGCCTGCTGGCACTGGCGCGGGCCATGAGCGCCGAAGCCGACACCTTCGTCGTCGCCCCTGAGCACGAACGCAGCGCGGCCAGCCACGCGATCACCCTCCACAAGCCTCTGCGGGTCGTCCGCTCGGAGATCGGGGATACCGGAGTGCCGGCCTGGGCGACGAACGGGACGCCCGCGGACTGCGTCGTGCTGGCGATCCTCGACCTGCTGGGCACTCCGCCCGACGTGGTCGTCTCTGGGATCAACGTGGGAGCGAACCTTGGGATGGATCTCATCTACTCCGGGACGGTGTCGGGCGCGGTCGAGGCCACCCTTTTCGGTATCTCGGCGGTCGCCATCTCGGTGACGGCACGCACGGAAGTTCACTGGGAGCCGGCCGCGATGTTTGCCACCCGGCTCGCCCATGAGGTCGCCAGGCATCGCCTTCCCCCCGATACCTTCCTGAACGTCAACGTCCCCAATCTCCCGGCGGAGCAGATCCTGGGCGTGGAGATCACCCGGCAGAGCGCGCGCCGGTACGTCAACCGCCTGGAGAAGCGAGCCGATCCCCGGGGCCGCGATTACTATTGGCTGACCGGGGCCGCCGAGGCGGGAGACGCGGAACCCGGCAGCGACGTCCGCGCGGTGGCGGAAGGACGCATTTCTGTCACCCCGCTCGGACTGGACATGACCCGTGATGCGCTCACCCCGACCCTCCAGTCGTGGCACCTGACCGTCCCCGGAACGTGATCCAGGACTGGCCCCGCGGGGCGGGCGCCGCGGCCGCCCCGGCGATGGTGGAGTTCGAACAGGTGAGCAAGATCTATCCCACCGGGATCGAGGTCCTGCGGGAGGTGTCCTTTCGCATCGAGCCGGACGAATTTGTGTTCGTCGTGGGCCCGACCGGCACCGGCAAGTCCACCCTCATGAAGATGGTGTACCGGGAGGAGACGCCGTCCTCCGGGCGTGTTCTCGTGGCAGGCCGCGACGTGACCCGGCTGCCCGCCAGGCAAGTGCCCTTGCTCCGCCGGAGGGTCGGCGTGGTGTTCCAGGACTTCAAACTCTTGCCGCGCAAGACCGCGTGGGAAAACGTCGCGTTCGCCCTCGAGGTCACCGGCACCCATCCGTCCGAGGTGGAGGGCCGCGTGCAGGAGGTCCTCGACGTGGTCGGGCTGGCCCCACGCTCGGGGGCGCTGCCGGGGGAGCTCTCCGCGGGGGAGCAGCAGCGCGTGAGCATCGCCCGAGCGCTGGTCCACCGGCCCCCGCTGCTGCTGGCGGACGAGCCCACCGGGAACCTTGATCCGGACACCTCATGGGACATCGTTCAGCTGCTCTCCCGGATCAACGTGCAAGGAACCACGGTCGTCGTGACCACGCACGACAAGATGATCGTCGATATTCTCAGGAAGCGCGTCATCGCGCTCGAGGGGGGCGAGATCGTCAGAGACCAGCCGCGGGGGCTGTATGCCGGCGGTCACTGAAACCCCGCGAACGCGGCGCGTGACCGCCAGCCGCCGGTCCAGTCCGCCCGCGAGGGGAGCCCGCTACTTCGTGCGGGAAGGGATCGAGGGCGTCAAACGCAACGGCCTCATGAGCGTGGCCGCGGCGACGGTGACGATGGTGACGCTGCTTGCCCTCGGGGTGGCCCTCGTGGTGGCCGACTCGCTGGGACAGCTCGCCCAGAGTCTCGAACGCAAGGTGCAGGTGGTCGTCTACCTCAGGGAAGGTCTCGGCGCCGGCGACCTGGCGGTGATCCGGGACCGGCTGGAGCGGTTGCCCGGGGTCACCGGCGTCACGTACGTTTCCAAGGACGAGGCGCTGGCGCAGTTTCAAACGACCGTCGGAGCCCGGGTCAACTTGCGCGATCTCCTTCCCAGTAACCCGTTGCCCGCATCCTTTATCTTGGGGGTTGACGACCCGGCGCGCGTCCGGGCACTCGCGGCGGCGGCCCGCGCCCTGCCCCAGGTGGAAGGCGCCCGGGCCGGCGCCGAGGCGGTCGACCGGCTGGTGGAGGTGACGCGCGTCATCCGTCTGGCCGGGACCGCCGCGACGGTGGGGCTGGCGTTGGTGGCGATGCTCATCATCGTGACCACGATCCGGCTGACCGTCTTCGCGCGCCGGGAGGAGATCGAGATCATGCGCCTGGTGGGCGCGACGGCCTGGTTCATCCGCTGGCCGTTCGTCGTGGAGGGCGCGATCACCGGGATCGGCGGGGCGTTGGCGGCGCTGCTCGTCGTCGGAGGCGCGTACGCGTGGCTCGTGTGGGGGGCGCGGGCCGCGTCCCCGTGGGTGCCCTTGCTCGCCCCCGAGCAGGTCGCGCTTGCGCTGACCTGGAAGCTTCTGCTCTGGGGACTGCTGATCGGCGTGCTGGGGAGCCTGCTTGCCGTCAGACGACACCTGCACCTTTAGATATCACGGGGACGACCCATGGGCGATCGCGGTAGGGAGGGCGCCAGGCGGAGGGTGCGGCTGTTCGAGCTAGTGGCGCTGGCGGCGCTGGTCGCCAGCGCGGGCACGGTCGGCTACGAGATCGGGACAAGCCAGCCGCGCGACCTGGGCCCGTTTGGCCTCCTCCGGCGTCTCGACTACCTCGTCGAAACCCGGTACCTCGATCCACAGGTGACCCGTCCTCAACTGCTCTACGGGGCCGCGCGCGGGATGCTGGAGACGCTCGACGATCCGTACTCCAGATTCATGGATCCTCAGGCGTTCAAAGAGTTTCAAGAGACCAATTTGTCGGGCCACTTCACCGGGATCGGCATCATCATGGATCTCAAGGACGGGCAGGTCATCGTGGTCTCCCCCATTCCCGGGACGCCGGCGTCGCGTGCGGGACTCCAGCCGGGGGATCGGATCACCGGGATCGAGGGACGCCCGACGCGCGATATGGCGCTGCAGCGGGCGGTCGCGCTCATCCGCGGACCAAGCGGGACGGTCGTCCACCTGACGGTCGACCACGGCGGGCACTTCGAAGAGATGGCCCTCACCCGCGGCGTGATCCACGCGCCGAGCGTGACCGGCGACGGCGCATTGACGCCCGAGGCCCGCGACGAGCTCCACCGCCTGGGAGTGGCGTACCTCCGGGTGATCATGTTCGACGAGACCACCGGAGAGGAGTTCCGCCGGGCGCTCGAGGCGCTGGCCTCCGCGCCTCGGGGCCTGATCATCGATCTGCGCGGCAACGGGGGCGGCCTCGTTGATTCGGCGGTCAGCGTGGCCAACGAGTTCGTTCCCGCCGGACCGATCGTCACCTCCGTGGATCGGAACGGGAAGCAGACGGTCGAGCGGGCCACCGGGGCGGCCCGCGTGCACGTGCCCGTGGTGATGCTCGTCAACGAGTATTCGGCCAGCGCTTCCGAGATCGTGGCCGGGGCGCTCCAGGATGACCATCTCGCGACTCTGGTCGGCGTGCAAACGTTCGGGAAGGGCATCGTGCAGACCATTTTCCCGCTCCCCGGCGGCGCCGGGGCGGCGATCACGACATACAAGTACCTGACCCCCGGCGGGCGTTCCATCCATAAAAAGGGACTGACCCCGGACGTGATCGTGGGGACCCGCCTCGAGGGCAAGTCTCCCGAAGAGATCCGGCGCATCCAAGATCTTCAGTTGGAGCGCGCGATCGAAGTGCTCCGGAGCCGCCTTCCCCGATCCCAGATCCCCCTGGGGGGCGGTTCCCGATTCCATTCGTGATAATTTTATTCGTCATGGAGGAGAAGACGCATGGCTGCTGATGCGGTCGTCACGTCCAGCGATCCCTGGCAGGTTGCCCTGCACCAGTTCGGCGTGGCCGCCGACCTCCTGGCCCTCAAGCGCGGCATCCGCGAGTTTTTGAGTCATCCCCAGCGCGAGCTGACCGTGTACTTCCCCGTCGAACTCGAGGACGGATCGGTCCGGGTGTTCACGGGATATCGAATCCATCACAACACGGTGCTGGGGCCGTCGAAGGGCGGCATCCGGTACCACCCGGACGTCACCCTCAACGAGATCCGGGCGCTGGCGATGCTGATGACCTGGAAGTGCGCCGTGGTGGGGCTGCCCTACGGCGGCGCCAAGGGCGGCGTGATCTGCAACCCGAAAGAACTGTCGCAACAGGAACTCGAACACTTGACCCGGCGGTACACCACGGAGCTCAGCCCGTTCATCGGGCCGGAGAGCGATATCCCCGCGCCCGACATGGGGACGACCCCCCAGGTGATGGCCTGGATCATGGACACCTACAGCATGCACCGGGGGTATTCGATTCCCGCCGTCGTGACCGGAAAGCCCATCTCGATCGGCGGCTCGGCCGGGCGGATCGAGGCGACCGGCCGGGGCGTGATGATCGTGGCGCGGGAGGCAACCCGGCATCTCGGCATGCCGTTCCAGGGCGCCCGCATCGCCATCCAGGGGTTCGGGAACGTGGGGAGCGTCGCCGCGATCCTGCTTCGGGACCAGGGCTGCCGGATCGTGGCCGTCTCCGACAGCCGCGGCGGGATCCACAACGACAAAGGCCTCGACCCCGCGGACCTCGTGCGCCACAAGGAGCTGACCGGCAGCCTCGCCGGCTATCGCGGGGGCGATGCGATCAGCAACGAGGAGCTGCTGGAGGTCCCCTGCGAGATCCTCGTGCCGAGCGCCCTCGAGGGCCAGATCACGAAGCAGAACGCGGCCCGGATCAAGGCCCGCATCCTCGTGGAGGGAGCGAACGGACCGACGACCCCGGATGCCGACGCGATTCTCCGCGACCGCAAGGTGTTTGTCGTCCCCGACATCCTGGCCAACGCCGGCGGCGTGACCGTGTCCTACTTCGAGTGGGTGCAGGATCTCCAGTCATTCTTCTGGTCCGAGGAGGAGATCAACGAACGGCTCGAACGGATCATGGTGCGGAGCTTCCGCGACGTGCTCGCGGTCTCTCAGGAGCGAAAGGTGGAGATGCGGACCGCCGCTCTCCTCCGCGGGGTGAGCAGGGTCGCGGAGGCGCTGCTGACACGCGGCATCTATCCGTGAGGATGGCGGCGATCCCCGAGGAACCCGGGAAGGAGTATCCGAACACTCGATCGCGTTCGCGTGCCGCGCCGCCGCTGCGCGGACGGACAGTCCAGTCGAGCGAGTTCGAGTGACGTTACAAATCCCCCGCGGCCGACGGTCCCAGTACAAGGAACTTTTTCCTCTGCCGAGAACGTAAGTATGCCCGTAACGGGTGTTTCCGCCGGCTTAAGGGGGTGAGCGGAGGCTGAGGTGGGGTTCGATTCCGAGATCGTGATCCCATAACGACGGGGATTTCAAGAAGGGGGGTAGAGAACGATATGAAGCGCTCAAAGATGTTGGCAACGCTTGCGTTGTGTGCGGCGATCGGGCTCGGGGTGTACTTGGCTTCGCCCGTACCGGCCGCCACGATGGCCCCGACCGATCCGATCGGAGTCATCACGATCGGTCCAGGCCAACCGATCACGATCGCCTGGTGGTTGGTCGTCTCGGGAGCGGATGGCACGCTAGGTACTGATTCCCGGCGGGGCATCGAGATTGCCATTGATGACAAGCACGGTATGCTCCTGGGCCACCCGATCAAGCTGGTCGGCGAGGACAGCGGTTGCAACCCCGAGGGTGGAACGACCGCGGCGACCAAGGTCGCCGCAAATACGGACGTGGTGGTCGCGATCGGGTCCAGCTGCTCGAGCGAGGCCGTGCCGGGGGCGCCGATCCTCTGGAAGGCAGGGATCGCGACGGTCTCGCCTTCGAACACGGCGCCCAAGCTTACGGATCCCAACCGCGGACCCGACTACGATGGATACCTCCGGACCGCCCACAACGATTTGATTCAGGGGAAGGTCGGCGCGACGTTCGTTCGGACGCAGTTGAAGAATGTCAAAACGGCGGCGACCATCCATGACGGGAGCCCGTACGCCCAGGGACTGGCTGCCGCGTTCGCCGACAACTTCACGAAGCAGGGGGGCAAGATCGTAGCCCAGGAAGCGGTCGGCCGGGATGACACGGACATGCACCCCGTGCTCACCCGCATCGCCTCGACCAAGCCTGACCTGATCTACTTCCCGATCTTCGTCGCCGCGGGCGGGTTCATCACACGGCAGGCGAAGGAGATCTCGGGCCTCGCCAATGTCACGTTGATGGGCGCGGACGGACTGCTGACTCCGGACTTCCTAAAGGCGGCCGGCGACTCCGCCATTGGCATGTACCAGAGCAGTCCCGACCTGACACCCGACGCGATGGGGGCCGACTACTCGAAGGTGTTTATCCCGAAGTACAAGGCGAAGTACGGGGAGTTGCCCATCGCCGGGTTCCACGCCCACGCGTATGACGCGGCCAATGTCGTGTTCCTCGCGATTACGAAGGTCGCCAAGTCGGATGGCGGGACCTTGTACATCGGGCGGAAGGCGCTGCGCGACGCCCTGTTCGCCACCAAGGGCTACCATGGCCTCACAGGGATCATCACCTGCAACCAGTACGGGGACTGCGCCGATCCGCACATCGCCGTGTACCAGATCGTGAGTAGCGACCCCGCGTCGTGGGACGTTGGAAAGAACCCGAAGAAAATCTACCCCGTCGGCAAGAAGATGTAAGCGCGCGTCCGGTTACCGGGAGACATCGGGGATGAATCGGAGGCGAGAAGCGTCTTCGGTTCATCCCCGCTTCGCATCAGGGAGCGTTTCGTGCCTCGCGGGCTGACCCGCCTTACGTACGTCGACCTCTTCCTGTGGGCGTTCCGCATCGGAATCGTCGCGCTGGTCGTCGTAGGCTCGGTCGCGACGCTGGTGGCAGGAAGGTACACGGGCCAGCAGTGGCTGGATTTCGTCGAGTTCGGCCTGGCCCAGGGCGGGATCTACGCCCTCATCGCCCTCGGGTACACGATGGTTTACGGCGTCCTCAACATGATCAACTTCGCCCACGGCGAGGTCTTCATGAGCGGGGCCTTCACCGCCTACTTCGTCGCCGCGCCGTTGGGGGCATCGGGCTTTCTCGGCCGCCACCTGTTGGCCGGGCTGCTGTTGGTCCTCTTCGTCTCCGTCGCGACCTCCACGACCGTGGCGGTGCTCGTCGAGCGGATCGCTTACCGGCCGCTCCGGCGGGCCCCCAGGCTCGTGCCGCTGATCACCGCCATCGGGGCGTCGTTCTTCTTGCAATATACATTCCGCGGGCTCTACGGCGCGGGCATTCATTCGTATCCGGATATCGCTGCCTTGTCCGGCACCTGGCGAATCGGGGGGATTCCGATCCTGCGGACCCAGGCCATCGTCCTCCTGGCTTCGGTCGTCATGATGTTCGTGCTCTACACGATCGTGATGCGGACCAAAATCGGGAAGGCTATGCGGGCCGTCGCCGAAGACCGGGACACGGCGGCGCTGATGGGGGTCAACGTCGACCAGGTCATCGTGTTTACCTTCGCGTTGGGCGGGGCGATGGCCGGGGCGGCCGGGATTCTGTACGCCTTGGTCTTCAAGCAGGTGCACTTCTTCATGGGGTTTGTCCCGGGGATTAAGGCGTTTACCGCCGCGGTCCTGGGCGGGATCGGGAACGTCCCGGGCGCCATGCTCGGCGGGCTGTTCTTGGGGATCGTCGAGTCGGTGGGGCCGGCGCTGTTCCTTGACGGATTGGGGATTCGTGCGCCCTACCAGCTACGCGACGTGGTCGCGTTCACGATGCTGTTGATCATGCTGATCTTCAGGCCGTCGGGCATCCTGGGGGAGCGGCTTGCGACCAAGAAAGCCTAGCGCCGCCTTGCGCATCGGCCTGATCCTCGGGGTGGTCGCCGTCTACATGTGCCTGGTGGGGCTGGTGGAGACCTTCAAGGCCCGCTGGATCATCAGTGACGTGATCGGCCTCGGTCAGTTGCTGCTGATCATGGCAGGGATCGTCGCAGGATATCTGGCGGCCAGGCAGGCGGCGGGGGCCGGCGGCGTGATGGCCGTCGCGCAGGGCGCGGTTGCGGGGGTCATCGTCGGGGCCTCGCTGGCGGCGCTGCTCGTCGTGGGGCATCTCGTGGACCTCCGCGTCATGTTCGTCAACGCCTCCCCGGCGCTGTATTCGCTTCTGGCGTTCGGCCGGGACACGGCCGCGGGAAGTAGACTCCTGTTGATCGCCGGAGCCGCCGCGGGCGGCATAGGAGGGCTGCTGTTCCTGATTCCTACCGGGGTTCGGCGAAATCTGATCTGGGGCTTCACCGCCGCACTGATCCTCAGCCTGTTTCAGGATCTGCTCCAGCTCCTGCTGCAGACCCCGGGGCTTCCGTTGACGGTTCGGAGATTCCTCTTCGCCACCAACGGACCGTCGCTCGCTGGCGCGGCCACGGTGTGCGTCCTGACCTGGGTACTGGTCGCGCTACGGTCGTGGCGGGGCGCGGCCGTGCGTGGGCGCATCGCCGCGCTCCCTCCAGCGGGCCGCCGCGGCCTCAGGCTCATGGGGCTCGCGCTGGGGCTCGCGGGACTGCTTCTCCTCCCGACCGCCGGCGGATCATTCGTCTCCCTGGTCATGGTCACGACCGGGCTGTACACGCTGATGGGGCTGGGCCTCAACCTGGAGGTCGGCTTTGCGGGCCTGCTTGACCTCGGCTTCGTGGCGTTTTTCGCAATCGGCGCGTACACGGTCGGTCTGCTCACCTCGCACTCCCAACTGGGTCTTGTGCACTGGTCCTTTTGGACCGCCGTGCCGGTCGCGGTTCTGGTTTCTGTCATCGCCGGCATCCTCTTCGGGATTCCGGTGCTGCGGGTCCGCGGCGACTACCTCGCCATCGCCACCCTTGGTCTCGGGGAGATCACTCGTCTGTTGGTCCTCTCCGACGCCCTCAGCCCGTGGCTTGGCGGGTCGTTTGGCATCTTGCTCATTCCCAAGCCAGTCCTTTTTGGCCTGGAACTGTCCGCACCGGGCCAGCTCTATTACGTGACGCTCGTATTCTCCGCCCTGGCGGCGTACGTCGCCTGGCGCCTCCAGGACTCCCGCCTGGGGCGGGCGTGGATGGCGATCCGCGAGGACGAGGACGTGGCCCAGGCCATCGGGATCGACCTGGTGGGTACCAAGCTGCTCGCCTACGGGCTCGGGGCGGGCTTCGCGGGGATCGGCGGGGCGATCTTCGCCGTGCTGCTGGGATCGATCTTCCCCCACAGCTTCCAGCTGCTGATCTCGATCAACGTCCTCGTCCTCATCATCTTGGGTGGGATGGGCAGCCTGTGGGGGGTCGTGGTCGGGGCGGTCACGCTGGTCGGCCTTCCCGAGCTGCTACGCGAGTTTGGCGAGTACCGCTTCCTTGTCTATGGGGTCGTGCTCGTGGCGATGATGCTCTACCGGCCCGAGGGCCTCGTGCCGGCGGCGGCGCGAAAGCGCGAACTCCACGAGGAGACCACGATGGGCGACGAGCCCGTCGATTCGGCGCCGGCCGCGATCGCCGGCGTGGCGGCCGGCGGCGAGGAACGCGCCGTGGGCGAGGGCTAGCGTGGGCATCCTCACCACCGACAAGCTCACCAAGCGCTTCGGCGGGCTCGTCGCCGTCGGGACGCTGGATCTGGATGTCGCCGAGCGGACCATTCACAGCATCATCGGTCCCAACGGGGCGGGGAAGACCACGATCTTCAATTGCATCACGGGATTCTACCGGCCGGAGGAGGGGCGGATCCTCTTCCGCGGCGACCGCGTCGACGGCCTCATCCCCGACCAGGTCGCGCGTCTGGGGATCGCCCGCACGTACCAGAACATCCGGCTGTTCGGAAACATGACCGTGCTCGACAACGTGCTCGTGGGGGAGCACATCCACCTCAAGTCGACGTGGGCCGGCGCCATCCTCAACACCCCCGAGACCCGGCGGGACGAGGCGGCGGCCCGGGCCGAAGCCCGACGGCTGCTTCGCTTCGTCGGGCTCGATGAGAAGCGAGGGTACCTGGCCAAGAACTTGCCGTACGGGGAGCAGCGCCGACTGGAAATCGCTCGCGCGCTCGCCGCCCGGCCGGCGCTGCTCCTCCTCGATGAGCCGGCCGCCGGCATGAACCCACGCGAGACGATCGATACGATGGCCTTCATCCGCCGGCTCCGCGACGAGCTCGGGATCACCATCCTGTTGATCGAGCACCAGATGCGGGTGGTGATGGGGATCTCCGAGCGAGTCACCGTGCTCGACTACGGCATGAAAATCGCCGACGGCACCCCGCGGGAGGTCCAGGCCGACCCTCGGGTGATCGAGGCCTACCTCGGCACGCGGCGGCGCCGGGATTCAGTGGCTGAGCGATCGGGGTAGGCGATGGCGCTGCTGGAAGTCGAAAACCTGCACGTCTACTACGGAGCGATTCACGCGCTCAAGGGCCTCTCGCTCGACGTGGACACCGGGAAGATCGTGACCCTGATCGGGGCCAACGGGGCGGGCAAGAGCACGACGCTCAACACCATCAGCGGTCTCCTGCGGCCTCACGAGGGGCGGGTGCGGCTGGCGGGCGAGGATCTCACGGGGGTGCCCGCGCACGAGATCGTGTTCAAAGGCGTCGTGCAGGTGCCGGAGGGACGCCGCATTTTCGGGCGCCTCACGGTGGTCGAAAACCTTGAGATGGGGGCCTACACGCGGGACGACCAGCGGGGCATCAAGGAAGGCATGGACCGGACCTTCGAGCTGTTTCCGCGCCTGAAGGAGCGGATGAACCAAGTGGCCGGGACGCTCTCGGGAGGCGAGCAGCAGATGCTCGCGATCGGCCGGGCGCTGATGGCCAAGCCGCGGGTGCTGCTCATGGACGAGCCGTCGATGGGGCTCGCGCCGATCCTGGTCGAGCAGATCTTCGACGCGATCCAGGGCATCAACCGGCAGGGCACGACCATTCTGCTCGTCGAGCAGAACGCCTACATGGCCCTCACGATCGCCGACACCGGGTACGTGCTGCAGACCGGGAGCACCGTGCTGTCGGGCAAGGCCGCGGACCTTCAGGCCAACGACGAAGTGAAGAAAGCCTACCTCGGCGAGTAACCGCCGCCGGCGGCCTCCGGGGACCGGACCGGAGATGGTCCGAGGGAGGGAGAGGGGGAAACGTGTCCGCGGTCGCGACCCGGCTTACGGGGGGACAGGCGCTCGTTCGCGCACTCGAGACCCAAGGGACGGCCGCGGTGTTCGGGCTGCCCGGGGTTCAGCTCGACTGGGCGTTCGACGCGCTGTACGAGGCGCGCGACGCGATCGCCGTCTATCACACGCGGCATGAGCAGGCGCTGTCCTACATGGCTGATGGCTACGCGCGAACGACCGGACGGATCGGCGTCTGCCTCGCGGTCCCGGGGCCGGGAGTCCTGAACGCTTCGGCCGGGCTGGCCACCGCGTATGCCTGCTCGTCCCCCGTCCTCTGCGTGACCGGCCAGATCCGCTCCGACCAGATCGGCGCCGGCCGCGGCGCCCTCCACGAGATCAAGAATCAGCTGGAGATGCTCGGCTCGGTCACCAAGTGGGCCGCGCGAGCGCGCCGGCCCGACGAGGTCCCCACGATCGTCGCCGAGGCGTTCCGCCAACTTCGGACCGGCCGGCCGCGACCGGTCGCCATCGAGATCCCGCCGGATGTGCTTGAGGCGGCCGGCGACGTGACGCCGGCCCCGCGCGTCGAGGTGGAGCCCGAGGCGGGAGATCCGGACTTGCTCGGAATGGCCGCCGAGCTGCTCGGCCGCGCGGCGCGCCCGATCATCTTCGCCGGCGGGGGGGTGCTGCGGTCGGGGGCCTGGGGAGCGCTGGAGCGCCTCGCCGAGATGCTCGAGGCGCCGGTGATCATGTCGAGCAACGCCAAGGGCGCGCTCTCGGACCGCCACCACCTGGCGCACGGCCTGTTCGCCGCCCGCGAGCTGGTGCGGACCTCGGATGTGGTGTTCGCCGTCGGGACTCGCTTCCTCCAGCCGGCCAACTCCGATTGGGGGCCGGCCGGCGGCCAGCTCGTGGTGCAGCTGGACATCGACCCCGAGGAGATCGGCCGCAACTGGCCCGCGGCCGTGGGGATCGTCGCCGACGCGGATCGGGGGCTCGAGGCGCTGCTCGCGCGGGTTCCGCTGCACAACCGCAAGCGCGAGTCCCGGCGCGGCGAGCTCACAGCCCTGAAGCGCCGGGCGGCCGAGGCCTTCCTCGCGCTGCAGCCGCAGGGCGCGTTCGCGTCGGCGATTCGGGACGCGCTTCCCGATGACGGCATCCTCGTGACCGACATCACCCAGCTCGGGTACTGGTCCTGGTACGGGTTCCCGGTGTACCGTCCGCGGACGTTGGTGACGGCGGGATATCAAGGGACGCTGGGGTTCGCGCTCCCGGCCGCGCTCGGCGCGCAGGTCGGGAATCCGGCCAGCAAGGTCGTCGTGATCGCCGGCGACGGCGGCTTCATGTACAACGTGCAGGAACTGGCGACGATGGTTCGGCACGCGCTCAGCGTGGTCGTGATCGTCTTCAACGACAACGCCTTCGGCAACGTCCGCCGCATCCAGCAAGAAGCCTTCGGCGGGCGGACGATCGCGTCGGATCTGCGCAACCCCGACTTCGTCAGGCTGGCCGAGTCGTTCGGGATCGACGGGGCGCGGGTCGATGGGCCGGAGGGGCTGCGGCGGGCCCTCGAGGCGGCGCTCGCGAACTCCCGACCCGCACTGATCGAGGTGCCGGTGGGCGAGATGCCGAGTCCCTGGCCCGCGCTGATCGGGGGATGGCGCCCGTGACAAGGGAACCTTTCTCGCGGCCACGAACGTAGGGTGTTTGGAATGGGCGGGGGCTCCCGTCCAGATCCACAATCTTGAGCGTGCACGAAAGGGGGAGACAGCGTGCGAAGAGCGATGGTTCTGCTGAGCGCCGTGGCCGTCCTCGGGCTCGTCGTGATGAGCCCGGGCGGGACGGGCCCGGCCCGGGCGGCCATGATGGCGACGATCAAGATCGGCGTGGACTTCCCGATGTCCGGAGGGGAAGCCCCCAACGGGGTGCCGTCGAACAACGGCGTCCTGCTGGCGATCGACGAGGCCAACAAGGCCGGCGGGTATAAGGGGCAGATGTTCGAGGAAGTGCTCAGGGACGACGCCGTCAACGGCGTGCACGACCCGGCCCAGGGGGCCAAGAACGTCCAGGAGCTGATCGCCGACGCGGCCGTCGTGGGCATGGTGGGCAACTTCAACAGCAACGTCGGCAAAGCGTCGATCCCGCTGACGAACGCGGCAGGTCTCACGCAGATCAGCCCGTCCCAGACGAACCCCACGCTGACCAAGCCGCCGGACGCGCTCGACATTCGGAAGACGAACCCGACGGCGATCAACTACTTCCGCGTGTGCACCACCGACGACATCCAGGGCCCGGTGGCAGCGGACTACGCGTTCAAGGCCGTGAAGGCCCGCAAGGTCGCGATCCTCGACGACCAGGAGACCTACGGGAAGGGGATCGCCGACGAGTACGAAAAGGAGTTCAAGAAGCTCGGCGGCACCGTGCTGAGCCACGACGGCATCCCGAAGGGCACGCAAGACTTTCACGCCATCCTCACCAAGATCAAGTCCGAAAACCCCGACCTGCTGTTCTTCGGCGGCGTCACCACGACCGGCGGCGGCCTGGTCCGGAAGCAGATGCCGGACGTCGGGCTCAACATCGCCTACGAGGGCGGCGACGGCATCGTAGAGGATGAGTTCCTGACCGTCACGGGCGACACCGGGAACGGGACCTACGGCACCGTGGCGTCGATCAACGCAGACAAGCTGGCGTCGGCGCAGGCCTTCTCCGCCGCGTACAAGGCCAAGTACAATCAGGACCCCGGTGCGTACAGCGCGAACTCGTACGTCGCGGCGAAGATCATCATCGACGCGGTCAAGGCCGTCGGTCCCGACCGGGCCAAGGTCCGCGCGTGGGTCGCCGCGCTGAAGAACTACAAGAGCATCATCGGACCGTTCTCGTTCGACCAGAACGGGGACACCACCAACCGGGTGATCAGCATCTACCAGGTGAAGAACGGCAAGTGGGTGTGGATCGACCAGCTCAACTTTATCATCTAACGGATAGCGCCTGCGAACTCGCGTAGGGGGAGGGGGGCGGCCGCGCGCCGCCCCCCGCTTGGCATGCGATGAACTGGGCCCTGTTCGCGCAGCAGGTGGTCAACGGTCTGTCCCTGGGGGCGATTTATGCCGTGGTCGCCCTCGGCTACACGATGGTCTACGGCATCATCGAGCTGATCAACTTCGCCCACGGGGACGTCTACACGGCGGGATCGTTCGTCGCACTCGCCGCGCTGACGCTCCTCGGGGCGACGCGGCACACGGCCGCGGCCGCGCTGGTGTTTGCCCTCGTGGTGGCGCTGCTGGCCTCGATGCTCATCATGGGGGGCACCGGGGTCCTCATCGAGCGCTTCGCCTACCGTCCGCTGCGCGGGCGTCAGCGGTTGGCCCCCCTGCTCACCGCGATCGGCGTCTCGTTCAGCCTCGAGAACATCCTCCAGCTGTGGAAGGGGCCCTCCCCGGTGCCGTTTCCCCAGCTGATCCCAAACCCATTCCACAACATCGGCCCCGTGAGCGTCAGCCAGATGCAGCTCGTCGTCATCTTCTCCTCGGTGGTGATGATGGTGTTCCTGCACTTCTTCGTCCAGCGGACGAAGCTGGGGAAGGCGATGCGGTGCACCGCCCAGGACTGGATGGCGGCGGAGATCATGGGCATCGACATCAACAAGACGATCGCGCTCACGTTCTTCATCGGCTCGGTGCTGGCGGGGGCGGCCGGGATGATCAGCGGCCTGTTCTACGGCAACGTCTGGTTCATCAACGGGTTCCGGGCCGGGCTCATCGCGTTCACCTCCGCCGTGCTGGGTGGAATCGGCAACACCACGGGGGCGGCGCTCGGGGGGTTCGTCATCGGCTTCATCGAGGTGATGACCGCGCAGTACGTGGGGTTCCAGTGGGCCGAGGTGGCCATCTTCTCCGTCTTGATCTTGGTCCTCATCTTCCGGCCCACGGGGCTCTTGGGGCAGCAGCTGCCGGAGCGGACGTAAGTGGGGGCGCTCCAGCGGCTGGCGCCGTACCGGGTCGTCCTCGGCGTCCTGCTGCTCGTGCTGATCTACCCCCTGCTCGATCGCAACGCCGGCCACATCAACGCCGCGGCCGACGCCGCCGTCTTCATCCTGCTGGCCCTCGGGCTCAACATCGTGGTGGGGTTCGCGGGCCTGCTCGATCTCGGGTACGCGGCGTTCTTCGCCATCGGCTCGTACGCGTACGCCCTCGCCGCCTCGCCCTTCTACCACGTGCACGTCCCCTTCTGGCCCATGCTGCTGCTCTCCGCGCTGATCGCCGCGGTGTTCGGAGCTCTGTTGGGCGCCCCGACGCTCCGGCTGCGCGGGGACTATCTCGCGATCGTGACCCTCGGATTCGGCGAGATCGTCCCCACGGTATTCCTCAACCTGCCGAAGTACACCGGCGGGACCAACGGGATCGTGGGGATCGATCAGCCGACGTTCTTCGGATACCGCTTTGGGTTCAATCCCACCCCGTACTACTACACGCTGATCGCGATCATCGTGCTCTCGGTGATCGCGATCCTCCGCCTGCGGGATTCCCGGCTCGGCCGCGCCTGGCTGGCGGTGCGGGAGGATGAGGTCGCGGCCGCTTCGATGGGCATCAACCTGACCACCACGAAACTGCTCGCGTTCTCCTTCGGGGCCTTCTTCTCGGGGTTCGGGGGCGCCCTGTACGTATCCAAGCTGGGAGTGGTGAGCCCCGACCAGTTCAACTTCACCGTGTCGTTCACCGTGCTCGCCATGGTCGTCCTGGGCGGGATGGGGAACGTCTTCGGGGTCATCGCCGGGGCGGCGATCCTCTACGAGTTTCAAACCCTCTTCCTGACCGATCTGAGCCAGTGGTCGCACAACCTCGGGCACGCGTGGGGGATTTCGCTCCTCACCCAAATCGATTTCGTGAACCTCAAGTTTCTGCTCTACGGCCTGGGGCTGGTGCTGCTGATGCTCCTGCGTCCCGAAGGGCTGTTCCCGGCGAAGCGGATCCGGGCGATCGTCACCGAGACCGTGGGGGAAGCCGAGCGGGCGCCGGCCCTCGGCGCGGAGGGGCCCGGGGTGGAAACGACGGCGCCTCCGGATGCCGGGTGAGGAGCGCGGTAGGGTGAACGAGACGACGGGCGAGGCGCCGATGCCGGGCGGCCTGCTCTTGGACGCGCACGGCGTCACCAAGGCGTTTGGCGGGCTCACGGCCGTCAACCACGTGGATTTCACGGTTCCGGAGCAGAGCGTCGTGAGCCTGATCGGCCCCAACGGGGCGGGCAAGACCACGTTCTTCAACGTGATCGCCGGCCTCTACCGGCCGACCGGCGGGGCCATCATGTTCGCCGGCCGGAACATCACCGGGTGGAAACCGCACGAGGTCGCCCGGCTGGGGATGGCCCGGACGTTCCAGAGTATCCGGGTGTTCGCCAACATGACGTCGCTCGAAAACGTCCTCATCGGGATGCACAGCCACCTGAAAGCGGATCCGGTGCGCATCGTCGTCGGCGCCCCCGCCATCGCCGCCGAAGAGGAGGCCGCGCACCGCACCGCCCGGGAGTTGCTGGCGTTTGTGGGGCTGCGGGGCCGCGAAGAGGAGATGGCCAAGAACCTGGCCTACGGGGACCAGCGCCGCCTCGAGATCGCGCGCGCGTTGGCCTTGCGTCCCCGGCTCCTGCTGCTGGACGAGCCCGCCGCGGGGATGAACCCGGAAGAAGCCCGCCGGTTGATGGAGTTCATCCGCCGGCTCCGCAGCGAGCGCCGGTTGACGGTGCTCCTCATCGAGCACCAGATGCGGGTGGTGATGGGCGTGGCCGATCGGGTGACGGTGCTCGATCACGGCGAGAAGATCGCCGAGGGCACCCCCGACGAAATCCGCAGGAATCCTCAGGTGATCGAGGCGTACCTGGGAAAGGCGGCCGCCACCTAACCGCGATGGGGAAGCTGGTCGTCGACGGCATCCACGCGTACTACGGGCACATCCACGCCCTCCACGGGATCTCGATCAACGTCGAGGACGGCGAGATCGTCACGCTGATCGGCGCCAACGGCGCGGGAAAGAGCACCACGCTGAAGACGATCTCGGGGTTCCTGCGGCCGCGGCCGGGATCGGTGCTGTTCGACGGCGAGCCGATCCAGGGCCTCGCCCCCCACGACATCACCCGGCGGGGCATCTGCCTCGTTCCGGAGGGGCGGCGGATCTTTCCCCGCATGACGGTGCTCGATAATCTCCAGATGGGCGCCTTCGCGCGCAGCGATGGTCAGGGGATCGCCGACGACCTGAACCGCGTGTGCACCCTCTTCCCCCGCCTGCAGGAGCGCCTTACGCAGATCGCCGGAACCCTCTCCGGCGGAGAGCAGCAGATGCTGGCGATCGGCCGGGGCCTGATGGCGCGGCCGAAGATCCTGTTGCTCGACGAGCCGTCGATGGGGTTGGCCCCAGTGCTCGTGGAGCTGATTTTCCGGACGGTTCAGGAAATCAACGCTCAGGGCGTGACGATCCTCCTCGTCGAGCAGAACGCGCTGATGGCGCTGCAGATCGCCCGACGGGGCTACGTCATGGAGACCGGCCGGATCGTGCTCACCGACGCCGCGGCGCGGCTGCGGGAAAACGACCAGGTCCGAAAGAGTTACCTCGGCGAGTTGTAGATGGCGCTCCCCGGACGCGCGGGGCGGCGCGACGTCATCGGCTCGGTCGGCACCCTGCTCGTCCTCGCGGTCATCTGGGGAGGCTCGGTGCCCTTGACGAAACTCGGGCTCCGGGATTTCCCCCCGCTGACCCTGACCGCGCTCCGCTACCTCATCGCCGCGCCATTCTTTGCGCTCCTGCTGCTCGGCCGGCGCCTTCCTCCTCCGCGCGCGCTCTTCGCGGCGGCGGCCCTGGGCGTGCTCGGGATCGTGGTGGGTCAGGTGCTGCAGACACTTGGCGTGCGCGCGACCTCGGCGTCGGTGGCCACCGTGACCTCCTCGACGATCCCGATTCTGATTGTGGTGTTCGCGGCGGTTCGCCTGCACCAGCCGATCCAGCCCCGTCAGGCCGTCGGCTTGGCCGTCGCGTTCGCCGGGGTCAGTCTCGTGGCCGCAGGAGATCCACGCCGGCTCCTCGCGCTGATCGGCACGCCTGCGGTGAGAGGCGACGCGCTCGTCGCTCTCTCGGCGATCGCAATTTCGCTGTACTACGTGTTGAGCGTCGAGCTGATCACCCGGTACTCGGTGATCAGCATGGCGGGCCTCAGCTCGCTGGCGGGCGCGCTCGGCCTGGCGCCGATCGCGGCGGCGGAACTCCGCGCGGCGCCCGTCAGGATCACCCCGGTGGGCGTCGCGGTCGTGGTCTACCTGGCCGTGCTGGTGACGGTGGTCGGCCTGGTGATCTGGCTCCACGCGCTGTGTCGGCTCCCCGTCGGGGTCGTCGCCACGCTGCAGTACCTCCAGCCGCTGGTCGGGGTCGCGGTCTCGGCCGCGCTCTTCGGGGATTCCCTCGGAGGATGGTTCCTGGGAGGCACCGGGCTCGTGCTCGTTGGAATCGCCCTCAGCACGACCGCGCTGGCCAGCCGATCCCTCGACCCCGAGCTCGGCGCCGCGATCGCGGCGCCTCCGGAGTAGCCTCGGTGCTTCGCCACGAAGTCTCGGGCTAGTCGCCCGAGACCGGCACCGGGCGCCCCGGCGCGACGGGCTCGGGGGACGCGACGTACGGGATCGTGAACGTGAACGTGCTTCCCGCGTTGACGCCGCTCGTGACGCTGATGCGCCCGCCGTGCGCTTCCACGATGTGCTTCGCGATCGCCAGCCCGAGGCCGGTCCCGCCTCCCTCGCGCGACCGCGATCGCTCGACGCGGTAGAACCGGTCAAAGACCCGGGGCAGGTCGTCCTGGGGGATTCCGCGCCCAGTGTCGGACACCGAGACGATCGCCTCCGGCCCTCCCGGCCGCCAAGCGACGGTCACCGTACCGCCGTCCGGGGTGAACTTGATCGCGTTGTCGAGAAGGTTGGTCAGCACCTGCAGGATGCGATCTCGATCGGCCAGGACAGCGTCGGGCCCGATTCCCTCGGCGATCAAGACGATGCCGTGGCGATCGGCCTGGGGACGCATCCGGCTGAGCGCCTGGGTGACCAGGCTTTCCAGCTCGACTGGGACCGGTTCCATCGGCACGACCCGCGACTCCAGGCGTGAGAGATCCATGAGATCGTCCACCAGCTTCATGAGGCGCGAGGCCTCGCTGTCGATGATCCCCAGAAACCGCCGCGAGGCGTCCGCGTCGGCCATGGCGCCCCCCAGCAGGGTCTCCGCGAAGCCTTTGATGGACGTGAGGGGGGTCCGCAGTTCGTGGGAGACGTTCGCCGTCAGCTCCCGGCGCAGGCGCTCGGCCCGCCGCAGCTCCGTCGCGTCGCGGACCACCGCGACGGCCCCCGCCGCCTCGCCCGCCGGACCCTTGAGGGCCGTCGCGTGCAGATCGAGGATCCGCTCCCGCAGCGGATCGGGACTGAACTCCTCGGCCACCACCCGGTTTTCGGCCTCGGCCGCCTCGATGGCGCGGCAGAGGGGATGATCTCCGAGGATCTCCCGTAGCCGCCGTCCCGGCGCGTTCCCGCAGAGGCCCAGCAGGTCCTCCGCCGCTCGGTTCAGCAGCAGGATGGTTCCCCGGGCGTCGACCGCGACCACGGCATCGCTCATGCTCGAGATGATCGCCTCGATCTTGTTCCGTTCCTCGCTGACGGCCGCCAGCTTCTGGCGCAGATCCTCCGCCATCGCGTTGAACGTCCCGGCGAGCTGCCCGATCTCGTCCTCGCTCTGCACGTCGGCGCGCGCGGCCAAGTCGCCCGCCGAGATCCGCCGCGCCGCCCGGGCGAGCTCGAGCACGGGGGCGGACAGCGCCCGCGCCCGCCAGCTCCCCAGCAGCAAAGCCGCGACGACGCCGGCCAGGAGCGCCTCCCCGAGCGCCTTCCACACTTCGGTGAGGGCCCGGTCGACCCACAGCCTGGGCACGCTGACCGAGACCACTCCCTGCGGCGTGCCCTTGACCTTGATCGGGGCGGCGGCGAACAGGCGGGGCTCGTTCGTGACCGGATCAATGCCGGCGCGGGTGAGTTCCCGGTCGGGCGCCCCGTGGAGCGCCGCGGTGATCTCGGGCGGAACGGGCGAGCCGGCGCGGCCCGCCCACCGACTGGTCGGCGGAGGCTGCCCCTGGGCGTCCTTGATGCCGACGTACACGCCGTCCCGCCAGCTCCAGCCGCTGGCCATTTGGTCGAGGCGGCCGATGCTCAGCCCTTTTCCTTCGCCCGACTCGTCGCTCTCGTAGTCCTCGATCATCCGGGCGATCGTCTTGGCCTGGTTTAAAATGTCGCGCTGGTACGCGTGCGTGTAGAATCGCGTGATCGCGGGGATCAGCACCGCGGCCGCGATGCTCAGCGAGAACAGCACCAGGAGCAGGTAGCTTCCGGTGAGCTTCCAGCGCAGGCTGCGCCTCATCCTTGGTCCTTCTTCAGCTTGTAGCCGACTCCCCGCACGGTCATGACGAACGTGGGGTTGATGGGATCGTCTTCGATCTTCTCCCGGAGCCGGCTGATGTGCATGTCGACCGTGCGGGTGCTTCCGAAGTAGTCGTAGCCCCAGATGTGCTCCAGCAGGAAGTCCCGCGTGAACACCCGGTTCGGGTGGCTCAGCAGCAACTGCAGGAGGTCGAACTCCTTGGTCGTCAGATCGACAGGACGGCCCTCCAACTGGACCTCGTGCGTGGTAGGGTTGAGGACGAGCGTGCCGACGCCGACCGGCTCTTTGCCCGGCTGCTGGTCCTCCCGGGCGGTCCGGCGAAGGATGGCGCGGACCCGCGCGACGAGTTCGCGCGGGCTGAACGGCTTCGTCACGTAGTCGTCCGCTCCCAACTCGAGCCCGACGACCCGCTCCTGCTCCCCGTCCTTGGCCGTGAGCATGAGGATGGGCACCGGCGACTCCCTCCGGATGTGCCGGCAAACTTCCAGTCCGTCGACGAAGGGGAGCATCAGGTCCAGGATGACCAGGTCGGGGGAGTCCTTCCGCGCCTTCTCCAGCGCCTCGCGGCCGTCGTAGGCCACCGAGACTTCGAACCCTTCCTTGACGAGGTTGTACCGGACCAGCTCGACGATGTGGGGCTCGTCGTCCACGATCAGGATCCGTCCGGTGACTTTGGGCTCTGTCTTGGGCGTCGCGGCGCTTGCCATCGGCCTATCCTCCGTGTCTCCTCCGGACGCCCGGCATCCGCGTCCAGTCTATGATAGCATTTTGGGAATCCTGTGTCGGACTCCCGTCACGATCGTGTGACGGATGTGTAACGCGCCAGGGCGGCCCCATCGAATGGTCGCTTCAGGCCACCATCTTGGGCATTCCTATTTTTGGCGGCCCGAAGAGCACGCGCCCCGTTGGGCTTACCGCGGCCTCTGCTACATTATTCTTACCCGCGGGATGCCGCGGGGATGTGAGGTGCGGTGCAAGCGCGGCGCGGAAGGGGAGGCGTCTTTGAGCGTCGAAGGCCCTCCCAAATTGAAGAACACGGAATTCCGCCGCCTACCACCCTGGCCGGTGCGCTCCGGGCGCAGCGATCGAACGGCTCCCCAGAGGAGGCCCGCACGTGGATTTATTCACCTTCCCGCCGCCGCCCAGCCCGCACGTGCCGGAATGGCCCGGAACCCCGATCGGGGCCAGCGACACGATCACGAGGACCAAGACCCGGACCGCCGTCCACGACAAGAACATTGACCGCGCGGAGGGACGGCGGGACGAATTGGTGACCGCGGCGGTCGAGCACATCGTTCGGCGAGCGGGATCGGAGCCGCTGACCCTGCACGACGTCATCGTCCACGGGGTGCGGGTCCGCGCGATCACAAACTCCCCGCACCTGCATTCGTTCTGGACACTGAACTGGTACAGCCCCGAAGAGTGGCAGGCGACCACCCGCCTCACCCCGCCCCGGCAGCCCCAGGTTACCGTCTACGCGCTCGGGGGCGTCAACGAACAGCCCGAGGCGGCGTACTACAGCCGCAGGACCAACACGATTATTTTCTTTAACACGTCCTACTACGGCCAGCTCAAGTCCTGGGTCCTCGGCGCGGTTGGCCGGCTGCTGGCGGAGGAGTCCGGGATCCACAGCATCCACGGCGCGTGCGTCGAAAAAGACGGCCAGGGGGTGCTGTACATCGCCCCCACCGGAACCGGCAAGAGCACCTCCTCCTACGGACTGCAGGCGACCTACCCGAATACGCGGTTTCACTCGGACGACTGGGTGTACGTCCGCTACACGTACGCCACCCGGGACGGGCGCCGGATCGCGCCGGTCGAGGTGGTGCCCACCCACGGGCCGCGGGTGCACGGGTATCGGGTCTTCCGGTGGCTGGAGGAGCACCGCGGCGAGGCCGGGCAGCTGCGCGGGGTGGACCTTGAAAACCGCGAGAGCACGGTGCCCCTGGGGGCGATCGATCCGTCGCAGCCGGTCGAGGCCTACGCCTACACGAGTGAGAAGATCTTCTACCTGCGAACGAACCTGGTCAGCAGCTTTCCCCTCGCCGCGTTCGAGATGCTGCAGTCCCGGCTGGAGAACGTTCCCGACGTCTCCGCCCAGTTTCTCGAAGACCGCGCGGGGGAGCTCGACGCGCTCACCGCCGACGTGCTTCGGGACACCGGGCCCGTTGGGGACTACTTTCAGGAGATGGCCCCCGAGCGAATCCGCACCCTTTTGGCGCGCCTGATCGCCTTCGATAACGGGCGGGCGATGCTAGACATCACCCGCATCCTTCCCCCGGACCGCGTCGTCACGAACCCGATGGCGCCGACCCGGCTCTCGACCGTGTTCCTGCTCAAGCGGGACCCTCGGGATCGCGCGGTCTTGAACTCGCTGTCCCTCGAGAGGTTCATCGGCCGCTTGCTGCGGGGTGAGACCCCCGACCGCAAGAAGGAGACCGCCTACAACGCGTACCGCGCGGTCGACGACCAGGCCGAGCGCGCCTTCATCGATCGGCTGGAGGGGGAGGTCGGACGCTCCGGGGGCGGGGCCGACGCGCTCTACCCGGCGCTGGCCGGTCACCGGGAAGCGCCGGAGACCCTGGTCGAGGAGGTCGAGCTGTTTCGCATGCTGTACCGGGCGTCCCGGTGTTATGAACTGAACACCATCCTGGCCGCGGATCCCAACGTGCGGGGCCTCAAGGAGGCGGTCGCCTTGACGATGGGCCTGATCGCCCACGCCGTAGCCGTGCGTCGGGGCGAGGTGCGTCTGACGCTCGATGATTACCGAAACGCGGTCGCGAGCGCGTCGGCCTCGCCCTAAAGCGTCGCCCTCGCGCGGGCGCGCCCGGGGCACGATGCGGGCCCTGGTGAAGCCCACGCCCGGACCGGGGCTGGAGATTCGCACCGTCCCGGTTCCCCGTCCCGGGCGCGATGAGGTGCTGGTCCGGGTGCGGGCCGGGGGCATCTGCGGGACCGACCTCCACATCGATCGGTGGGATCCGTGGGCGGCCTCGCGGCTCCGTCTTCCACGGATCATCGGCCATGAGTTCTGCGGCACGGTCGTGGAGCTCGGGCCCGACGCCACCGGGATCGCGGTCGGGGATTTCATTTCCGGTGAATCCCACGTCAGCTGCGGCGGGTGCCATCTCTGCCGGCGCGGAGAGGCGCACATCTGCGAGTCGCTGTCGATCATCGGGGTCGATCGCGACGGGGCCTTCGCCGATTACGTCGTGCTGCCGGCCCGAAACGCGTGGAAGATGGACCCGCGGCGCTTTGCGGACGTCGCGGCGATCATGGATCCGTTCGGGAACGCCGTCCATACGGCTCTGGCCACCAACCTGGCCACCCGCTCGGTGATCGTGATGGGGTGCGGGCCCATCGGGCTGTGGGCGGTCCTGATCGCGCGCAAGGTGGGCGCGGCGAAGATCGTGGCGGTCGACGTCCACCCGTACCGGCTCGATCTCGCCCGGCGGGTCGGCGCCGACCGCGTGCTCGACGGGCGAACGGAGGACGTCCCGCGCATCGTCCGGCAGCGCACCGACGGGGCGGGGGCCGACGTGCTCCTGGAGTTCTCGGGGAGCGGGCAGGGGATCCACGCCGGCCTGGCGGCCCTTCGAAACGGCGGGTTCGCGGCGCTCCTGGGCTTGCCCGGGCGGCCGGTGGAGCTCGACTTGGAGAACGATGTGATCTTCAAGGGCGTACGCATACAGGGGATCTTCGGTCGGCGCCTGTGGGAGACATGGTACGAGGCCACGGCCCTGCTCGAGTCCGGCTTGGACGTTCGCGAAGTGATCACCCACCGGTTTCCCCTCGCGCGCTTTCGAGAGGCGTTCGACCTGATGCGTTCGGGGGAGTGCGGGAAGGTCATCCTGACCCTCGAGGACCGCGCGTCGTAGGCTTCGGCAGGAAGCGGGCCGGGCCGCACGGGAACTGGAATTCGAGGACCCTCATCTCTGGGACGTTGAAGGGAGGTGGCGCGTAGAGGGGGGCTGCGGGGATGGTGCCCGCGGGCGCGTACGCAAGGGCGTCTTGAAGTCTTGCCGGGGTGACCGGCGGGAAGGCGAGAACGGGAAGGAGGGGGATATCTTGGAGCGCAAACCTAAGGCGAAACGCATTTCTCGGCGGAAGTTCCTGTCGACGGGGGCCGGTGTTGCCGTCGGCGCGGTGACGGGGGCCTCCCTGCTTAAGTCGGGGGCCATGGCAGCCTCCCACGCGCCGGTGATCCCGGCCACAAGACGCACGCCGGCGGCCGCGATGGGTGGGCTAAAGCAGTTCCCCGGCGTGACCGTCAACTCGATCTTTGTCAGCGGTGAGCACGACGACACCCTGCTGCGCGAGCGCATCGGGGACGTGAAGAACCAGCTAGGGATCAACCTCACGGTGAGCGATCTCGGCGCGGGGGCAATGCACGACAAGATCGCCGAAGGGCTGCGCAGCGGTCACTCCCCGTACGACGTCAGCACTATCGTGGGCTTCTGGCTCGCCGAAATGGTGGGCCCGGGGAACTTTGAGCCCTTGGAGCCGTATCTCAAGAATCCGGAGCTGACGCCGGCGGACTTCGACTTCGCGGATTTTGTTCCCAAGCACCTGGACTACATCTCGTACTGGAACCTGCAGGAGCACCGCAACGGGCGGCCCGGCCAGCTCTTCCTACTCCCCGGCCCCCACTCCGACGCCCACATGGTCGTGTACCGCAAGGACCTGTTCGACAAGTACAATATTTCGGCACCGCCGAAGACCTGGGATGAGTACGTGCAGGTCGCAAAGAAACTCCATCACCCCGCGGACGGCATCTACGGGACCGCCTTTGTGGCCGCGAACGACCCCTCGATCTCGCTCAGCGAGTGGGGGAACCGGTACGTCTCGATGGGCGGGAAGTTCTACTCGGGTTCGTTGCGGGACAAGACAGTGGTGCCCCACCTCGACAGTCCCGAATCCGTTGCGGCGATCGAGAACATGGTGGAGCTGCTCGACTATTCCCCTCCCGGGGTGACCAGCTACGCGCTGACAAACGTCGCGGATGCCATGTCGGCGGGCAAGATCGGGATAATGATGATCTGGGTCACGATAGGAGGAAGGGCGTGGGCTCCCTCGTTATCCAAGGTCGCCGACAAGGTGGCGGCCGCGGTCCCGCCCGGGAACGGCGTGACCATTCGCGGCGGGTGGGGCATGGGCATCCCCAAGGACGTCAAGAACAAGGAAGCGGCCTGGGCGGTCATCCGCTACTACTCGACCAAGGAAGCGGACAAGGCTCGCGTCATGAATTACGGGACCGCCGCGGTCCGGACGTCCACGTTCAAGGATCCCGACGTGGTCAAGGCCTATCCCTACTACCCGACCTTTGGCAAGTTGCTTGAGAATGCCACGCCGTATCCCAGCATCCCGTTCCCGGAGTCGTGGGAGCTGGTGATGGAACCCTCCAAGTCCTGGAACCTGGCGATGGCCAAGCAGCTCAAGCCGAAAGAAGCCTGCCAGCAGGCGCAGGCGGCGGCGCAGGAGATCCTCAAGAAGGGCGGCTGGAGCAAGTCGGCCTAACGGACGCGGGAGCCGGGGCCTCCAAGTCCCGGCTCCCAACCTCAGACACGTCGATGGCGACCGAGCGCGCCGCGACCACCGGGGTGCCCCCGCGGGTCGCGTCCAGGTTCTGGCGGCACCTGGACAACAACCCCTGGGTGTTCGTCCTCCCGGTCACGGTCTATCTGCTGGCGCTCTCCATCTACCCGCTTGTGTACTCGTTTGTCCTGTCGCTCAAGGAGTACCACGTCGACACCCGAAGCTTCAGCTGGGTCGGGCTCGGAAACTACGCGGCGATTTTCCAGAATCCAGAGTTTTACACCGTGTTTCGGAACACCGCGATCTTCACCGTCGCAACCGTGGCGATCGAGCTCGTGCTCGGGATGGCCCTGGCGCTGTTCATGACCCGGCGGATGGTCGGGAAGAGCCTGCTGCGGACCGTCTTGATCATCCCGATGATGACCACCCCAATGGTCGTGGGCCTGATGTGGCGGTTCCTCTTCAGCACGGATTTCGGCATCATCGACTACCTGCTGCGGATCCTGTTCCGCATTCCCCCCGTGAACTGGCTGGGGAGCACCCCGTTCTCGCTTATCTCGCTGATCATCACCGACATCTGGCAGTGGACGCCGTTCGCCTTTCTCATCTTGTATGCGGGCCTGCAGACGGTTCCGGATGAGCTGCTGGAGGCCGCGCGGGTGGACGGGGCGCGAGCGGTGCAAGTGTTCCGCCACATCATTGTTCCCCTGCTGTTGCCGATGATCACGGTCGTCATCCTCTTTCGCGGGATGGACAGCTTCCGCGCCTTCGACACGGTGTACACGCTCACGTTTGGTGGGCCTGGGCGTACGTCGGGGACCCTCAGCTTTCTGGCTTATTTGGAGGGGTTCGCGTACTCGCACCTGGGGCTCGCCTCGGCAATGTCTTACGTCATGGTCGCGGTGATCATCCTGGGCGTGACCGTGTACCGGTTCGCCGTAATGCAGCGGATAGTGCGGTGAAGACGGCGCATCCTTTGGACCAGATTGTGACCTACGCGGTGCTCGTCGGGATCCTCGTCCTGGTTGCCACTCCCTTCATCTTCATGGTGCTGACGTCTCTGAAGACTAACCTGGATACGCTGGAGGTTCCCCCCAACCTGCATATCTTCAACTGGGAGACGATCAAGAGCAACTACACCGAGGTCCTCAGGGGACGGAGCTTTGTGGCATACACGCGAAACTCGGTCGTGATCGTGTTCGGCTCCACCCTGATCGCCATGCTGCTCGGGACTCCCGCCGCCTACGGCTTTTCGCGGTTCTCCTTCCGCGGGAGTTCCGACCTCGCGTTCTGGATCCTGAGTAACCGATTCATGCCGATCATCGCCGTCGTGATACCCATTTCGCGCATGATGGCCGCGCTGGGAACTTTGGACACGTACCAGGGACTGATCATCCCGTACGTCGCGCTTGAGATTCCCCTCGTGGTCTGGATCATGCGCGCCTTTTTCGACGACATCAGCAACGAGATCGACGAGGCCGCCATGGCCGACGGCTGCGGCCGGTGGGGGGCGCTGGCGAGGGTGATCCTGCCACTCGCCGCGCCGGGGTTGGTCACGACCGCGATCTTCAGCGCGATCTTCACGTGGAACGAGTTTCTGCTGGGGCTATTCATCGTCACCACCGCCGCGTCCCAGACCGTGCCCGTCGGGGCGGCGGGACTGCTGACGATGGACCGTGCGATCGAGTGGAATGTGACCGCGACGGTGGGGGTCGTGACGATCGTGCCGGTGCTCGTCTTCTCCCTGCTCGTGCAGCGGCATATCGTCCGCGGCCTTACGGCCGGGGCCGTGAAATAAGGGAGGGATCACCGTGACGCGCAAGGAGATGGTCGCCGTGCTGGCGCGCGAAGGAGCACCCGAGGCGCTGCAGGAGCACGTGAAGGCCGTGGCCGATCGAGCGCTGCGCATCGCCGACGCCGCCGCCCGGGACCGCCGGGCCGTCGACCGGGACCTGCTCGAGTCGGCGGCGATCTTCCACGATCTGGGGCTCCTCAAGCGGCGGGGCGCGCCCGTTACCATCCCCGAGTACGGGGAGCGGGCCGCGGGGCTCACGAGCGACGACGTCGCGCACGGAATCCTCGGCTACCAGGCGGCGGTGGCACTCGGGATCGAGCGGAAGACCGCGCGGGGCGCGCTCACCCATCTCTTCGGGCCGGACAACGCCGCCTGCGCCGCGCTCGGCATCGCCCCCGCCGAGGAAGAGGCCATCGCGACGGGCCTGGAAGAGCGGATCGTGGGGTACGCGGACCTGCTCACGTGGGTGGGGATGCTCGGACGCAACCCCTGGCGGGAGGGCGAGGACGCCATCCTGTTTGGGTTCCATCCCTACGCGGGATATTTCTGGAAGCGGGCGACGGGGAATCCACTCCCCGCGGACCACATTTGGGTCACGCGAGTCCTCGAGATCGATCGGGAGCTGCGCCGGTACGCGCGTCCCGAAGACTTCGGCATGCGGTAGGCGCCGGGTTCCAGATGCGACCTTGGTCCACGGAGCTGCGCGGGCGGTTCGACGAGATCGTCTTCGACAGCGGCGCGCTGAGGGGGAACCCCCTCGGGGATCCCGCCCGCCGCCCCCTCTGGGTGTACCTGCCGCCCGGCTACGACGACGATCCCGGGCGGCGGTTTCCGGCGGTCTACGAGATTCAGGGGCTCACGGGCCAGCTCGACATGTGGCGGAACCGCGCCGCGTTCCGCCAAAACTTTCCCGAGCTCGCGGACGAGCTGTTCGCGAGCGGCGGTGCGCCCCCGTGCATCGTGGTGTGGGTGGACTGCTGGACCTCCCTGGGCGGGAGCCAGTTCCTGGATTCTGCGGGGACCGGGAAGTACCACACGTACTTGTGCGACGAGATCGTGCCCTGGGTCGACGCCCACTACCGGACGCTGCCCGCCCGGGCCCATCGCGGCATCGCCGGGAAATCGAGCGGCGGCTACGGCGCCATGATCACGCCGATGCTCCGGCCCGACCTGTGGGGCGGGCTCGCCACCCACGCCGGCGACGCGCTGTTCGAGATGTGCTATCTGCCGGACTTCCGGAAGTCGGTCCGCGCCCTCCGCGAGGAATACGGCGGCTCGTTCGATCAGTTCTGGCGGGAGTTCAGGGGCCGCCCCGCGTTCTCGAAAGAGGCCGACCACTACCTGCTCAACGACTGGTGCATGGCGGCCTGCTACTCGACGGACGAGGACGGGACGGTGCGCCTTCCGTACGACCCCGCGACCGGCGCGCTCATCCCCAAGGTGTCGGAGCGGTGGCTGGCGTGGGACCCGGTGCGCATGGTCCCGAATCACGGCCAGTCGCTTCGGTCGATGAAGGCCATCTACATCGACGCCGGGAAGCGGGACGAATTCTTCCTGGATCTGGGCGCGGAGGCCTTCCGCCGGGCGCTGGTGGAGATCGGGGTCACCGATGTGTTCTTCGAGCTCTTCGACGCCACCCACATGAGCATCGAGTACCGCTATCCCAAGAGCCTGACCTATCTGGCCGAACGATTAACCCCGTAGCACCCCCCACCGGGCCGACCTGCGGCCGGCGCCTACAGCGCGAACTTCCGGTTCTCCAGCACCACCCGTCCATCCAGTTCCACGATCGGGTCCGTCACGATGAGGTCCAGGTGGAGTTTGGCGCGCACGGTGCCGCCCGGGAACGCGGCGTTGCTGCCCGTGGAGAGATGCGCCCACCCGTAGACGCGCTCGCCTTCGAAGCTGGGTTCCGTGCCGCGGAGGGCGGCCTGGGGATTGGTACCCATCCCCCAGGCGGCAAACGCGTACACATTCGGATCGTCCATTTCCTTGAGCAGACGGGCGAGCCGGTCGGCATCCCGGCCGCCGCGGATCGCGGCCGCGCGCCCGTCCCTGAACTCGATCGTGACCGGCTGAACGAGCCGGCCCAATCGCGTAATGGAGCCGTCCACGACCGCGGTCCCGCGGACGCTGCCCGCAACGGGGACGCTGAGGATCAGGCCCGGCGGAAAGAAATCCAGGTCCCCCGGCTTGAGGCACAGCCCGTCGGCGGCCGTGACCGGGTGTGCGAGTTCCATCGTTACGTCGGTCCCCGCGCGCGTCCGAACGCGCGCGACGCGGCTGCGACCGACGGCCTCGGCGAGCCGGGCCGTGAGGTCGGCGAGCGCCGGCACGTCGACGGAGAGGGTGCGGCGGAAGCCATCCTCGGAGAGGCCCGGCGCGGAGATGACGCGCGTTCCCGCCTGCTGGGCTCGAATGCGCGCCTGGGAGTGGGAGAGGGAGGCGGTGGTGTACAGAATCGCCGCGTCGGCGTGGCAGATGGCTTCAACGACCGAGGACGGCGGCTCGCCGGGCGCCTGGGCGCGGGCGTGAAAGACGGCGACTACGGCATCGGCTCCGACCCCGGTCGCGGCCTCGGCGAGCGCCTCCGGGACGGAAGGCGGGCGGAGCGTGTCGCTCACGATGACGACTTGCTCCCCGGGGCGGAGGCCCAGGCACGCTTCGATTCCGGCGCGCGCCGCCGCGGCGAGTTTCCCCCGGCGCACCGTCATCGGCCTAGCGCGCGACGTAGCCGCCATCCACCGACAGCACGGCCCCCGTGACCATCGAGGAGGCGTCGGAGGCGAGGAAGAGCGCCGTCCCGACGATCTCGTTCGGCTGCCCCATCCGCCCCATGGGGATCGCGGCCTCGATCGTGCCCCGGTAGCTGCGATCGTACTCCAACACACGCAGCACCATGGGGGTCTCGAAGGGGCCGGGGGCGATGGCGTTCACTCGGACCCCCCGCCGCGCCCACTCCACGGCCAGCACCCGCGTCACCTGGATGACCCCCGCCTTGCTCGCACAGTACGCCACGGAGAGCGGCAGCGCCACCAGCCCGCCGATGGAGGTAAAGTTCACGATGCTGCCCTTGCCCTGCGCCAGCATCATCCGCCCGAAGGTCTGGCACAGGCGGAACGTCCCCGTGAGGTTGACCGCCAAGATGCGCTCCCACTCCTCCTCCGGAAACTCCTCGGCGGACTTTCGCATGGTAATCCCCGCGGCGTTGACCAGCACGTCGGCACGGCCGTACGTTGCGAGGACCGCTTCGTGGAAGGCGCGGACGTCCCCAGGCCGGGTCACATCGATCGCGCGCGCGATCGCGCGGCGGTCGCGCGCTCCGGCGTCCGCCTTCACGCGCTCGAGTGGCTCGGCGTCGACGTCGGCGAGCGCCAGGTCGGCGCCGGCAGCGGCGAAGCCGAGCGCGATTTCCCGGCCCAGCCCGCTCGCCGCCCCCGTCACCACCGCCACGCGACCCGTCAGGTCGAACAGCGCGTGCACGTCCGCCACCTCGGACCCTCCCCGTGGACCTCCGGTCGGAGTACTTCGGTTCGAGAGGGGGCCGAGGCGTCCCTATGCCGCCGCGCACGCGCCCCCCGGAGGAGAGGAAACCCGGCTCCGCGGGAGCGAATCCCTCGTCCATGAGCAACCCGCTGGCGTTCCTCGACGACGAGCTCGCGGACCTCCGCGAGCAGGGCGTCTATCGCTGGCCCCGCGAACTGCAGGGCGAGCAGGCTCCGGTGTGCGCGTACGACGGCCGGCGCGTGATCAACCTCTGCTCAAACAACTATCTCGGGCTGGCCTCCGATCCCCGCCTCAAAGCGGCGGCGCGCCGGGCCATCGATGAGCAGGGGGTGGGCTCGGGGGCGGTCCGCACCATCGCCGGCAACATGGCGATCCATCAGGTCCTCGAACGCCGGCTCGCCGCGTTCAAGCGCACGGAGGCCGCGCTGCTGTACCAATCGGGGTTCACGGCCAACGCCGGCACGGTTGCCGCGATCTTGGGGAAGGAGGACGTCGTCGTCAGCGATGAGCTGAACCACGCCAGCATCATCGACGGCTGCCGGCTCAGCGGGGCGGAGCGGAAGATTTTCCCGCACAAGGACGTGGCCGCCGCCCGGCGTCTGCTCGAGGGGTCCCGCAACGCCCGGCGCGTCCTCCTGATCAGCGACGGCGTGTTCAGCATGGACGGCGATGTCGCCCCGCTCCCGGAGCTGGCCGCGCTCGCCCGCGAGTTCGGGGCGATCATGATGGTGGACGACGCGCACGCCAGCGGCGTGATGGGCGACGGCGGCCGGGGCACCGTCGAGCACTTCGGCCTGCATGGGATGGTGGACATTCAGGTGGGGACCCTCAGCAAGGCCTGGGCCTGCCTCGGCGGCTACGTGGCCGGCAGCCGGCGCCTCGTGGAGTTTTTGATGAACCGCGCCAGGCCGCTCCTGTTCAGCACCTCGCACCCGCCGTCCGTCGCCGCAACCGCGATCGCCGCCCTCGACGTGATCGAGGAAGAGCCGGGGCTGATCGCGCGCCTCTGGGAGAACACCCGGGTGTTCAAAGTCGGCCTGCAGCGCCTGGGGTTCGACACGGGGCTCAGCGAGACGCCGATCACCCCGATCATGGTCGGCGATCACGCCCTCGCGATGCGGTTCTCCGACCGTCTGTTTGAGGAGGGCGTCTTCGCGCTCGGGATCGGATTCCCCACGGTCCCCCGGGGCAAAGCGCGCGTCCGCACCATCGTGACCGCGGGACACACGCCGGACGATCTGGGAAAGGCGCTCGAGATCCTCGGCCGGGTCGGGCGCGAGCTCGGGCTGATTGGGCAGACGCGAGGCTGAGCCGCCTCGAGTTCCGTCGTCCGGAGCCTCGGGTCGGCTGTGCTATACTTGAGCTTGCGATGCCCGAATTCTTCAAGGTAGTCACGCCGCAGGATGCCCACGCCCGCTTTGCCCGTGCCTACACTCCCCGACCCCGCGGCACCGAGCGGGTCCCGCTTGACGACGCGTACACCCGCGTGCTCGCACGCGACGTCGTCGCGGCCGAAGACCTTCCGGAGTTTGACAAGGCCACCGTGGATGGGTACGCGGTGCGCGCGGCGGACACCGCCGGCGCGTCCGACACCGTCCCACTGTCCCTCGCGATCGCCGGCGAGGTGCTGATGGGTGAGCCCCCCACGTTTGCGGTCGGGCCGGGGCAGGTGGCCCGGATTCCGACCGGCGGGATGCTTCCGGGAGGCGCCGATGCGGTGATCATGGTGGAGCAGGCGCGGGCGCCGGACTCGATGACGGTCGAGGTGAAGGTCCGTGCCGCCCCGGGAGAAAATGTGATCCGCCGCGCGGAGGACGTCAGCCGCGGAGAGGTCGTGCTCCGTCAGGGGACGCGGCTGCGGCCCCAGGACGTGGGCCTGCTCGCCGGAATCGGGGTCGTCGACGTGGAGGTCTTTCTCCGGCCGCGGGTGGGGCTGCTCGCGACGGGAGACGAGGTGATTCCTCCCGAGCGCCACCCGTCGACGGGTCAGGTCCGCGACATCAACACCTATTCGATCGCCGCCCTCGTCCGCCAGGAGGGGGGTGTGGCGCGCTTCTTCGGGATCGTCCCGGACGACCGCGAGGTGCTCCTGCGGACGCTCCAGGAGGCCCGCGCCGCCACCGACCTGGTCTTGGTCAGCGGAGGGAGCTCCGTGGGGACGAAGGACGCGGTGGGCTGGGCGATCAACGCCTTGGGGCAGCCCGGGGTCATCGTGCACGGGATCAGCATCAAGCCCGGAAAGCCCACGATCCTCGCCGTCGTCGCAGGCACGCCGATCATCGGCCTGCCGGGCCACCCGGTGAGCGGCATGGTGATCTTCGATGTGTTCGTGCGGCCGGTGCTCCGCGGGCTCGCCGGGCGGACCCCGCCTCGCGTTTTCGGCCGCGTCGTGCGCGCGAAGCTGGGGGCGCGCGTGCCGTCCGCGGGAGGACGGGAAGACCACATCCGCGTGGCACTCGAAGAGCGCGACGGGGCGGTCTGGGCGACTCCGCTCCTCGGGAAGTCGGGGATCATCACGACGATGACCAGGGCCGACGGGCTGATCGTGATCCCTCCCGGTCGGGAAGGCGTGGAGCGAGGCGCCGAAGTAGACGTCGAGCTGTTCGAGCCTTAGAGATTCCGGCCCCGTCGAGCCTGGAACGCCCCCGCCGGGCCGCTGGCGCGGGGGCGCGGTCGCGATGGGGAGGGGAGGGAACCCGCGATGATCGTTCCTCTGACCCCGCTCGATTTCAAGCGCCGGGCCGTGCGGAACTTCGGCGAAAAGATCGGGGTCGTGGACGGAGACCGGCGGTTCACCTACCGGGAGTTCGGCGAGCGGGCCGACCGCCTCGCGGGCGCGCTGCGCGCCCTCGATCTGGCCCCCGGGTCGCGTGTCGCGTTTCTCTCGTACAACACGCACCACCTGCTGGAGGCGTACTACGGCGTGCTCCAGGCTGGGGCGGTTCTCACCCCGCTCAACATCCGGCTCTCCGCCGCGGACATTGGCTACATCCTGGAGCACTCCGGGGCGGAAATCCTGTGCTATCATCGTGACTTCCAGGGGATCGTCGACGACCTCCGCCCCCGCCTCGGGCGGGTGCGGCACGTGGTGGTGATCGAAGGGGACGACCCGGAGGCCCACCAGTACGAAACGCTGCTGGCGCGCGCCACCCCGGATCCCGGTCCCGACATCCTCGACATCGACGAGAACGCCGTGTGCGAGCTATTCTACACGAGCGGGACGACGGGCCGGCCGAAAGGGGTGGCCCTCACCCATCGCACCCTGGCGCTGCACGCCCTGTTCTTCAACGTGACGATGCGGCTGTACGACGCCGACCGGATCCTGCACGTCGTCCCGCTGTTCCACGTCAACGGCTGGGGCACGCCGCAAGCCCTCACGGCCGTGGGAGGCACCCACGTGATGCTCCGCAAGGTCGTCGCGCAGGAAATCCTCCGGCTCATCGAGCGCGAGGGGATCACCATCCTGCTGGGGGTGCCCTCGGTGTACAACATGCTGGTGAACGAGCCGGCGATCGGCACGTACGACCTCACCAGCCTGCGCCGAGCGGTGTGCGGGGGGGCGCCCGTCTCGCCCACCCTGCTCCGGGCCATGGACGAGAAGCTCGGGTGCCTGTGCGTCGTCGGCTACGGGCTCACCGAGACCTCGCCGCTGATCTGCAAGGCGCTGCCGAAAGCGCACCTCGGCGGCGCGCCCGAAGACGATCTGCGCCGGAGATCCACGACCGGGTTCGAGATCGTCGGGGTCGATATGCGGGTCGTCGACGGCGCCGGGCGGAACGTTCCCCCCGACGGGCAAACGGTGGGGGAGATCGTGGTGAGGAGCAACGTCGTCATGGCCGAGTACCACCGGGACCCCGACGCGACGGCCGCGGTCATCCGCGACGGTTGGTTCCACACGGGGGATACGGCGGTGGCCGATCCCGAGGGCTACATCACGATCGTCGACCGCAAGAAGGACATCATCATCAGTGGCGGCGAGAACATCTCCTCCGTCGAGATCGAGAAGGTGCTGTCCGCCCATCCCGCGGTGCTCGAGTGCGCGGTGATCGCCGTGCCCGACGAGCGCTGGGGGGAAACCCCGAAGGCGCTGGTCGTCCTCAAGCCGGGGCAGACGGCCACCGCGGAGGGGATCCTCGCGCACTGCCGCCTGCACCTGGCGGGGTTCAAGATCCCGAGCTCGGTGGAGTTCCGGGAGCAGTTCCCCAAGACCGGGACCGGGAAGATCATGAAGCACGATTTGCGTGAGCCGTACTGGCGCGGGTACGAGAAGCGTGTCCACTAAACGCAACTCCCGGCGCCTCCCGCGGCACCGCATGCGCCCCGGCGGCCGGCTCACCCACCTCGACCATCGCGGCCGGGCCCGCATGGTGGACGTCGGCGGAAAGCGTGAGACCGTTCGCGAGGCGGTGGCCCGGGGCGAAGTGGTGATGATGCCGGCCACGCTTGGTCTGGTCACGTCGGGGCGCGCTCGAAAGGGCGACGTCCTCGCGATCGCCCAGGTCGCGGGCATCGCCGCCGCGAAGCGGACGTGGGAGCTTATCCCGCTGTGTCACTCCATCCCGATCACGGGAATCTCGGTCCACCTCACGCCGGACCCGCGCGGGTCGCGGGTGACGATCGAGGCTCGCGTGCGCACGATCGGCCGGACGGGAGCAGAAATGGAGGCACTCGTTGCGGTCGCCGTCGCCGGGCTCACCATCTACGACATGCTCAAGGCCGTCGAACGCGGCATGCGGATCGAGAACGTCCGCCTGATCCGCAAGTCGGGCGGCAAGTCCGGAACGTACCTGCGGCCTGGCGAGGGGGCGGAGAGGTCGCCGCGGAGGGGGTCCCCGCGACCATGAGCGAGGAGAAGCGGTTGCAGGGCGTGCGCTGCGGCATCGTCACCGCGAGCGAGCGGGTCAGCAGGGGGCAGGGGAAGAACGAGAGCGGCCAGTATCTCGCCCAGGCGCTCGCGGCCGAGGGGGCCGAAGTCCTGGCCCACATCGT
>Ga0187846_10000071_pt1 | contig 58363 bp, 60 predicted proteins | sample TC_taG_FD_161473 | JGI IMG/M metagenome (GOLD analysis project Ga0187846, IMG submission 161473) | Biofilm microbial communities from the roof of an iron ore cave, State of Minas Gerais, Brazil - TC_06 Biofilm (v2) | ecosystem: Environmental > Terrestrial > Deep subsurface > Cave > Wall biofilm... | reverse complement strand
CGATGTTCACCTGCACCCAATCGGGGCGATGATCGCGGCTGTAGCCGCGGCGGGCGATCGCCGGATCGGCCACCCCCTCGAAGTAGCTGCTGGTGACGTCGTACAAGAGCAGGTCGTAGTCCAGATCGAACAGCTCGCCCAACCGCTCGACCAGATGCTGCTCGAAGGCCTCCTTGTGCGGCAGCACCCGGTCAAGGGTGCGATACAGCCGCTCGTCGTACACCTGCTCGGTGCACACCCCTAGGAGATCTTCGAGCGCCGTGGTCCGATACCACTGCTCGGCCACGTGCAGCTCGCTCGAGGGCTCGCACAGCCGGCCGATCACCAGGATCGCGGCCACCTCCCCCCAGGCCACCGCCTCGCGGCCGCGCGCCATCAGCTGCTCGCACAATTGGTCAAGCTTGAGCGCCCGCCACAGCAGCCACCCCAGCCACACCGCGCCGAAGCTGCGCGAGCGCTCGATCCGGACCTTGCCGAGTTGGACCGGCACCGACTCGCCGGGCGCATCGTCGAACAGATGCCGCTGCCAATCACCACCCTCATCGCCGGCGATGCTGCGTGCCAGCGCCTTCGCCCGGGTGCGACCTTCGGCATCGAGCTCGCCCAGGTACGCCACCGTGTGCTGCTGCACCCTGCGGCCGCGGCGCACCGATCGCACCAGCTGCCAATAGACGTGGGTCTTGCCGTCTTTGCGTCGGGTCGTGTGGCGCAGGTACATGTGCGCCGATTGTCGGCATGGCCCGCTGACGAGGCAACCCACTTGGTCGCCACTACATCGGCTTTCGGAGAATTCGGCGCGCCAAACGCGCGATCCGACTGCCAGCTGATGCGCCGTTTCACTCTGCACCGACGCTGTCGCGTCGACGCAACGACTCGCCGTTTGCGGCGAAAGCCCCGTCTGCTGTGGAAGTTGGGCTAGCGGCGCGGCGGCGAGCTCGCGTCGGGATTTCCCGTCGTCTGTGCAGCGGTTCTCACGCGCGGTGGCGCGCGCCATGTTTCTGCCACAATCCGCCGGCACGCTTCCTCCTCGCGGGCCTGGCCGGGCCATAGCCGCCGTCTGAAATAGGCCTCAGACGGTTCGATCCCCGGGCCGCGTCATCAAAGAGGCAGCGCTGTAATGGAAACCAAGCAACATCCTGTGGGGCACGGCATCGGCGGCTGGGCCGTGCTCGCGGACTTCTCCGGACTATTTCTCAAGGCCTCGGTGGCCGGGCTCGCGGCGAGCGTGATCGTGGGTGCCGTCGTCGTGCTGGTCGCGAGCCTAGCGGGCTAGCTGCCGACGGTCCGCAGGAAGCTGCGGGCCGGTGGCTGGGGCGGGGAGCCCCCTCGCTTCCCGACGTGAGCGCTTCCTTACACGACGCGGCGCGCCCCTGCATCGCGCCGGTCCCCAGTCCCCTGGCCCACAACTCCCTGCGCCGCGACGCTCAGTGCGGCGGGCATGACACCCTGGTCGCGAGACCGACCCCGGCGCGCGCGCGCGGTCGTCGCGCCGCCAACGCGCCGAGCCGAACACACGAGTGATGCCTTAGCCGAGAAACTGGAGCAGCGCGGGAATCTGCCGGCGCAGCAGCGCATTGCGCGCGCTCCATTCGGCTTCGGGCGCGAGGCGCTCGAGAAATCGTGTCTCGCTCCCGGTCAGGACCGCGATCGGAACGCCGTCTCGGTAGAGGAGGCGATTGCCGGTGAGCGCCGGGAGACGCGGACCCAGGGTGAGGATGCCGACCAGGTTGAGCGGGTCGGCGCCGCTCAAACCGACGAGCGCGCCGTCGTGCGGCGTGCGTCGCACCTCGCGCAGGAGGCCGACGGCCTCGGCGAGGGCGAATTGCTCCCCCGAGAGGCTCGCCACGAAGCGCCCGCCGCGGATCTCGCCCCGCGCTTCGAGCCGCCGGTAGCAGCGCAACAGGGTTCGCCACGGCGGCAGCCACTCGGCCTCGCGCGCCACCAACCGCCAGCCGACGACGCCGTAGCGTTTGAGCAGGGTGCGGGCGACGTGCTCGACGGTCTCGGCCTCGCCCCGCAGCGCGCGGTCCGCGCCGGTCGCGGCATCGGGCTTCCTTCTCACCAGCGCCCAGCGTCCGGCGTCTTCGATGCCGAAGAGCGCCGCACGCCGGCGGCGTTTGTGGCCCCCTAGCGCGCGGCGCCGGTCCGATGGCACGAGCAGTGCGCGCAAGCCCCCGAAGCTGTCGCAGTTGACCAGGCCGAGCGCGGCGAGTTCGCCCAGCGCCTCCTCCACTTGCGTGCGCAGCAGGCCGGTGCCCTCGACGATCTCCTCGAAGAACGAGGCGCCGCGCGCGGCGATGAAGTCGGCAACCGCGCGCGAGCGCGCCGCGGTCGTCGCGTCGTTGCCTGTTGTCGCGAGCCCGGTCCAGAGCGCGAGGTGGCGACGGGAGAGGAGCGCGATCGGCGTGGTACGCACCGGGGTCGGCGCGCGCTCACCGCTCGGCCGCGGCGTGGCGAGGCGCGTCCAGACCACGCGGCCGGCGAGGCTGAGCTCGTCGAGCCATGCCGGGTCGTAGTCTTTCACGCGCGCCGGCAGGATCTCGGTCTCCCACGCCGCCGCGGGCGCCTCGAAGCCCTCGAGTTGGGAGACGACGGCGGCGACGGCATCCGCGCCCTCGACACGCGCCTCCGAGCTGACGCGCTGCCAGCGGAGGAGGAAGCGCAGGAAGTCACGTGCCTCGACCGGCTCGATCTCCGCGCGCAGCCGGTTTACCGTGTAGCGATGGATGCGTGCGAGGAGCCGCCGCTCGCACCACTCAAGCTCTTCCACCCCGGGGGAGAACCGACCACGCATGGCCGACCCCTCGGCTTCCAGCGTGAGCAGCGCCGCCTCGATTTCCGCGAGCGGCAGCCCGAGCGGGGCGGCGAACCCGTGCAGCGTTACCGGTCCCAGGCCCTGTAGGCGGTCGCGCACGATCTCGACCAACGCCGCGTCCCGCGTCCAGGCTGTGCGATATTCCACCGGCGCTTCGATTGCGGGGCCGCAGCGCGCGTGCGGGAATACGGCGTCGAACTCCGGCAGTCGCTCGGCGGCGACCCAGATCGAATGCTCGCCGCACCGGCAGCGCGTCGCGCGCCGCGCCTGGGCGAGCTCGTCGGCGTAGCACCGCCACTCGGCTCGCGCCGCGAGCTCCCGATCGCTCAGAAAGGCGAGCGTCGCGAGCGCATCGGCGAGCTCGTCGGCGTTCCTCGGCTCCGGCCAGACCTCTTCGCGCACGCGCCGAATCGCCTCGGCGTCAAGCTGGCCGAGGTCGGCGGCGGTTTCGGGATCGAGCCAGCGGCGTGCCATCACGGCCTGGGTGCGGCGCTCCTCGAGCGGCGCGTCGTCGAGGAAGGCATACGGCCGCGCGGAAAGGATCTCGAGCGCAAGCGGCGAAGGCTCGGTGAGATCGCGCGCGAGCACGTGGATCTCGCCGCGCTCCAGGCGCGCGAGCACGCGCTCGAGACCCTCGATGTCCATCGCCGAATGTAGGCAGTCATCGATCGTCTGATCGACGAGCGGGTGATGCGGGATCTCGCGGTCGCCGACGATGTTCTCGCCGCAGGCGACCTGATCCGGAAAGATCGCGGCGAGCAGGTCTTCGGCCTCCATCCGCAGCAGCTGGGGCGCGACCTTGCGGCCGCCGCGGAAACGCAGCAGCGCGAGCGCCACGGCCGCGTTCCACCGCCAGCGGGCGGCGAACATGGGCGCGTCGAGCAGCGCCTGAACCAGCAGCGGGCGCACCGTCTTCGCCGCGAGGTAGCGGGCGACTTCGTCGAGCGGGAAGCTGTGGCTAGAGGAGAGCGAGAGCACGATCGCGTCCTCGGTCGCCGCCGCCTGCAGCTCGAAGTTGAACTTGCGGCAGAATCGCTTGCGCAGCGCGAGCCCCCACGCGCGGTTGATGCGGCTACCGAACGGCGCGTGGATCACGAGCTGCATGCCGCCCGACTCGTCGAAGAAGCGCTCGAGCACCACTGTGTCCAGGGTTGGCAATGCGCCGAGCGCGGCGCGCGCTGCGGCGAGGTAGTCGGCGATCTGCTCGGCCGCCTGGCCCGGACCGATTTCCGCCGTCAGCATGCCGATCGCGACCTCGCGGCCGCCGCGGTCCAGCGCCGACGCGATCGCCGCGCGCAGCCGGGACACCGACTGCGACAGCTCTGCGCTCCGCGCGGGCGCCTCGCCGAACCAGAACGGGATCCCGGGCGGCGCGCCCTTCGCATCCTCGACGCGCACCGTGCCGCGCTCGACGCGCAGGATGCGATAGGAGGTGTTGCCGAGCTGGAAGACGTCGCCCGCAAGGCTCTCGATTGCAAAGTCCTCGTTCACCGAGCCGATCACCTGCGCTTGCGGCTCGAGCACGACGGTGTAGTCGGCGGTGTCGGGAATCGTGCCGCCCGAGGTGACCGCGGCGAGCGCGGCGCCGCGCCGGCCACGCAGCAGCTTGTGCACCGCGTCGCGGTGCAGATGCGCGCTGCGCCGGCCACGGCGCGTGTGGAACCCGTCGGCCAGCATCTGCACCACTTCGGTGAACTCGCCGCGGGTGAGGTCGCGGAACGGATACGCGCGCCGGTACCGCTCGAAGAGCGCCTCCTCGGGCCACTCCTGGTGCGCGACCTCGGCCACGACCTGCTGGGCGAGCACGTCGAGCGGCGTCGCGGGCACTGCAATCCGGTCCAGTTCGCCACGCCGCACGGCGCCGAGCAGCGCCGCAGCGTCGCAGAGGTCATCGCGCGAGAGCGGGAACAGACGCCCTTTCGGTACGCCGCCGACTGCATGGCCCGAGCGCCCGACGCGCTGCAGGAACGATGCGATGGTGCGGGTCGCGCCGATCTGGCAGACCAGATCGACCTCGCCGATATCGATTCCCAGCTCAAGCGAGGCGGTCGCGACGAGGACCTTCAGCTCGCCGCGCTTCAGCCGCTGCTCGGCGTCGAGGCGGATCTCGCGCGCGAGGCTACCGTGGTGCGCGGCGACGCGATCGGCGCCCAACCGCTCGGAGAGATGCCGCGCCGCGCGCTCGGCGAGCCGGCGCGTGTTCACGAACACGAGCATGGTGCGATGCTCGGCGGCGAGCGTCGCGAGACGGTCATACACCTCCCGCCACGCCTCGCCGGACATCACCGCTTCGAGCGGCAAGGGCGGCAACTCGATCGCCAGGTCGCGACGCTTGACATGACCGGTGTCGACGATGGTGCAACCCGCTGCCCCGCTCGCCCCAACGAGAAAGCGCGCAATCTCCTCGATCGGTTTTTGCGTGGCGGAGAGCCCGACGCGCACCAGGCCGCGGCCCGCCAGCGCCTCGAGGCGCTCGAGCGAGAGTGCGAGATGCGCGCCGCGCTTGTTGGGCGCGAGCGCGTGGATCTCGTCGACGATCACGGTCCGGGTCGTCGCGAGCATCTTGCGGCCGGACTTGCTGGTGAGCAGGATGTACAGCGATTCGGGCGTCGTGACAACGATGTGCGGCGGACGCTGCCGCATGCGGCTGCGTTCCGACTGCGGCGTGTCGCCGGTGCGCACTAGCGTGCGAATCTCGACGTCGCGCGAACCGAGCGATTCGAGCGCCGCACGGATGCCGGCGAGCGGCGCTTCGAGGTTCTTCTGGATGTCGTTCGAGAGCGCCTTGAGCGGCGAGACATATACGACGTGGGTCTCGTCCGCCAGCCCGCGCTCCACGCCCTCACGCACGAGCGCGTCGAGCGCCGCGAGGAAGGCGGCGAGGGTTTTGCCCGAACCGGTCGGCGCGGCGACTAGCGCGTGCCGTCCGGACTTGATCGCCGGCCACGCGTCGAGCTGCGGTGGCGTCGGCGCGGCGAATGTCGAGCGGAACCACGCCTGAATGGCGGGATGGAAGAGGGCAAGACCTTGGTCATCCATGGGCGTCACTCGATCATCCCCGGCGGGGATCGGCAAGACCGGCACAGCGCAACGCCAGACTCCGGCTCCTGCCGCGACCGGCTACTGTTCCACCTTAACGCCGCGCCAGAACGCTATGTAGTGCGCGATGTTCGCCGCCGCGGGCTTCGGATCCGGGTAGTACCATGCAGCGTCCCGATTCACCTGCCCGCCGACGACCACGTCGTAGTAGCTCGCAGTGCCCTTCCACGGGCAAACGGTGTGGGACGCGCTCGGGCGCAGATATTCGCGCTTCACGGCGGCGGGCGGAAAGTACTCGTTTCCTTCGACCATTTCGCAGGCGTCGCTCTCGGCGATCACCGCGCCATTCCAGATCGCTCGCGGCATGCGGGTGGTCCTGATTCGAGATTGCCGTGAATGGTAACCCACGCGAGCTAGACCCGGTCGAGCGCACTCCGCGGCGCGCGCCGACGCCAAGCGCCATGGATTTCCCCTGCGGTGGTAGGTGTTTGCCTGTATGTCGCTTGTATGCCACACCGCGCGATACTTGCAGGTGCGGAAACAGGTTTTCGTTTGCACAAACCTAGACCGAATGGCCTAGGCCATCCGACATCTTTATGACGGCAGCACTTTCCTCTAATAGAGAAGGACGACATTCACGGATGGTGGGTGCGATGCCGCAGCTGCTGAGAATGATGAACGTCCCCGTCGCCGCCCCCCAAGGCGGCGGGCTGACGCACTACGGTCCGCGGGGCCAGATGCCCGCGCCGCCCGACGAGGAAGCGAGCATCCGGGCGGCGCTGCGCACGACGCTGTGTTTCGTCGCGATCGTGACCATCCTGCTTTGGGCCGGCGTGGTTCAGGCTTCGACCGGCAGTCGTTCCACCATCTTCTGCGCGGAGCACGAGCGTCTCGAGGCGACGTGCCCGCAATCGGCTCCCCGACCCTAAGGTAGCGGTGCTCCTCTCTGCCTTTTGGTCGCTTTGATCCCGGCACCGCTTAGGCGGTGCCGGGATATTTTCTTCCGCCGTCGTAGCGCTGCCTGATCGGCAGCGGTCGCTCGCGCCGGCATAGCTGCCAGCGTCGGTCGCGTCGTGCCGGCGACGCCTTATCCGCGACGCCCGCCGCGATCCGGACGGTCGACCCGCTCCACCTTATCGACTTTGTCGGGCCGGTGCGGCTGATCGACTTTGTCGACGCGGTCCGGCTCGGTCGACCTTATCTGCGGCCGGCTCGTTCGGCCTGCATGGCGCGATCCGTCACCAGGGTCGGCTTGGCGGTCCTCCTGGCGGACATCCGTCGCTTGCGCCACCTGCAGCAGATCGTCGTTTCCTGCCGCCCACGCGACTGCCCCGGTGAGGGCCGCTAAGGCGGTAGCGGCGGTTCCGATATGGCGTCTTGGGAACATGGCAAGGCGCCTTTGCGGATCGGTGCGTGCGGCGCCCGGTTTTGCTTCTCGTGCGCGGTGCGGGTCGGGGCGGCCGCCGAGCGTCGGTTGGATTTGCGTGGACTAGCCCCGCGATCCCTGGCCCATGCCGATGTCATGTGTAAAATATTCGCACGGCTGCAGAAATCGTAGATTGGGCCGCGACACCGGATCGACGGACCAGGGCCGCGCCGCCGAAACGGCGCGCGCGGCGCAGGCCGGGGACGTTCAAGGACGCGGCGAACAAACCGACAGCTCCGGGCCGGGGCGTGGCGATCGCGCGGGACGCAGCGGCGACTCGGGCTCCGGCCGTGTCGAACGTCGCGAGCGCGTGGAGCGGCCGGACGGCGGCCGGCAAGGACAAGACCAGCGACGCGGCCGTGGCGGCGCGAGGTCGATGGTTGCGCTTCTTTTTTTGGCACATCTGACCGTGATTGCTTAGGGGGGGCCATGACCAACAAGCGTTCCGTTCTGCTCGCCGTGCCGCTCGCGCTTGCGGCGTCGGGGGCGGCGGCCCAAACCGCGTTGGAGTTGGCGGCGGTGCAGCTCGGCATGAACCTGTCGATCGGGGCTGATTATTCGCAAGGGAAGTACGGCACGCCCGTTACGTCCCAGCAATGGACTTTCCCGCTGATCGCCAAGTACGAAGCCGACCAATGGAGCGCGCGGGTCTCAGTGCCTTACATCTGGGTCAAGAATCCCTCGGTCAGTCGGGACGGCACGCCGCTGCCGTGCACCGAGAACGCGAACCCGCCGAAAACGTCGGAGGGGTTGGGCGACGTGGTGGTGTCCGGCACCGTGAATGTGGTCGACAGTCGCGCCAACGGACTCCTCGTCGACCTGACCGGGAAGATAAAATTCGGCACCGGCGACGCGGCCAAATGCTTGGGCACGGGCGAGAACGACTACGCCATTCAAGCCGATCTCACTAAGAGCTTCGGCGCCTTCACGGCGTTCGGCACGCTCGGCTGGCGAAAGATGGGCAACCCGCCCGGCGAGGAGTTCCGCAACCCGCTCTACTTTTCAGTCGGCGGCCGCTACAAGCTCTCCGACGCGACCAGCTACGGGATCGTCTATGACTTCCGTCAGAAGTTGACCGCCACCGGCGCGCCGGTGAGCGAGGCGACCGCGTTCCTCACGCAGAAATTCACCAAGACCTTCAAGGTGCAGGGCTATTTCGTTGGCGGTTTCTCCAACGCGAGCCCGGGCTGGGCGGCGGGTGCGATCGCGACCTGGGCCTTCTAGACCGGAGCGACCGCACGCCCGACGGCTCCGCGGTCGGTCGGGTTAGCGCGGCACCGGCCGACGCAGCTTGGCGTCGATCAGTGCGCGCAGGGTCGCGGGCAGCACTGGCTTCAGCAGCAGGCCGTCACCGCGCGCCTGGACCCGCTCGGCGAGGTCCGGCGTCGTCGAGCCGGTCACGATGATGGCTGGGATCTCGGGATCGACCGCATCGCGCAGGTGATCGATCGTGTCCGTGCCGAGGCGCCCCTCGGCGAGCCGGTAGTCGACGATCATCAGATCGGGCAGTCGACCGATCGTTTCGAGCCGCGCCACGATGTCCTCGCCGGTGGACGAACCGAGCACCTGTGCGCCCCAGCCGCCGAGCAGTGCGCGCATGCCCTCGACGATCGCCCCCTCATCGTCGATCACCACGACCAGTTTGCCGGCCAGTTCCGCTTCCGGCAGCTCGGGCGCTCGCGCGCGCGGCGGCGGGAGGGCGGGCGCGGGCACGGTGGGCACTTCGAGTCGAAACACCGACCCGCGACCGGGTCGAGAGTTCACTCGGAGGCGATAGCCCAGGAGGTCGCAGAGGCGCCGGATGATCGCGAGACCCAGACCAAGCCCAGCCTGACCCGCGCGCTCGGGCGTGACCACTTGGTAGAACTCCTCGAAAATGCGCTCCCGCTCCGAGTCCTGAATCCCGAAGCCCGTGTCCCACACCTCGAGCGACACCGCGCCGGCGCGGCGTCGCGCTGCGACCAGCACGCCGCCCTGGCGCGTGTAGCGGATCGCGTTGGAGAGGAGATTGCGCAAGATCCGCTCGAGCAGCACCGGGTCGCTGCGCACGTAGACCGGCGAGCCCGCGAGGCGCAGCCGCAGGCCTTTCTCCGCCGCCAACGGCTGGAAGTCGAGGCGCAGCCGGTCGAGGACGCGGGCGAGCGGAAACTCGGCGAGATTCGGCTTGATCGCGCCGGCATCGATCTTCGAGATGTCGAGGAGCTCGTTGAACAACCCCTCGAGCGCCTCGACCGACGCGTTGATGTTGTTGACCAGTCCGCGCACTTCCGGGTCGCGGAGCTTCTCGGCCAGGGCGACCGCGAACAATCCCATGGCATGGAGCGGCTGCCGCAGATCGTGGCCGGCGGCGGCGAAGAACCGGGTCTTCGAGCGGTTCGCAGCCTCGGCGTCGGCGCGCGCTTTCTCGGCGATCTCCTTCTCCCGCGCAAGCAGCTCGATCAGTTCGACATTCTCGAAACGACGGCGGATCGACTCGTGCACGAGGAGGTTGATCTTGCGTCCGAACATCATCGCCATCCCGAGCGCGATCACGAGCGGAATCGCGAGTGTCAGTTCGGCGCTGGTGCCGGATAGCATTGCGCGCACCAGGAATGGCGCGAGCACGAGCACGACCAGCGGGTAGAACGCTGGGGCGTAGATCGAGATCGACGGAATCGTCATCGACACGATGCCGAACAGAATAAACGCGAGGTATGTCTGCTCCTCGACCGAGTCCGGAGCGTAGAACAGCAGGCCGGTGGCGCCCCAGATGCAGCCGGCGACGGTCGTTGCGAGGATGTACAGCCGGCCCCAGTGCTCGGACTCCGCTGGATCGGGGTCGGCCCGCAGGAAGGCGCGGTAGTGATAGATGCGCACCGCCTGATGCACCAGGAGCGCGGCGCCCCAGGCGACGATCACGCCGACCGGGACGCGACCGCGCGCGACCCACATCAGAAATGCGCCGGCGACGAGCGAGCCGGTGGTGGTCGTCGGCGAGTGTAGGTAGACCACGCGGATCTGCTCGGCGCGGATCTTGCGCTCGAGCGAGTCGTCACTGCGCCGGACCGCACCCATACCCATTCCCGCGCTCGCCATCGCGCGACCCGTCACGCCGCCGACCGAGTCGGCACGCCCGGCAGCGGCGGCGCGACGGGCACATTGGGCTGCCGGCTCGGCTCGAACACCGCCCGTGCGTGGCGCCATGCGGGCAGCACACTGCCGTCGCTGTCCGTGACTCGCCACGGCGCCAGAACGCCGCGCCGCTCCTCCTCGGACTCGAAGTCCGAAGGCGTGAACGGGACCGTCTCGGACGGCGGCGCGTCGGTGCCGGCGATGAACGTGCGGCTCGCCAGCGGCGGACGAGCGCTTTGCATCGTGAAGAGGTCCCCGGCGTCGATCAGCGCCGGTAGCCAGTGGCCACGGCGGAGCAGCCGCGGCAGGTCGTGGGCGAGTTTGCGTAGCCGACGCCGGAGCGCGAAGACTTCGCGCTCGGCAACGCGGTAGGCGGCGATGAATTCCGCAACGTCGGCGCGGCGCGGGCGGGTGACGAGCGTGTAACCGGCGAAGTCACGGAGCAACGCATTGGGCAGAAACGACCGCGGCTCCGCCGCGAGCCGCCTGAAGTGCGGCGTGCCGGGAATCGGCGACTCGAACGCCAGGTAGGTCGGGACGTGGAGGCCCGCCTGTTCGAGGTGCCGCGGGATCGCGCGGAGGTAGCCGACATTGTCGGCGAGCGGGCTCACCATCAGCCCAGAGATGACCAGGATCCCGTGAGCGAGGCAGTTGTCGAGGGCGGCGCGCACCTTGTGGATCGCGTTTTGATGTTTGTTCATATCGATGATCGCCGCCGGATTGAAGCTCTCGAGCCCCACGAATAGTATCCGGCACCCGGCGCGCGACATGAGTGCCACGAGGTCACGGTTGGCGATGACGTTGAAGCTCGCGGCACCGTACCAGTGCACGTTGAGCGGAGCGAGCGCGGCACACAGCGTGCGCAACCACGCCAAACTGCCGCCGATGTTGTTGTCGGTGAAGCCGACCAGGCGCCGCCGGTAAAACGGCAAGTGGGGATCGACCAGCCTTTGGCCGGCGACGATGTCGCGCAGCACGTCGGCCACTGGACGCGGGTGGTAGCGCGTGCCGAGCCCCGTGAGCACGCAGAAATCGCATGCGAAGGGGCACCCGCGCGAAGCCTCGAAGGCGAGCGGATGCACGCTCTTGCCGAGCAAGAGTTCGTAGCGCGGCGTGGTGACCTGCGCCGCTTGGTACGCACGCGATTCGTAGCGGGGTGCTAGCCGACGAGCGCAGAAATCGCGGTAAATCGCCGGCACCGTCTCCTCCGGATCACCGACGACTATCGCATCGAACCAGGGGCGGCAGAGCTCGGGAAAACTGGATGCGAACGATCCCCCGAACACGGTTTTGGCGCCGCGCCGGCGCCAGTAGTGAGAGATCTGTCGGGCGCGATCGAAATCCGAATGCAGCGCCGAGATGAAGAGCAAGTCGTAGGCGCGCTGCCAGTCGGGGTCCTGCCAGGTCTCGTTGACCACCTCGATCTCGACGTCTCGCGGCAGCAGCCCCGCGATCAACGGCCCGATCTGCGGCTGCAGGGATAGGCGATTCTTTGCGCCGCGGCGGTGGTAGTCGACAAAGACTGACAGGACGCCGATCCGCATCACCCCCCCTCGCCCGAACGCCCACGGCGTCGCGGTGCGCGCGAGTCCACCGCGTGAGTCAGTTCCGCGCGCCGAGTGCGGTCGACAGTGCGCTCTCGAGCTGCAGCCCGAGACGGCTCGCCTCGATCACCGCCTGCGTCCGCGTGCTGACGTTGAGGGCACGCAGAATTGCGGCGACATGGATCTTGACCGTCCCCTCTGCCAGGCCGAGCTCGCGGCAGATGGCTTTGTTCGGTTTGCCCTGCAGGATGAGCGCGAGCACCTGCGCTTGCCGCGCGGTGAGGCCGAGCTCGCGCGGCATCGTGCGCGCACCGGGCGCGCCTTCCGCGACGCGGGCCGCCGACACCGGTTCGTCGCGCAAGGTGAGGGCGATCGGCGGCAAGTAGATGCCGCCGGAGAGCACCAACCGCAGTGCCTGCAGCGTCACCTGGTTCGACGAGCTCTTCGGGATGTAACCCATGGCGCCGAGATCGATCGCCCGCAGCACGTCCTCGCGCCGGTCGGATGCGGAGAGCACCACTACCGGAATGTTCGGATACTCGGTGCGCAGGTCCTCGAGCAGCGAAAAGCCATCGGCACCGGGCAAGGTGAGATCGAGGAGCAGCAATCCGGCATCGGGGTGCTCCGCGACCAGCGCCCGGCCGTCTTCCGCGGTCCGTGCGTCGAAGAGATCCACCCGCTGGTCGAGTTGGCGCAGCACATGATGCAGCGCTTCGAGGATGAGCGGATGGTCATCCACGACCAGGATTTTCACTGTGCCCCTCTCAGCCTGTGTTCTATTCTTAGCGCGCTCGATAGTAGCACCCGCGGGTGTCCGCTGCACCGCGACGAGCGCGCGAGGCTCCAGCCGTCGGACTCGCGTCCGGCGTGAGTCGGAACGGCTAGGACGCACCGCTGGAGTGCATCCCGTGCACCCTGGCAACGTTGCCCTCTTTCAGCTTGAAGGCGATGAGCGTACGCAGCTTCGCCGGCATGACCGGTTTGAGCAGCATGTGCGCGTTCATCGCCCGCGCCTCCTCCATGTGAATCGGCGTCGTGCTGCCGCTCACGATGATCGCCGGAATTTCGCGCCCGAAACGCTCGCGCAGGGCGCGGATTGCCTGCGTCCCGGTCGCCCCTTCGCGCAGGCGATAGTCGACGATCAACAAATCCGGCCCGCCCAAGAGGCGCGCGGTCGCGTCGACCGCTTCGGCGGTGGCGCCGCAAGCGAAGACCTCGGCGCCCCAGCCCTCGAGCAGCACTTTCATGCCCTCCAGCACCGCCGATTCGTCTTCCACCACCAGCACCCGCGTTCCGGTCAGGTCGGTCGCGAGCGGCGCCGCGCTGCGCCGCGGCGTCGCTTGCGGCGCCGGCGGTACTCCCGCCGGTACGCGCACCCGGAACACCGATCCTCGCCCCGGTCTCGACTGCACGGTCACCGCCGCGCCGAGGAGGTTCACGAGGCGTTTCACGATCGAGAGGCCGAGCCCCAGCCCCTTCTTGCTGTTGCGCTCGGGATTGCCGATTTGATAGAACTCCTCGAACACCCGTTCCACCTGGTCGGGCGGGATGCCGACGCCGGTGTCCCACACTTCGAGGCTCACCGAGTCGCCGCGGCGGCGCGCGCCCACGAGCACCCCGCCGGCGCGCGTATAGCGCAGCGCGTTCGAGATCAGGTTGCGCAGAATTCGCTCGCTCAGCACCTGATCGGTGAAGACGTAGGCGGTTGCGGGTACGAACCGCAGTCGCAGCCCCTTTTCGAACGCCTCCGCCTCGAGGTCCATGCGCAGGCGATCGAACAGCGACTGGACGGTGAAGCTCGCCGGCGTCGCCTTAATCACGCCGGCGTCGATTTTCGAGATGTCGAGCAGCTCGTTGAACAGGGTCTCGAGCGCCTCCACCGAGGCGTTGATGCTGTTCACCACCCGCAGCACCTCGGGATCATGGACGCGCTCCGACAGCGCGGCAGCGAACAGGCCCAGCGCATGCAGCGGCTGGCGCAGGTCATGGCTCGCCGCGGCAAAAAACTGGGTCTTCGAGCGGTTGGCGATCTCCGCCTGGTTGCGCGCCGCCTCGGCCGTGGCGCGCGCCTTGTCGATCTCGGCGTTCTGGCCCTTCAGCTGCGCCGCCATGGCTTCGTTCTCGAACATGTGTCGCCACGAGTCGAGGATCACGCGGTTGTAGCGGTGGCCGTACGAGAGGATCGCGATGGCCGCGGCCGCGGTCAGCGCGGCCAGGGTGAAGTTCATCGCGCCGCCCTCGACGACGTTGCGCACCAAAAGCGGGACCAGTGCCGGCAGCATGAACCCATAGAACGACGGTAGATGGGCGCCCAGCAGCATGACGCCGGAGGAAGTGAGCGCGAACACCAGTCCCACCAGGAACGCTTGGTGCACCAGCGAGCCGGGCACCCACATGAGCAGCGTCGCCGCGCCCCATAGACAACCCGAAACGAGCGATCCCAGCGCCCACAGGTTGATCCACCGCTCCAGTTCGGCCGGAGCGATCGTCGTCCGCCGGTAGCCGACGTACAGCAGCACCCGCCACGCGAGATAGATGACCAAGCACGCACCCCAGCCCCAGATGATCTGCGGCGAGACGACCTCCCACATCGTCCATACGAGCAGGCCCAGCGCTACCAGTAACCCGACGATCATCGCCGGCACCTGCCCGTAGAGGAGGCTCACCTGCGCGGCGCGGACGCGCTCGTCGAACCTGGCCCGGTGCGCGCGGTCGAGGGGGGAGCTCACGAGCTGCTCGGCGGTCGGCATGGGATGTCAGCTCAAACGCGCAGGGGGCGCCGCGCCCGCAGGCGTCGCGGGCGCGTGCCGACGACGATGCAGCCCGGGAACGCGAACCGTCAACACAGCGACGTTTCCCATCTCCTTTGTGTCCGTAGCCCGGCGGCGGTTGGTCTTTTGGGGGCGCTGCCGCGGCCGCGGCGGCAGCAACGCGTCAGGACGCTGTGTCGGTGGCCGGCGGCTCCTCGGGCCCGCGTCCCATCAGCAAACCGTCGATCGTCAGTCCCAGCCGGCTCGCCTCGATGACCGCCTGCGTGCGGTTGTGCACATTGAGCGCGCGCAGTATCGCCGCGACGTGGATCTTCACCGTGCCCTCGGAGAGGTTGAGCTGGCGACAGATGAGCTTGTTCGGCAGCCCCTGCAGGATCAGCGCGAGTACCTCGATCTGACGCTCGGTCAAGCCGAGCTCATGCGGGGCGAGGACGCTGCCCGGCGCGGACGTGCGGGTGGCCGAAACCGGCGTGAGTTGAGCCTGCTGTGCGATGGCGGCGCGCGGGACATAGATGCCGCCGGAGAACACCAGGCGCAACGCCTGCAGCATCACTTCGTTCGATGAAGTCTTCGGGATGTACCCCATCGCACCCAAATCGAGCGCGCGTACCACGTCCTCCGGCCGCTCGGAGGCGGAGAGCACCACGACCGGCACGGCCGGGTAGTCCTGGCGCAGCTCCTCCAGCAGCTCGAGGCCGTTCACACCCGGCAGGGTCAAGTCGAGGAGGAGCAGATCGAGGTCCGGGTGCTCGGCGGCGAGCCTGCGGCCGGCCTCGGCGCTCGGCGCCTCGACCACCTCCACCGTCGCTTCCAGTCGCTGGAGGACAAGCCGCAAGGCCTCGAGGATGAGCGGATGATCATCCACGACCAGGATCTTCATTGCGCTCCCGTTCGCCGCAGGTTCGGTGCCCGTCGATACTAGCACCGAGCGCCGCGGGCGCGGGACCACGCCGGGTGAGGGCGCGAGCGCTTCGAGCGGGCCGGGTTCCATCGTCAGGATTTCCGCGCAAAGTGTCCCTGCCTGATCCTAGCGTGTCCAGCGGTGGGAGGCATGCTGCCGGCGGCCTAGGCCGAATGTCCTAGCGCCTCCCTGTCCCGCGCGTCGCCGGGCTGGGCCCGACCCGTGACCGGACCGGGCGATGGAGTCCGGGCCGCGCGGTCCTAGACCGAACAGCCAATTGCCAGGAACGGGCCATCATCGCTATCGTTCGCCTGCGGGCAGTCGCCTGGAGCGCTGCGCGCCTGCGAGGAGCGAACCATGAAAGTCCTGATCGTCGATGACCATCCGCTAGTCCGCGAAGCCCTAGCCGGCGTCGTGGCCGAACTCGAGCACGACGCCGAAACGATACAAGCCGGCGCCGCGGAGGCGGCGATGACGGCCCTGGCCGAGCATGAAGATCTATCGCTATGCCTGCTCGACCTCATGCTGCCGGATGCCGACGGCACCAGCGTGCTCGCGCGCATTCGGACCGAACGGCCCGAGGTGCCGGTGGTGGTCCTCTCTGCGCACGACAACCGCGCCTCGGTGCTGGCGGCGATCGACGCCGGCGCGATGGGTTTCATCTCGAAGCGCTCGGCGACCTCGGTGCTAGTGGAAGCGCTGAGGCTCGTGCTCGTGGGCGGGGTGTATCTGCCGCCCGAGCTCCTGCGCAGTGAGGGCACGCCGCTCCTCGCCGTTGCGACGGCCGCACCCGCGGCCGACGCGACCGCTCGCACCGCCGAATCGTTGGGGCTCACGAAGCGTCAGATCGAGGTGCTCGCGCTGCTGGTGCAGGGCAAGCCGAACAAGCTGATTTGCCGCGAGCTCGCGCTCGCCGAGGGGACCGTGAAGACGCACGCGGCCGCGATCTTTCGCGCGCTCGGGGTCTCCAACCGTACCCAAGCAGTTTTCGCCCTGAGCCGGCTGGGGATTCAACTCCCTTTCGCCCCGGTCACGGCCGGCGCGACTAGCGCCGGAGGCCGCGGCGGTGCGCCGCAATTCGCTCAGGCGCTGAACGCCCTCTCTCCTGCCCCCAACACGGCTTCCAGCGCTGTAATGAGCTGATCCGGGCGGATCGGCTTGCTGAGCAGCGGCAGGCCCGCCTCGGCCACCGCTTTGAGTACGTTCGGCGCAATGTCGCCGGTGAGGATCGCCCCGGGGATGTTGGCGCCGAAGTCGCGCTGCAGCGCCCGCACCACGTCGATGCCCACTGCGCCAGCCGCGAGGCGGTGGTCCGACACGATCAAGTCCGGCGCGCGACCGAGATCGGCGAGCAACTCGCGCGCCGCGGCCTCGTTCGGTGCCGCGATCGGGTGCGCGCCGCGCAGCTCGAGAACCTCCTCCAGCGCTTCGAGCACCTCGCGATCGTCGTCGATCACCAGGATGAAGCGGCCGGCGAGCGAGCCGGCCCCGGGCGCGACCGGCGCCGCTGCCGCCGCGGCCTCGGCCGCCGCGGCAGCGGCGTGCGGCACGCTCACCCAAAACACCGAGCCGCGGCCGGAAACCGAGCGCAGACCAATCGGATGGTCGAGCAGCCGGCCGAGCCGCTCGACGATCGCGAGGCCGAGGCCGAGACCCTTGTCGCGCGAGCGCTCGGGATTGTCGAGCTGCACGAATTCGCGGAAGATTTCCTGCCGCTTGTCGGGCGGGATGCCAGGGCCGGTGTCCCACACTTCGATACGCAGCGCGTCGCCCGCGCGTCGACACCCGACCACCACGCCGCCTTTCTTCGTATAGCGAAGCGCGTTCGAGACCAGGTTGGCGACGATTCGCTCGAGCATCTGCGAGTCGCTGCGCCCCCAGGCGCGCGTGTCGCGCACCGAGAAGCGCAGTTGGTGGCGCTCGGCGGCGGCGGCAAATTGCTCCCGCACGGCGGCGAGCACCCGTGCCACCGGGAAGCTCTCGACGCGCGGGCTTACCACGCCGGCGTCGAGCTTCGACACGTCAAGCAGCGTCTCGAGTACGCCGGCGAGCGCCGCCATCGAGCGTTCGATGCGGGCCACGGTTTCCTGCGTCTCGGCGCCTTTCGCGCGGAGCTTCAGGCTGGCGACGAAGAGCCCGAGCGCCTGGAGCGGCTGGCGCAGATCGTGGCTCGCCGCAGCGAGGAACTGGGTCTTGGTGCGGCTCGCGTGCTCGGCGATCTCCTTTTGGTGTGCCAGCTGATCGATCAGCTCGAGGTTCTCGAACCGGCGGTGGAACGCCTCGAGCACGAACCGGTTCACGGTGCGGGCGAACGGGAAGGCGACGACGTACGCGATGCCGAGCGCGAACGTGAGGCCGAGCTCGGTCGAAACCCCGCGCCAGGCCGAGATCGCCACGAAGGGCACGGCGGTTAGCGTCGCGAAGATGTAGTAGGCGCGCTGATGCAGGCCGACCGACGTTACCGTCAGGGCGACGACCTCGCACAGGAGCAGGCAGATGTAGGTCTTGCCGACGAGATCGACCTGATCGTAGAAAAGAATGGCGGGTGACCCCCACAGCATGCCGCTCAGCGTCACCCCGACGACGAATCTGCGGGTCCAAACCCGCAGGCGTCCGGGCGATTCGGGCTGCTCGCGCAGGTACAGGTGCCATTGCCAGACGCGGTAGCCGTGGACTGCGGCGAGCGTCGCGATCCAGCCCAAGAGCAGCGCCGGGGCGGCCTGCCGCCAGAGCACGACCACGAGCAGCAGGGCGAAGATGAGCGAGCCGACGATATTGATCGGGGTATTCGCGTAGAGCGCCCGGGTGCGTTCTTGTGCGACCCGCTCGTCGACCGAGGCGGTCCGCGTTCCGCCGGGCGTCCACGGTCCGACGCGGGGATCGAGATTCAGTGCAGCAGATGGCGTGGTCATGGTGCTTCCGGATGCGAAAAGGAACGCGTCCCGCGGCAGAGGGCGCCACGGGCACTCGCGAACCCTACCATGTTGCGCCGCGGGAGCGAATAGGCCTGAGCGCCAAGCCACACGGCTAGGCCGCGCGGGGCGCAAGTGGGCTAGAGCCCGAGCCGCTGCCAGATAGTGGTGCTCAGCCCGGCCTGGTTCATGGTGTAGAAATGCAGGCCCGGGGCGCCCTGCGAGAGCAGCCGGTCGCACAGCTCGGTGACCACGTCTAGACCGAAGCTGCGGATCGAGGCGAGGTCATCGCCAAAGCTCTGCAGCCGCGCGCGAATCCAGCGCGGGATCTCCGCGCCGCAGGCATCCGAGAAGCGCGCGAGCTGACTGAAGTTGCCGATCGGCATGATGCCGGGGACGATCGGCAGGCTCAGCCCGAGCGCCTCGCATTCGTCGATGAACCGGAAGTAGGCGTCGGCGTTGTAGAAATACTGGGTGATGGCCGCGTCCGCTCCGGCGTCGACCTTGCGCCGGAAGTTGGCGAGATCCTCGGCCGGGCTCCGCGCCTGCGGGTGGTACTCGGGGTAGCAAGCCACCTCGATCGTGAACCAGTCGCCGGTCTGTGCGCGGATCAGCGCCACCAGCTCGTTCGCGTGGCGCAGCTCGCCCGGGCTTGCCATCCCCGAGGGCAGATCGCCGCGCAGCGCGACGATGTGGCGGATGCCTTTCGATCGGTACAGATCGAGCGTCGCGCTGATATCGGCGCGCGTCGAGCCGATGCACGACAGATGCGGCGCCGCTTCGCTGCCCGCGCCGCGGATCTCGAGCACGGCTTCCAGCGTGCGATCGCGGGTCGAGCCGCCGGCGCCGAATGTGACCGAGAAGAACTTGGGCTGCAACTGCTGCAGCTGGCGGCGCGCCGCGCGCAGCTTCTCGACGCCGTCCCGGGTCTTGGGCGGAAAGAACTCGAAGCTGAACGTGCGCGGGTGCTTTTTTTGGGAGTCCACTTCAAGCGACCGCCGAGAGGCGAGGCACCACGCGCACCGCGCTCGGTGGGGCTAGCCCTAGTAGCGATAGTGGTCGGACTTGTACGGCCCCGCACTCGGCACGCTGATGTACTGCGCCTGCTCGCTGGTGAGCTCGGTCAGCATGGCACCGAGCTTTTTCAGCTGCAGCCGGGCGACTTTCTCGTCCAGCGCCTTCGGCAGGATGTAGACGCCGACCGGGTAGTCCGCGGTGCGCGTGAAGAGCTCGATTTGCGCCAGCACCTGGTTCGCGAAGGAGGACGACATCACGTAGCTCGGATGGCCGGTGCCGCAGCCGAGGTTCACCAGCCGGCCTTCGGCGAGGAGAATGATCCGCTTGCCGTCGGGGAAAATGATGTGGTCGACCTGCGGCTTGATGTTCTCCCACTGGTACTGCTTCAGGCTCGCGACCTCGATCTCGTTGTCGAAGTGCCCGATGTTGCACACGATGGCGTTGTGCTTCATGCGCCGCATGTGCTCGTGGGTGATCACGCTGATGTTGCCAGTCGCCGTGACGAAGATGTCGGCCTTGTCGGCGGCATAGTCCATGGTGACCACGCGGTAGCCCTCCATCGCCGCCTGCAGCGCGCAGATCGGGTCGATTTCGGTCACCCACACTTGCGCCTGCAGCCCGCGCAGGGCCTGCGTCGAGCCCTTGCCGACCTCGCCGTAGCCGGCGACGACGGCGACCTTGCCGGCGACCATCACGTCGGTCGCGCGCTTGATGCCGTCGACCAGCGACTCTCGGCAGCCGTAGATGTTGTCGAACTTCGACTTGGTGACCGAGTCGTTGACGTTGATCGCCGGGAACATCAGGCGCCCTTGCTTATGCATCTGGTAGAGGCGATGCACGCCGGTCGTGGTCTCCTCGGTGACGCCGCGGATGTGCTTGGCGATCGTCGAGTACCACCCGGGCTTGGCGGCGAGGCGCTTCTTGATCGCGGCGAAGAGCGACGTCTCTTCGTCGCTCGCTGGCCGGTCGAGGACCGACGGGTCCGTTTCGGCCCGTGTGCCGAGGTGAACGAGCAGGGTGGCATCGCCGCCGTCGTCGAGGATCATGTTCGGCGTGGCGCCACTCGGGAACTCGAAGATCCGGTGGGTGTACTCCCAGTATTCGTCGAGCGATTCGCCCTTGTAGGCGAACACCGGCGTGCCCGCCGCGGCAATCGCTGCGGCGGCATGATCCTGAGTCGAGAAGATGTTGCAAGAGGCCCAGCGGACCTCGGCGCCGAGCGCGGTCAGCGTGTCGATCAGCACCGCGGTCTGGATCGTCATGTGGAGCGAACCGGCGATGCGCGCGCCCTTGAGCGGCTGCTTGGTCGCGTACTCCTCGCGGATCGCCATCAGTCCGGGCATCTCGGTCTCGGCGATGCGAATTTCTTTGCGGCCCCAGTCGGCGAGCGATAGGTCGGCGACGCGGAAGTCGCCCTGGGACTTGGGTTGTGGCACGGCGCTCATGTCGGTCTCCGTTCAGGGAACAGGCGCGGTTGAAACGAGGCCCGCGGCGCCGAGCCTGGCAGGATCGCGCATGCGCGGGGTCCTACCGCAGCGCTCCTCGGCACGGGGCCCAAAAAACGCAACAGCGCTCGCACCTTCGACAGATGCGAGCGCCGTTGATTTCGCTGAGCCTGGCCGGGTTGAACCCGGATGCAACGCTCCTCAGCAATCGAAAGTATAGCGCGTTCTGCAGCGCCTGCCTACCCGGCCGAGGTGCCGGTAGCGAGTAATCACTCACTGCCACGGTCGCGCAGACCGCGGCCCCGCGCTAGGCGACGACCGCCTGCCGCTTAACGCCCGCTGCCTGAGCGAGCGCTTGCGCCTTGTCGGTGCGCTCCCACGTGAACTCCGGCTCGTCGCGGCCGAAGTGGCCGTAGGCCGCAGCTTTGCGATAGATCGGCCGCAGCAGATCGAGCATCTGAATGATGCCTTTCGGCCGCAGATCGAAGTGCTGCTGGACCAGTTCGGCGATCTTTTCGTCCGCCAGTTTCCCGGTGCCGTACGTGGTGACCATGACGCTGGTCGGGCGTGCGACGCCGATCGCGTACGACACCTGGATCGTGCACTTCGAGGCGAGCCCGGCGGCCACGATGTTCTTTGCGACGTAGCGCGCGGCGTACGCCGCCGAGCGGTCGACCTTCGACGGGTCCTTGCCCGAGAAGGCGCCGCCGCCGTGCGGCGCGGCGCCACCGTAGGTGTCGACGATGATCTTTCGCCCGGTGAGACCGCAGTCACCGTGCGGCCCGCCCACGACGAAGCGCCCGGTTGGGTTGATCAAGTAGCGTACGCCGCTCTTGACCAGGTTCTTGGGCAGCACCGGCTTGACGATCTCCTCGATCACCGCTTCGGTGAGCGCCTTGTGCTCGATCTCGGGCGCGTGCTGGGTCGAGAGCACCACCGTGTCGATCGCGTCGGGCCGGCCCTCGACATAGCGGACCGTGACCTGCGATTTCGCGTCGGGCCGCAGCCAGGGCAGACGACCGTCCCGCCGCACTTCCGACTGGCGCTCCACCAGACGGTGGGCGAGATGGATCGGCAGTGGCATCAACTGCGGCGTCTCGTCGCAGGCGTAGCCGAACATCAAGCCCTGGTCGCCCGCGCCTTGCTCGAGATCGAGTCCCTTGCCCTCGTCGACGCCTTGCGCGATGTCGGGCGACTGCTTGTCGTAGCAGACCATGACCGCGCAGCCCTTGTAGTCGATGCCGTAGTCGCTCGAGTCATAACCGATCGACTTGATCGTCTCCCGCGCGATGCTCTGATAGTCGAGCACGGCCTTGGTCGTGATCTCCCCCGCCAGCACGACGAGGCCGGTCGTGACCAGCGTTTCGGCGGCGACCCTGGAGTATTTGTCCTGGGCTAGAATCGAATCGAGGATCGCGTCCGAAATCTGGTCCGCGACCTTGTCGGGGTGACCTTCCGATACCGACTCGGAAGTGAAAAGAAAGCTCGACATGCTGCGACGCGCTCCGTATTGGCGAAACGACAAAGTCTAGCAGAGCTTGCCCCCGCTTCCTACCCACTACTACCTCACCCGCTGCACCGCTGCGGCCCACTCGTCGCCGATGCGGTCAACTTTTGCTCCCGGCCGGTGCTGACGCGGCTTGCCATCGGCGTTCTCTGGCTCCTGCGTCTGCTCCCACTCGCGCTGCTCGCGCCGATCGGTGAGGCGCTGGGGTGGGTCGCGTTCCACCTGTGGCGCGAGCGGCGGCATGTCTGTCTCGTAAACCTCGAGCGGTGTTTTGCCGCATTGCCCGAGCGCGAACGGCGCGCGCTCGCGAAACGACACTTCGCGGTGCTCGGACGCAGCGTCGTCGAGCGCGGCATCCTCTGGTGGTCGCGCGGCGAGCGCATCGCGCGCTTGATCCGCATCGTCGGCGCCGAGCACTGGGAGCGCGCGCGGCAGCCGGTGATCTTTCTCGTGCCGCACTTCGTCGGGCTTGATGCGACGGCGACGCGGCTCAACATCGAGACCGAGGCAGTGAGCATCTACTCGCGCCAAAAGAACAAGCTCGTCGACGAGCTGCTGGTTCGCTACCGCAGCCGCTTCAAGCCGGTCGTGCTGCTGTCGCGCCAGGACAGCGTGCGCGGGGTCATCCGCGCGCTGCGCAAGGGGATCCCCTTCTACTACCTGCCCGACCAGGACTACGGCGCGCGCGACTCGGTCTTCGTGCCGTTTTTTGGCGTGCCCACTGCGACCATCACCGGCGTCTCGCGGATCGCGCGACTCACCGGCGCCACCGTGCTCCCGTTCGTCGCGCGCATGCTGCCGGGCAGGCAGGGTTACGAGGCCAGGTTCTACCCGGCGTGGACGGACTTTCCGACCGACGACCTCGAGGCGGACGCGCGGCGCGTGAATGCGTTCATCGAAGAGCGCGTGCGCGAGATGCCGGAACAGTACAACTGGGTGCACAAGCGGTTCAAAACTCGCCCGCCGGGCGAGCCGGGCTTCTATTAAAGTAGTGGGATGGAAACGCTGCGCGCTGCGCTGATCGGTGCCGGGTGCTGCGGCGGCCGACGTGCCGCAAGGCGCGCTCGGATCCGGGGCGACGCGGTCGCGTGAAGCTGCGATTCACCAAGATGCAGGGCGTCGGCAACGACTTCGTCGTGCTCGACGGGACGTCGCGCGAGGTCGAGTTGACCTCGGCGCAGCTGCGCTCGATCGCTGACCGGCACTTCGGCGTCGGTGCCGACCAGATCCTGGTCGTCGAGCGGGCGCGCGCCCCCGGCGTCGATTTCCGCTATCGCATCTTCAATGCCGACGGCGGCGAGGTCGAGCAGTGCGGCAACGGCGCCCGCTGCTTCGTCCGATTCGTGCGCGAGAAAGGGCTCACCACGAAGCGCGAGATCCGGGTCGAGACGAGCGCCGGGATCATCGTGCCGCGCCTCGAGGATGACGGCCAGGTGACGGTGAACATGGGTGTGCCCGAGTTTGATCCGCCGCGCGTGCCGTTCGACACGGCCGGGCTCACGCCGGTCAGGGCGGGCGCCGGCGGCATCGACTGCTGGCCGCTCGAGGTCGGCACGCGGACGGTGCCGGTGGTCGTCGTCTCGATCGGCAATCCGCACGCGGTACAGGTCGTGCCGGACGTGGCGCGCGCGCCGGTGGCGACCGAGGGACCGCTGATCGAACGCCACCGGCGGTTTCCACGGCGCGTGAACGCGGGCTACATGCAGGTGCGCAGCCGGTCCTCGATCGGCCTGCGCGTGTACGAGCGGGGAGCGGGGGAGACGCTCGCGTGCGGCACCGGGGCGTGCGCCGCAGTCGCCGCGGGGGTGCGGCTCGGACTGCTCGACTCGCCGGTCATCGTGTCGACGCGTGGTGGACAATTGACGATCGCTTGGGCCGGCACCGACAATCCGGTTTACATGACCGGCCCGGCGCGGACGGTGTTCGAGGGAGAGATCGAGCTTGAGCATGCTCAAGGCTGAGGAAGTTGCCCGCTACCTGGAGGAAAACCCGGTTTTCTTCGAGGAATACGGCGAGCTGCTGTCGCGGATTTCGGTGCCGCATCCGCACGGCGGCCAGGCGATACCGCTCTCCGATCGTCAGGTCATCGGTCTGCGCGAGAAGGCGAAGGCCCTCGAAGGCAAACTGAACGAGTTGATCCAGTTCGGTGCCGAGAACGACGTGATCGGCGGCCGCGTGCACCGGCTCGCGGTGGCGCTGCTTGCGGCGGGCGCATTGCCGACGCTGCTGCACGAGCTGCACTACAACCTGCGCGAGGACTTCGCGATTCCCCACGCCGAGCTACGCTTGTGGCGCGGCGTCGGCGAAGGCGCCGAGTTTGAAACAGTGAGCCCGACGTTGCGCGCGTTCGCGGCGCAGCTCGAGACGCCGTTCTGCGGCCCAAACGCGGACTTTGAGGCGGTCGCCTGGTTTGGCGCAATCGCGCCGCACATTCGCTCGGTGGCGTTCATGCCACTGCGCGAGCTCGACCAGTCGTTCGGGATGCTCGCGTTCGCGAGCGAGGACCCGACGCGGTTCTACCCGGAGATGGGCACCCTCTATCTCAAGCGCATCGGCGAGCTAGTGAGCGCGGCGTTGCTGCGTTTCGTCTAAAGCTGTGGGCGACTCGCGCGAACAGCTGGTCAGCGCCTTCCTCGATCATCTCGCGGTCGAACGGCGCCTGTCCGCGGCGACGCTGGACGCCTACCGCCGGGGCTTGCGCGAGCTGCTGGAGCGCACGCCGGGTGTCGGGGTCGCGGAGATGCAGCCGCAGCATGTGCGACGAGCGGTCATGCAACTCAGGTCGCGTGGGCTCAACGGGCGGACCATCGCGCGCGCGCTCTCCTCGTGGCGCGGTTTCTTCCGCTGGCTCGCGCGCAATCGGGGCCTCACGGCCAACCCTTGTGCGGGCCTGCGCGCGCCGAAGGCACCGAAGGCGCTGCCGCACGCGCTCGCGCCCGATGAAGCCCGAACGTTGTTGGAGCACCCGAGTGACGGCGCGCTCGAGCGACGTGACAAGGCGATGTTCGAACTCGCCTATTCGTCGGGGCTGCGCCTCGCCGAGCTCGTGAGCCTCGAGCTCGCGGCCGCGAGCGCCGTTTTGCGCGACGCTGAGGTGACCGTCGTTGGCAAGGGCCGCAAGACGCGTACCGTGCCGGTGGGGGGCAAGGCGCGCGAGGCGCTGCGGGAGTGGCTCGACGTGCGCCCCGGAATCGCCGGATCGGGTGAGACGGCGCTCTTCATCGGGGCGCTCGGGCGGCGCGTCAACCCGTCGGTCGTTCGCCACCGGCTGGCGCGCTGGGCGCTGCGGGCGGGGCTTGGCCAGCATGTCCACCCGCACATGCTGCGCCACTCGTTCGCCTCGCACCTGCTGCAATCCTCGGGCGATCTGCGCGCGGTACAGGAAATGCTCGGGCACGCGAGCATCTCGACGACCCAGGTCTATACCCATCTCGACTTCCAGCACCTGGCGAAGGTGTACGACGCGGCCCATCCGCGCGCCAAGAAGAAGGCCTAGCCGGCACAGCGCCAACACCAAGGACGACCCGCGCGTGAGGACCTCGTTATGGCGGCGCGCGCGCCCAACGCCGGGACGCCGACCCGGGCACGCCGCAGCGCCCGTCGCGTGTGCTGACCGCGATGACCGCTCTTCCTTCCCTGCCATGCCGAATCGATCGATCGTTCTTCACCCGGGCCGCGAGCGCTCGCTGCTCCGGCGCCATCCTTGGATATTCTCGGGCGCCGTCGAGCGCGTCGAGGGCGATCCGCCGGCCGGCGACACGGTGGCGGTGCGCGCCGCCGGCGGAGATTTCCTCGCCTGGGCGGCATACAGCCCGCGGTCGCAGATTCGGGCGCGAGTGTGGAGCTGGGTCGAGCACGATGCCGTGGGCGAGGCGTTCTTCCAGGGGCGGATCGAGCGCGCGGTCGCGGCACGCGCAGCGCTCGACGTCGCCTCCGACGCGATACGTCTGGTGCATGGGGAGGCGGACGGGTTACCGGGCGTGATCGCCGACCGCTACGGCGATGTCGTCGTGCTGCAGCTATCCACCGCCGGCGCCGATTTCTGGCGCAGTGCGATCGCCGACGCTTTAGCCGCTGCGACCGGCTGCAGCGCGGTGATCGAACGCTCCGACGTCGATGCGCGCGCATTCGAAGGACTGCCGCCGCGCGTCGGTGCGCTGCGCGGGCCATCTCCGGAACGCGAGATCGAAATCCGCGAGCACGCGCTGCGCTACCTGGTCGATCTCGACGCGGGGCAGAAGACCGGTTTCTATCTCGACCAGCGCGCGAGCCGCGGGCGCGTCGGCCAGCTCGCGCGGGGCCGCCGCGTCCTGAACGCGTTCTGCTATACGGGCGGATTCACGCTCAATGCGCTGGCCGGTGGCGCCGAGTCGGTGCTATCGATCGACAGTTCCGGCCCCGCGCTCGCGCTCGCGCGCCGGAACGCGGCGTTGAACGGCTTCGATCCGCGGCGCGCCGAGTGGCTGGAGGCGGACGTGTTCGAGGCGCTGCGCCGGCTGCGCGACGCGGCCGCCATGTTCGACCTCATCGTCCTTGATCCGCCGAAATTCGCGCCGACCGCCGCGCATGCCGAGCGCGCGGCCCGCGCCTACAAGGACATCAACCTGCTCGCGTTCAAGCTGCTGCGTCCGGCCGGCCTCCTCGCCACGTTCTCCTGCTCGGGCGGCGTGTCGGCCGATCTGTTCCAGAAAATCGTCGCCGGCGCCGCCGCGGACGCCGGCGCCCAGTCCCTGGTGCTCGCGCGGCTGCAGGCCGACGCGGACCATCCGGTGATGATGTCCTTTCCGGAGGGCGAGTACCTCAAGGGGCTGCTGTTGCGCAAGGCCTAAAGCGCCTCGCCGGCGGCGGTGCGTTCGCCCGGGAGCATCCGCGCTAGAATCCGCGCCTTGCCGAACGGGCGGTCAGGGGGCAACGCGCGCTCGCGCCGGCCGACACAGGAGCGTCGATGGCTGAGCAACAAATGGCTGAGCAACAAATGGCTGAGCAACCAATGGCTGAGCAACAAATGGTGCCGGTCACCATCCTCACCGGGTTCCTGGGGAGCGGCAAGACCACGCTTCTCAACCGCATCCTGAAGGAGCGGCACGGCCGCAGGATCGCCGTGATCGAGAACGAGTTTGGCGAGGCTGGCATAGACAACGAGCTCCTGATCGGCGAGACCGAGGAGCAAATCGTCGAGATGAACAACGGCTGCCTGTGCTGCACGGTACGCGGCGATTTGGTCCGTATCCTCGCCGAGTTGAAGGCCAAGCGCACGGCCGGTCAAGTCAACTTCGAGCGGGTGATCATCGAAACGACCGGCATGGCCGATCCGGGCCCGGTGGCGCAGACCTTCTTCCTCGACGACGAGGTTGGCGAGTACTATCTGCTCGACAGCGTGATCACCCTGGTCGACGCCAAGCATGCACCGCAGCAACTCGACGAGTTCCACGAGGCCCAGGAGCAGGTGGGCTTCGCCGACCGCATTCTGCTGTCGAAGACCGACCTGGTGTCAGCGGAGGATGTCGAGCGCCTGCGCGCTCGCCTGCTGAAAATGAACCCCCGCGCGCCGATCAAGAAGGTCCACTTTGGCCAGACGCCGCTGGCGGATATCCTCGACATTCGGGGCTTCAATCTGAACGCGATTCTCGAGCTGGAGCCCGATTTCCTGGAGGAGGACCATCACCAGCATGACGATGCCGTGCGCTCGTTCGTGTTCCGCGCCGACCGGCCGTTCGACGGACCGCTGCTGGAGGAGTTCCTGTCGTCGATGATCCAGGTTTACGGCAACGATCTGTTGCGGTACAAAGGCGTCCTGTACCTCAAGGGTAATCCCCGCCGGGTCGTGTTCCAGGGGGTGCATATGCTGATGGGTGGCGACCTCGGCCGGCCGTGGAGCGCGGGCGAGCGCCAGTCGAGCACCATGGTGTTCATCGGCCGCAAACTGCCGCAGGACGTTTTCGTGCAGGGATTGGAACAATGCCTCGTCAAAACGCAGTGAAGGCAACGACGGCGCCGGCCAACGGCGCTGGGAAGAGCGGACTTACCGAGGTCCAGCTCCGCAAAATGCCCGACTCCGAGTACATGAACGCGACGCAACTCGCGTTCTTCAAGGAGCGGCTGATCGCGACCAAGGCGGAGTTGCTTGCTAACGCCGGCATCACCTCAGAGCACTTGCGCGAGAACGACATGGTGCCCGACCCGGCCGACCGCGCCACGATCGAGGAGGAGCACGCACTCGAGCTACGCGCGCGCGACCGCGAGCGCAAGCTGATGAAGAAGATCGACGAAGCGCTCGCGCGGATCGACGACGGCAGCTACGGCTGGTGCGAGGAGACCGGCGAGCCGATCGGGATCCCGCGCCTCCTCGCGCGGCCTACGGCCACGCTGTCGGTCGAGGCGCAGCAGCGCCGCGAGCTGAAGCAGAAAATGTACGGCGACTAGTCGCGCTGGCGGTTCACCCTGCGGGTCGGCAGCGGCCCGGTTCGATCGCGGCCGAGCGGCGGGTCGGGTCAAGGCCCCGCGTCCGGCGCCGCGAAGCGGGAGCGCTCGCGCCGGGCGCGTGAAATCGTGCGGCTCCGACGGCAACTAAACGCTGTCGGGTGTGACGCCGCCGTTTGCCCAGACTCCGGCGCTGTGGTAGAACAACACTCCGCCCGTTCGGGCGGCTGCCACTATACGACGCTGATTCGCCTTGGCTTTCTCGCTTTTCGGCAAGAAACCCGACAAAAAGTCGGATAAGGCGCCTGCCCAGAAGGCACGAGCGCCCAGGCCGGCCGCTCCCGCTCAGCACGCCCCCGATCCGCCGCGCACCGAGGACGGACTCTCGCTCGACTTCACGAACTACATTCCGCCCGGCGGCCAACCCGCTACGCGCGAGCCGGCACCGGCGGCGAAGCCGGAGCCGAAACCGGCGGCGCCGGCGGCACCGGCGGCCAAGCAACCCGACGGCGGCCCGCTCAGTCTCGATTTCGGCGCGCTCGCCGCGCAGGCGGTCGCGCACCAGAGCTCCACCCCGCACCGCAGCGTGGCGCCCGCGGCGCCGAAAGCGGCGGAGCAGCCGGTAGCGGCGAAGAAGAAAGCGAAGAAGCCCGTCGACTCGATCCTTTGCATCGAGGTCGAAGAAGGCCATGACATCCCCGCGGCGATCGAGGAGTCGGCGATTCTGTTCGCCAACGGGCAGGCCGAGGAGGCGCTCGCCCGGGCCAAGAAGGCGCTCGACACGCAACCGCGCGACGAGTGGACACTGCAGCTGTGGCTGATGCTGTTCGACTTGCTGCAGTACCTCGGCCGCAAGCAGGAGTTCGAAGAGCGTGCGCTCGACTTCGTGATGAAGCTCGAACGCTCGCCGCCGGGCTGGGTGGATGCGCCGACCGCGGCGGTGCGCCAGAATCCCAGCATGCGCACCGGCGGCGGCGCCCACGTGGCGCTCAGCGGCACGCTCGGTGCACAGAGTGCCGCCGCCCTCGACCAGCTCAAACAAGCCGCCGCGCGCCAACCGAAACTGCGGCTCGACTTCGCCAAGCTGCAGGGGATCGAGCCCGCCGGCTGCACGCTGTTGCGCGACACGCTGCGCGCGTTCAGGATCGCGAAGAAAGACGTGTACCTCACCGGCGAGCAGCGCATCTTCAAGCTGCTGCGCGACGCCGCCAAGCCGGCTGACCCGTCCGTCGACTCGGCGGTGTGGTTGCTGCTGCTCGATCTGTACCAGATGCTCGGGTTGCAGAACGAATTCGAGGAGGTGGCCGTCGACTATGCGGTGACCTTCGAGGTGTCGCCGCCGTCATGGGAGGCGCCGCCGCCACGGCAGAAGCCGAGCGCGATGGAGGTGTCGCAGCCGCTCTCGCTCGATGTCGGCGACGAAGCCTTCCACGTCGTCGGCGAAATCGCGGGGCCGAGCGACAAGCTGTTTACCGACATCGCCGCCTACGCCTCCGGCGCCGCGAGCCCGATCGTGTTGGATTTCTTCGCCGCCAGGCGCATCGACTTCGTGAACGCCGGGCGGCTGCTGAACGCGCTCGAAAGGCAGCGGGCCGAAGGCAAGCAGCTCATCATCCGCGGCGCGCGCGAGATGATCATTGCCCTGTTCGCGGTGATGGGGATTCCGGCGGTCGCGCGCATCATCCCGCGGAAGTGACCTCCTGCACCGGGTCAGCCCGGCGAAAACCCGAACCGGACCCCGTCACAGTGGTGTAAATTGGGGCGCCCGCCCCGATATGATCGCGGTCTCATCGTTCACATCGGCCCATGGAGCAGTTTCACGGCACCACCGTCGTTTCCGTCCGGCGCGCCGGCATGGCCGCCCTCGGCGGGGACGGACAAGTGACCCTCGGCAACATCGTGATCAAGGCTGGCGCGCGCAAGGTGCGTCGGCTGTATCACGATCGGATCCTCGCCGGCTTCGCCGGCGGGACCGCCGACGCGTTCACGCTATTCGAGCGCTTCGAGGCGAAGCTCGACAAGCATCAGGGCAACCTGATCCGCTCCGCGGTCGAGCTCGCCAAGGATTGGCGCACCGACCGGATTCTGCGGCGGCTCGAAGCGATGCTCGCGGTCGCCGATCACGAGAGCTCGCTCGTGATCACCGGCGCGGGCGACGTGATCGAACCCGAGCTTGGGCTGATTGCGATCGGATCCGGCGGCCCTTACGCTCAGGCGGCGGCGCGCGCGCTGCTCGAGAACTCCGAGCTCAATGCCGAAGCGATCGTGCGCAAGAGCCTGGCGATTGCCGCCGACCTGTGCATCTACACCAACCACAACGTGGTCGTAGAAACCCTGGAGTACCCGCTTTGACTGGATCACCCTTGGCCGACGGTGGCAATTGGTCGTGACACGATGTCCTCGATGACGCCGCAAGAGATTGTCCACGAGCTCGATAAACATATCATCGGGCAGGATCGCGCGAAGCGCGCGGTCGCCATCGCGCTGCGCAACCGGTGGCGCCGGCAGCAGGTCGCCGATCCGCTGCGCCAGGAGATCACGCCCAAGAACATCCTCATGATCGGGCCGACCGGCGTCGGCAAGACCGAGATCGCGCGGCGCCTGGCGCGGCTCGCCGACGCGCCGTTCATCAAAGTCGAGGCGACCAAGTTTACTGAGGTCGGCTACGTCGGCCGCGATGTCGACACTATCGTTCGCGACCTGGTCGAGATCGCAATCAAGCAGGTGCGCGAGGCGGCGGTGCGGCAAGTGCGCACCCGCGCCGAGGACGCGGCCGAAGAGCGCGTTCTCGACGCGCTGGTGCCGCGAGCGCGCGGCTTTGGCTTCGAGAATCGCGTGGCGGAGACCGGCGAAGAATCCGCAACCCGGCAGCGCTTCCGCAAGAAGATCCGCGAGGGCGAACTCGATGACAGCGAGATCGAAGTTGAAGTGGCCGCCGCCCAACCGCAGATGGAGATCCTCGCCCCGCCCGGCATGGAAGAGCTCACCCAGCAGATCCAGGGCATGTTCCAGAACCTGGCCGGCGGACGCAAGCGGCTGCGCAAGCTGAAAGTGAGGGAGGCGATGCGGCTCCTGACCGAGGAGGAGGCGGCGAAGCTCGTGAACGATGAGGAGCTGAAGACCCGCGCGCTCGCCAACGTCGAGCAAAATGGCATCGTGTTCATCGACGAGATCGACAAGATCGCGAGTCGCTCCGAGCTGCACGGCGCCGACGTTTCGCGCCAGGGCGTGCAGCGCGACCTGCTGCCGCTGGTCGAGGGCACAACGGTCTCAACCCGCTACGGCATGGTGCGGACCGATCACATCCTGTTCATCGCGAGCGGCGCATTTCATCTGTCGAAGCCCTCGGACCTGATCCCCGAGATGCAGGGTCGCTTCCCGATCCGGGTCGAGCTCGACTCGCTCACTGCCGCCGACTTCGAGCGAATCCTGACCGCCACCGACGCCTGTCTGGTGCGCCAGTACGAGGCGCTGCTCGAAACCGAGGAGATGAAGCTAGAGTTCCGGCCCGACGCGGTCAAGCGCATCGCCGAGATCGCGTTCGCGGTGAACGAACAGATGGAGAATATCGGCGCGCGCCGCCTGTATACGGTGATGGAAAAGCTGCTCGAAGACGTTTCGTTCGAGTCCGGCAAGCGCGCGGGACAGACGGTGGTGATCGACGCCGCCTACGTCGATGCGCGGCTCAAGGATCTCGCGGCGAGCGAGGATCTCGCGCGCTACGTGCTCTGAGCCGAATGCCCGCGTGACTGTGCGAATCCTCATCGGGAGCCGCCTGGTCGCGGTGGCCCTGATCGCGCTCGCCGCCGCCGCGGGCGCTGCCGACGCCCAGCTCGAAGTGAAGAATGCTTGGGTCCGCGGCACGGTTCAGGGTCAGACGGCGACCGGCGCCTTCATGCAGCTCAAGAGCCCCGCCGGCGGGACGCTGGTCGGCGTCGCGAGCCCGGCCGCCGGCGCCGCCGAGATTCATGCAATGCGGATGGAAGGCGATCTGATGCGGATGCGCGCGGTGCCGCAGCTCGATCTGCCTGCCGGCCGCACCGTCGAGCTGACATCCGGCGGCTACCACGTCATGCTGCTCGATCTCAAGCGCGCGCTCAAGAAGGGCGACATCGTTCCGATCAAACTCACGCTCAAGGGCAAGGACGGGACGGTGCAGGAGATCGAGGTCAAGGCCGAGGTCCGCGACCTGACGGCCGCGGGCGGCGGCATGATGCATTGAGGCTGCACTGCAGGCGAAGACTACGCCGCGGCGCCGCCGCGCGGCGCGATCACGGCGTGGACACAGCGCGGGCACAAGCAGGTCGCTAGCGCTCGATCTGGCGCTACCGCCGGCAGCGTCGCACACCAACATTGGCCGCGGCCGGCGCTCAGCCCGCACTCGAAGGTGGCGCCGCAGCGGGCACACGTGGACGCATCCAGGGGGCGTAGATCGCAGTAGTGAAAACCGCCTAGGCGGCGCGGCCCGGACCGCTCGAACTGCACCGGATAGAGCCACCCCGGGCCGTCGTAGACAAAGCTGTGGAACTCCCCGTTTTCGCCGCACGGATCGACGCCGGCGGGCAGATCGGCGAGGAATGACGCGTCGAGCTCGCGGCCGGCCCAGTCGGGGCCGAGTCGGGACGCATCGACGCACACCGTCACCGCGCGATGGCCGTCGCGCAGGAACCGGTGTGCGAGCGCGCGCGTGTCCTCGCCCCATAACGGATAGACCGGCTCGAAACCGAGCCGCGCCATGAGCGCGTCGCGGTAGGCCTTGATGTCGGCCAAGAACAGGTCGCCGAACGCGACGTGGCGCACGCCCGCGGCGCGGAACGGGGCGAGCGCTTGCGCGAGCTGCGTCTCGTAGACCGCGTTTGCGGCGCCACGGGGCACGGCAAAGGACGCGAACGCGACCGCTAGGCTCGCTGCCTGCAACGCAACCAGTTGCTCCGGCACGCCGTGCATGACCAGCGTATGGTCATCGGCGATGGAGGCGGCAAGCACGGCGCGGACGTCCCAGCCCAAGCCGCGCAGCCGCCCGAGCGCGAGGACGCTGTCCTTGCCGCCGCTGAATGACAGGACGATCGGGGCGAGCGCCACCGCTAGCGCTTCGGTTCGTCGTCGGGACCCGGGTACTCGCGCACCGCACGGCGGAGGAACGCGAGCTGTGCGGTAAAGCGCGTGCAGGCGTCGCACAGCGCGACATGGACCCGCAGCGCCGCCCGCTCGACCGCGCCGAGATCGCGGTCGAGGCCCTCTGAGATGAGGCGCGTCGCCTCCCTGCAAGTGAGCCACACCTTCATGCGCGCGCTCCGACGCCGAACCAGCGTTGCTCCAGGCAGGCGCGCAACGCGAGTCGCGCACGGTACAAGAGCACCCAGCAGTTAGACGGTGTAATGCTCAGTTCCTTACAGATCTCGCCAGTTTCGAGCCCCATGACTTCCCGCAGCATGAATACCCGGGCGGTATTCTTGGGCAGGCCCTCCATGCACCGTTCGAGCACCGTGAAAAACCTGCGCTCGGCGAGCGCCGCCTCCGGATTGCCCCACTCGGTCGGCGGGTCCAGGAAATGCCCGTCCTCCTTGAACACCGCTCCGAGCTCCTCCAGCGAGGTGTCATCGTCGGTGAGTTCGAGCGGCTGCTCGCGCGCGCGGCGGCGGATCGCATCGACGATCTTGTGCTTGAGAATACCGACCAGCCAGGTTTTGACGGAGGACTGGCCGGCGAAGCTCGCGGCCGACTGGATGGCCGCAAGTAGGGTCTCCTGCACCGCGTCTTCGGCAAGGGTCGCGTTCCGCAGCTGGAGCATCGCGAACTTGATTAACTGTGGGCGATGCTGCTCAAGGTCAAGCGGGTCGATCCCCGCACGCGGCGGCTGCGGCATCCAGTGACGCTCCCTGTGTGGCGGGCAATCTTAACGCGGTTTGGCCGCGCCCCGGACACCCTCTTGAAAGGGTGGGCGAACGCCCCATTTGCTGGGGGTGTCGGGCGAGTGCCCGAAACCATACTAGAGAGGACCAAGGACATGGCAAACGTGACTCGTTATGACCCGTTCGGCGATCTGTTCGATGACTTCGTGCGCGGTGTTTTTGTCCGGCCGGTATTCGGAGGCGCCGCGGTAAGCACGCCGCGGTTGAAGGTAGACGTCTCCGAGCAGGACGGCAGCTTCAAAGTCGTCGCGGACGTGCCCGGGGTGAAGAAAGAAGACATCCAGGTCAACATCGACGGCGACCAGCTGTCCATCGTCGCCGAGGTGCGCCAGGAGAGGGATCTCAAAGAGGGCGAACGGCTGGTGCACAGCGAACGCCGCGTCGGCAAGCTGTCGCGCGCCTTCCGCCTCGGCTACGAGATCGACGAAGCCAAGGCACAGGCGAAATACACTGACGGCGTCCTGGAGCTGACTCTGCCGAAGAAGGCGCAGCCGAGCGCACGGCAGCTCACGATCCAATAGCCCTTCGCTCGAGCGGTTCTTCCCGCGAGGCGGCCCTCGGGCCGCCTCGTATCTGTTTGAGCACCGGGTGCGTCGCGGTAGGCCGCAATCGCCCGCTCGGGGTGGCGGGGCGGTCGCATCCGCACGGTACAATTGTCGGGTCCATTACCGAGAACCCGATGGCCGTCGCTCCCGCAACCGCGCTCCTCAAGGCGCAGATCCTGGCCGAGGCGCTGCCGTACATCCGCCGCTTTCACGGCACCACGATCGTCATCAAGTACGGCGGCAACGCCATGGTCGATGCGGCCCTGCAGAAAAGCTTCGCCCACGATGTGGTGCTGCTGAAGCTGGTCGGCATGAATCCGGTGGTCGTGCACGGCGGCGGGCCGCAGATCGAGCAGCTGCTCGGCCGCCTCGGCAAGAAGGGCGAATTCGTGCAGGGGATGCGCGTCACCGACGCCGAGACGATGGACGTCGTCGAGATGGTGCTCGGCGCCACGGTGAACAAGGAGATCGTGACGCGCATCAACCAAGCCGGCGGGAAAGCGGTCGGGCTCACCGGGAAGGACGGCGGCTTCATCCGGGCGAAGAAGATGCTCGTCCCGAGCGAGGACCAGTCCGCGACGATGATCGATATCGGCCAGGTCGGCGCCATCGATTCAATCGACCCGGGTGTGATCTCGACACTCGAGGAGGGCGGGTTTATCCCGGTCGTGGCGCCGATCGGCGTCGGCAAAGACGGCGAGTCATACAACATCAATGCCGATCTGGTTGCCGGCAAGCTGGCGGAGATCCTGCGCGCCGAAAAGCTGGTGCTGCTCACGAACACCCCGGGCGTGCTCGACAAGAACGGGAAGCTGCTGAGCGGGCTCACCCCCAAGCGAATCGACGAGCTCGTCGCCGCCGGCACGCTCTCTGGTGGGATGCTCCCGAAAATCGCCTCCGCGCTCGACGCTGCGCGCGGCGGCGTCCGCAGCGTGCACATCATCGACGGCCGAGTCGAGCACGCGCTGCTGCTCGAGATCCTCACCGACGAGGGCGTCGGCACGCTGATCCGCTCGCGGTGATGGTGCCCCTCCGATATCCGGTTGCGATGCAGAATAAATAGAAGTTAGGCAACACGCAGGCGCCATGGATCTTCCGCTGAGGTGTCCTGCTGACCCAACAGGCACGGCCGCGAAGTGGTTAGAAGGCCGGCTGCCGGAGCCGGTCGAAGATGAAGCACAATGGCCAAAGGACGAATGACAACTAACCCCGCGGCGGAGAGCGACGCTTACGAATCAGCCATGCGCGCTTCCTTCACCCTGCCTTACCGCGAACGTTAGCCGTCACAGATCAGAGCCACCACATGGAGCATCGCGCCATCAACATCGCCGAAAAGTTCGCGAAGTTCTCCGAGCACTGGTCGCCCAAGATCATTGCGCAGATGAATGACTACCACCTCAAACTGGTGAAGTTCCAGGGCGCGTTCGTGTGGCACGACCACAAGGACACAGACGAAGTGTTTATCGTGCTCGACGGCGAGATGACTATTCACTTCCGCGACCGCGACGTCTCCGTGAAGAAAGGTGAGCTGTTCGTCATTCCGAAAGGGGTCGAACACAAGACGTCGGCGAGCGCCGAGTGCCATGCCATGCTTGTTGAAGCTGCGGGAACGGTGAACACCGGCGATGCCGGTGGGGAAAAGACTGCACCCGCCGACGTGTGGATTTAGATGACGGCTCGCCCCGCGCTCAATCGGACCGCCCAACCGCGTTGGGTATCTCGGTGCTTTGTGCGTCGCCGGCCGGCTAGCGCGAACGTTGGCAGTCGAAAGGCATGGTCCGATGGGTATCGGTGTCATCGTTGGCCACTCGCGGCGTAGCACAAATGCCCTTGCTCGGACAGGCCGCGATGCTGCTGTCATTCGATGTTGTCGAGGAAGCGATCGCCGAGCACGACGAGTGGCATACGCACGAGCACCTTCCGGAGAGGCTTTCCATTCCAGGCTTCGTCCGGGGAACCAGATGGGTGGCGCTGCGCGGGCAGCCCAGATATTTCGTGGTGTATGAGGTTGAGCAGCTCGCCACCCTGACGTCCGAGGCCTATCTCGAGCGGTTGAACAATCCAAGCCCGTGGACTTCGAAGATGATGCCCCACTACCGGGGCATGACCAGAGGGTTCTGTTCGGTGAAGGGCAGCTTCGGCTTGGGCATCGGCAGTATCGGTCTGTTGATACGCTTCAAACCAGCAGCGGGAGCGGACTCTTCCCTACGCGAATGGTTGCTCCAGGAGGCGCTTGCTCAGCTTCCGTCAAGGCCTGGAATTGGTAGCGTTCATCTTTTTGAAGGCGCCCTGACGCCTAAGATGACAAACGAACAGCGTATTCGGGGTGCTGACGCGGGCGTCGGCTGGGCGGTCTTTCTCACAGGGTACAGTCAAGACGCCCTGGCGAGCCTGATGCAAGGTGACCTTGGCAATGCGCAGCTGGAACGCCATGGCGCTGCGGAAATGTTCGATGCATTGTACCGACTTGAATATTCGCTCACCGCTCGCGAGGTCGACTAGGCCCTCCGTCGACGCAAGGTCCAACGGCATGGGCGCGCTCCGCGTCCGCGGCCAGTGGGATGTTTCGCTCCGCGGGCCCATACCGTCGGTCCCGCCTCACGTCGAACGTTGGCCGTCAACTTCAGCAGCGCGCTGCTCCTAGGTTGGAGAAGAAGTCGTGGTGGGTAACCCCTGACCACCCGTTCAAGAGCGGGCGCGCGGCCATGCGGCCGCGCGCCGCTCAACGCGATCGTTTAGCCACCAAGTCACATGCGGTACGCGCTTTGGGACTTTGACGGGACACTCGCGGTTCGAGATGAAGGGGGGAGCGGTGTTTTGGTCAAGCTGATAAGGCAGGCCGGCTTCAATCCAGCTATAACTCGCGCCGAGATCGTCCCTCACCTGCAAAGCGGATTCCCCCGGGCACACGCCCGAAGAGCCCCACACCCATCTGAGTTCCTCGGACCTTTGGTGGCAGGCCCTGCGTCCCGTGTTGTGCCGAGTGTGTGAAGCGGTCGGTGTTCCCTCCGAACAGGCGAGCGCACTTGCCGCCGCTGTCCGCGATCACTACCTATCCCTATTGGGCTGGCGCATCTTCGAAGACGCCCGGCCAGCCCTTTCTGCCCTGCGCGATGCTGGGTGGCGCCACATCGTCCTCTCTAATCATGTCCCCGAACTTCCGGAACTGGTCGAAGCGCTCGGTCTGGGACATTTCTTCGATCGCGTGCTCTCATCTGGCGTCACCGGGTACGAAAAACCGCATCCCCAGGCCTTTCGTCATGCGCTTGCCCTGATTCCCGCCGATTCCGACGTATGGATGGTTGGTGACAGCTATCGGGTCGATGTTCTAGGCGCGGAGGCGGCCGGTTTGCCAGCTGTGCTCGTTCGCTCCGAAAATCCAGCTGCCCGTTACCAATGCATGTCGCTCTATGGACTACAGCCAATCATTGGTGGCTGACCAGCGTTCGAGCGGCCGCCTTTGAAGTGCGGCTGGTTTGTCCGGGACGCTCTCGCGCGCGAAGGTCCGCTCAACGCACGGGGCGTCCAATTCATTCGTTAGCCGTCATTGAAGGAGAGGTCGCATGCTTGAGCTCAGACCAACCTGCGAGAACTGCAACAAGCCGTTGCCTCCCGACTCGCTGGAAGCACGCATTTGCACCTACGAGTGCACGTTTTGCGTCACGTGTGTCGACAACGTGCTTGCGAACGTCTGCCCGAACTGCGGCGGTGGATTTGTTCCCAGACCAATTAGACCGTCGAGGAACTGGAAAGGCGACAATTTTCTTGGGAAGGATTCTGCGAGCACCAAAGTCAAGCACCGGCCCGTTGATCTGGCAGTCCATGCGCGATTCTCGGCAGCCATCAAGACCATACCGCCTCACAAACGATAGCGGCGCGAAGATGACGGCTAGCCCACACCGCGAGACACCGCGGTACGCCGTCGCCGCCGGTTCCGGATCGCAGACCGCAGGATGAGCGTGGCGAGTGGCGGACCTTCAGGACGGGTCGAGAAACCCGTCGTACCCCGAAGACTGCGACTTGCCTTCGAACCAGTGCTTGCTACCGCCCTTCTTCAGCCGGAACACGGCTTTGCCACACGCCGGCTTCGGATCGAGGTCGGTCCTAGTCACCGGCGTTGTGCCGTCGAAAGTGCCGGTCATCGGCGCATCTCGAGCGCCGCATAGCTTCCCGTAGTACGAGGCCGTCCCCTCGATCGAACCGTCCGGATTCTGCTTCGTGATCCGGACCGACCACTCAGCAACATAAGGACTGGTCCACTCTCCCTTCAGTGCCTTGGGTAGCGATTCCTGGGCCGATACGGTTGTGGCGGGAGCGAGAAGCACGGCAGCGACGATGAAAGATGCGACCGCGGCGGGAGCGTGACGGAACTCCATAGCATTCTCCCTGGAACACAGTTTGGTCGCGCGAGATGGCGCTCCGCCGGTAACGAATGCGAGCAGCAAAACCAAACGCCCCGTTTCGCCGCGGCGGGACTGTATCGTTGGCTGGATCGGCAGTCAATTGCACGAGCGTACGCGGCCAAGCGCTTGCGCGCGGGCGAGCGTTGTTCGAGCCTTGATCGGCTTGGGTTGCCGGACTTGAGGCGGTAGCCAATCGCCGCCCCACCCAGTCGACCGGGCCCTATCTGCGCAGGGATGGCCGGATCCCGTGCCGGTAGGAACGATCCTTCGCGCGGATCGTCAGAACTTGGCGCCGGCGACGCCGCCCGAAGGCGATATGGACCCAGCCGCCGTCCCGGCGATCGCCGAACTCGTAGATCAGCTGCGCGAAAGGAAGGCGCGCGCGTTGAATGGCGCGACAGATCTCGAGCGGCGTTCCGGAGCGTCGGCACACGAAATCCGCCGCGAGGCCGAGTTGATGGCGCGAGCGTTGGCTGCCTCCGACCGCCCGATTCAGCGGCGGGCTGCGGTAGCCGCTCGAGATCTCCAGCCGGTAGCCCACGAGTCGACGCACGCGATCGAGCCCGGTCGCGAGGAGACGGAGGTTTTTCAGGACGCGCGTCGGCGGGCGATTCGCGATCCAGCGCTCCCGGGCGGTGTCTGAATGAACAAGCTCTGCGAACCGGAAGTAGGCCGAGACTCTCATCGCGTGCAGCCGACGTTGGCGGCGGGGGCGAGCGCGAGCGGGGCGCCGCGATTGAGTGGGAGAGACTCTGCGCCACCGCGGCGCGGTGGGCGCCCGGTGTGCGAGCGCTCACCCAGCGGTAGAATCTGCGCCCGCAGCGAATGGTCGCAAAAAAGGGGGGCGGCATGGCCAAGAAACCCGGGGAGCGGAAGCTGCAAATCCTGCAGACGCTGGCAGAGATGCTGCAGGAGCCGAAGGGGGAGAAGGTCACCACCGCCGCTCTGGCGGCCAAGCTCGACGTCTCGGAGGCGGCGCTCTACCGGCATTTTGCGAGCAAGGCCCAGATGTTCGAGGGGCTGATCGAGTTCATCGAGTCGAGCCTGTTCGGGCTGATCAACAAGATCACCGCCGAGGAGGAACGGGGCGCAGCGCAGCTGCGCGCGATTCTCGTCATGTTGCTTGGTTTTGCCGAGAAGAATCCGGGCATGACGCGCGTGCTGATCGGCGATGCGCTGGTGAACGAAGACCCGCGGCTGCAGGCGCGGATCAACCAGTTGCTCGACAAGATCGAGGCGGCGCTCAAGCAGTGCCTGCGGATCGCCGCGACGCAGGCCGCCGAGAATCGGCCGGTCGAGGGCGCGGCGGTTGAGGACACCGGGTCCCGGGCGAATCTCGCGCTTTGCTACGTGATCGGCCGCTGGCACCAGTTCGCGAAAAGCGGCTTCAAGCGCGTCCCGGGAGAATTGTTCGAGCGCCAATGGCCGCTGTTGATCTAGCGCGCGCCGCAGACGCGGCACAGCGGGTCGCGCCGGAGCCGGATCGAGCGCCACTCCATCCGCAGCGCGTCGAGCATCAGTAGGCGTCCGCAGAGCGTCTCGCCGGTCCCGGTGAGGAGCTTGAGCGCCTCGGCCGCTTGCATGGTCCCCACAATCCCGGTGAGCGGCGCGAACACGCCGAGCACCGCACAGCGTTCCTCCTCGGCCTGGGCATCCTCCGCAAACAGGCAGGCGTAGCAGGGGCTCTCGTCGCGGCGCAGATCGAAGACGCTGATCTGGCCGTCGAATCGAACGCCGGCGCCGGAGACGAGCGGCTTGTGGTGCAACACGCAGGCGCGGTTCGTCGCGTGGCGGGTGGTGAAGTTGTCGGAGCAGTCGAGCACTACGTCGACCTGCGCCGCGAGCTGCTCAAGCGCCGCGCCCGCAACCCGCGCTTCGAGCGCCGTGACCCGGACTTCGGGGTTGAGCCGGATGAGCGCGTCGCGTCCCGAGAGCGCCTTGGGCCGGCCGATCGACGCGGTGGTGTGCAAGATCTGCCGTTGAAGATTGGTGAGATCGACGGCGTCGGCGTCGGCCAGGGTGATCGTCCCGACGCCGGCGGAGGCGAGATACAGCGCCGCCGGCGAACCAAGCCCGCCGGCGCCGATGACGAGCGCGTGCGACGCGAGCAGCTTCTGCTGCCCCTCCACGCCGATCTCGGGCAGCAGGATGTGCCGGGAATAGCGCAGGAGTTGGTCGTCGTTCACCGGCGCCTCGGCGCCGCAAAACAAAAGGGCCGGCGCTGCCGGCCCTGCTTGCGCAGTCGCTCGAGCCTCAGTCTTTCTTCTCCGACTTGGGCTCTTCCGGCTTCTCCATCTTGGCGAGAACCGGGAGACCCTTCAAATGGTTGATCGCCTGCTTGAGCACGAAGTCGTCGGGTCCGCCGAGCTCGATCGGCTTGTCTGACCTCGAGTCGCTCGCCGGAGACTGGCCGGCGGCGTCGCGCTTTTCCTTCTCCGCCTGCTTGTCGCGGTCGTTCATCAGGTGCTTGTCGAGATCGGCCTCGCGCAGGCGGCCCGCCGTGTCGCCCGGCTCCTCGACCAGGATATCGGGCGTGATGCCCTTCGCCTGGATCGAGCGCCCGCTGGGCGTGTAGTAGCGCGCGGTGGTCAGCTTGATCGCCGTGTTGTTGCCGAGGGGCATGATGGTCTGCACCGAGCCCTTGCCGAACGATTGCGTGCCCATCACCGTCGCGCGCTTGTAGTCCTGGAGCGCCCCGGCAACGATTTCGGACGCCGAGGCCGACCCGCCGTTGACCAGTACGACCATCGGTACCGTCTTCACCTGCGCCGGCAGGCTCTTGAGGTAGTCGTCGCGCGTGCCGCGCAGGTAGTCCTCGGGGCTTGCCGAGTACTTCCGCTTGGCGTCCTCGGTCCGCCCGTCGGTGCTGACGACGATGGCTTTGGGCGGCAGGAACGCAGCGGAGATCCCGACCGCGCCGTTGAGCAGCCCGCCCGGATCGTTGCGCAGATCCAGAATCAGCCCCTTAAGGGCGCCGTCTTTGTAGAGATTGCTGACGGCCTTCACCAGGTTCTCGCCGGTGTGCTCCTGAAACTGCGACACGCGCACGTAGCCGTAGCCCGGCTCGATCATCTTCGACTTCACGCTCTGCACGCGGATCACGTCGCGCATCAGGGTGACCTCGAATGGTTTCGCGTCACCTTTGCGCAGGATAGTGAGGCGGATCGTGGTCTTGGGCTTGCCGCGCATGCGCTTCACGGCGTCGTTCAAGCTCATGCCCTTCACCGGAGTGTCGTCGAGCTTAATGATCAGGTCGCCGGGCTTCAGGCCGGCCTTGAAAGCCGGGGTGTCTTCGATCGGCGAGACGACCTTGACAAACCCGTCCTCCATCCCGACCTCGATCCCGAGGCCGCCGAACTCGCCTTGGGTCCCGACCTGCAGCTCCTTGAATGCCTCCTGATCGAGGTACGCGGAGTGCGGGTCGAGGCCGGTCAACATGCCGTTGATCGCCTCGTTGATGAGCTTCTTGTCCTCGACCGGCTCCACGTAGCCGGTCTTGATCGCGCCGAAGACCTCGGCGAACGCGCGCAACTCGTCCACCGGCAGCGGATACTTGGCGGCCTCGCGCTGGGCCACCGCCGAGAAGTTGAGCGACAGCAGCACGCCTGCCAGCACGCCCACCATGACCAGGCTAATCTGCTTGAACTTGCTACCCATTGATTGCACTCCGATGCGCTCTGAACCCCCTTGTTATTTCGTCTGCATCCAGGGTAGGGGGTCGAACGCTTTACCCTGATGCCGAAGCTCGAAGTATAAACCGGAAGTTTCGTTGCCGCCGCTGGTACCTACCGTAGCTACCGCATCGCCCGCGTGAACTTCGTCACCTGCCTGCCTTAATACGGATTCATTGTTACCGTAGATGCTGAGGTAGCCTTCGCCGTGGTCGACGATGAGCAGATTTCCGTACCCGCGCATCCAGTCGGCGAACACTACCCGGCCGGCGGCGATCGCGCGCACTTCCTCGCCTTCCCGCGCGCGGATAAAGACACCCTTGGGCGAAGGGCTTTCCGGCCGGCGGGGGCTGCCGAAACGCGCCGCCAGTTCCCCGCTCACCGGGAGCCGCAGCCGTCCTTTCTGATTTCCGAACGCCCCCCCAGCCGGGGTGTCATCCGGCGCCCCTTGGCGGGCGCCCCGGCCCGGTGCCGGCCGCGCGGCCTGCGCGAACTCCTGCACGAGCCGCGCCAGTCGGGTCTCGTTGCGCTGCGCGGTGGCGAGATCCCGCCGGCTCTTCTGAATCTGGCCCGATACCTGCGCCAGCACCTGCCGCCGCGTCGCCGCCTGGGCGCGCAGCGCGTCGCGCTCGGCGCGGCTGTTCGTCTCGACCGCGGCGAGCGCCGCCGATTTCTCGCGGGCGCCTGTATCGACCGCACCCAGGCGCGCAAGTTCCTCGCGCACGCGCTGAATCAGCTGCGCCTGGGCACGGGAGATGTAGGTTTGGTAGACCAGGTCGCGGGCGATTTCGTGCGGGTCGTCCCCTGAGGCCAGCGCGCGCAGGAAGCCGCGCTCGCCCTCGGCATAGCGCGCCTGCAGCAGGCGGGCGAGCTCCCGCTCGCGTCCGGCGAGGTCGGCCCGGAGGGTGCGCGTCTCGGCATTGATCTGCTCGAGCTCGGCGCGCAGCCGGTTGCGCTCGCCCGCGAGTTCATGCAGGCGCCGATTGGCATCCGAAATCGCGGTCTCGGACTCCCGCAGTCTGTCCACCGCCTGAGCGCGCGTGCCCTCCGCCGCGTCGAGCTCTCGCTTGAGCTGCTCGATGCGCTGCCGCAGTTCGCGCAGTTCCTCCGGCTTGGGTTGCGGGGCGGCGAATCCGCTCCCGCTTGCCGCGAGCGCCGCGGCGAGCAGGAGGGGCACTCCCGCACCCCTCAAGCGCGCGCCTTCCCCTGCGCCGCGACGGCGCGCATCGCCGCCTCGACCGCGGCTTGGTCGCCGAGGTAGTAGTGACGCAGCGGCCGCAGCGCCTCGTCGAGCTCGTACACGAGCGGGATGCCGGTGGGAATGTTGAGCCCGACGATGTCGGTATTGCTCACGTTGTCGAGGTACTTCACCAGGGCGCGCAGGCTGTTGCCGTGCGCGGCGATGATCACGCGCCGGCCTTCGCGCACGGCCGCCGCGATCGACTCGTTCCACAGCGGGAGGAAACGGGTGACGGTGTCCCGCAGGCATTCGGTCATCGGCAGTTCGCCGGGTGCGAGGTCGCGATAGCGCGGGTCCCCGGCCGCGCTGCGCGGGTCGTTGGGCGCGAGCTCGGGCGGCGGCACGTCATAGCTGCGTCGCCAGACGAGCACCTGCTCCTCGCCATACTGCGCCGCCATCTCCGACTTGTTGAGGCCCTGCAGCGCCCCGTAGTGGCGTTCGTTGAGCCGCCAGGAATGGCGGACCGGGACCCACATGAGGTCCATCTCCTCGAGCGCGAGCCACAGCGTCTTGATCGCGCGCTTGAGCACGGAGGTGTACGCGACATCGAACGCGAGCCCCGCCTCCTTCATCAGCCGCCCGGCCTCGTGCGCCTCCTGCGCGCCCCGTTCGGTCAAGCCGACATCGGTCCAGCCGGTGAAGCGGTTCTCCTTGTTCCAGACGCTCTCGCCGTGGCGGAGCAGAACGAGCTTGATCATCGTGGCGCGGCCGTTTTGCGATATGTACGCGCGATTCTATAATATGCACCCTCGCCGATCGCGCACCCCGCGCCCTCGGCGGCGTGCTGTTTCAACGCAAACGCCTAGCCGGAGCCTATGAAATTCCTACTGGACCCTCAGAACCTGCTGCTGCTTGCCGTCGCGTTGGTGAGCGGCACCATGCTCGTCTGGCCGCTGGTGCGGCGCGGCGTCGGTGGGCCGTCGGTAAACACGTTCCAAGCCACGCTGCTCATCAACCAGAAGGACGCGATCGTGGTCGACGTGTGCGAGCCGGCCGAGTTCGCCCAGCGGCACATCCTCAATGCGCGCAACGTTCCGCTCGGCGAGCTGAAGGCGCGGTTAAAGGAGCTGGACAAATTCAAGCAGCGGCCGATGATCATCGCGTGCGCGGCCGGCAAACGCTCCGCCGACGGCGCGGCCATCCTGCGCGCCAACGGGTTCACCAACGTATTCAATCTCAGCGGCGGGACCAACGCCTGGCAGCAAGCGGGCCTCCCGACGGCGAAGTAGGTGCCGAACGTGCGCATGTACCAGACCGACTGGTGCCCGTACTGCCGTCGCGCGGAGGAACTGTTGCGGTCAAAAGGGGTCACCGAAATCGAGAAGATCGAGATCATCCTCGACGCCAACGGACGCGCTGAACTGGCGGCGAAGACCGGCCGGCGAACCGTGCCCCAGATCTACATCGGCGAGCAGCATGTTGGCGGCTGCGACGAGCTGTACGCCCTCGACCGGTCGGGCGGGCTCGACCCGCTGCTCGCCGGATGACGCAGATCGGCGGCACGCTTCGCGCAAGCCCTTTACACTGGGTGCTGACCCTCAAGGAGCATTCATGAGCGACCAGCAGCCGGTATTCAGCATTGAGAAGATCTACCTGAAGGACGCCTCGATCGAGACCCCCAACACGCCGCAGGTCTTTCTGGAATCCGGCCAGCCCCAGATCGAGGTGACGCTGCAGACCGGCGCCACGCACGTGGCCGAATCGCTGTTCGAGGTGGTCGTCACCGGCACCATCACCGCCAAGGCGGGTGAGCGCACTTATTTTCTGGTCGAGGCCGCGCAAGCCGGCATCTTCCGCATTCAGAACCTGCCCGAAGCCGATCTCGAGCCGGTCCTCGCCGTCGCCTGCGCGAACATCGTGTTTCCGTACCTGCGCGAGAGCGTGGCCGACATGGTGGCGCGTGCGGGATTTCCGCCGATCCATCTCGTGCCGGTGAATTTCGAAGGGATGTACGCGGAACGCAAGCAGCAGGCCGCAGCCGCGCCGCGGATCGAGATTGCCCACTGATGCGCGCCGTCGTCCTCGCCGCCGCGCTGCTCGCCCCGCTTACCGGGCAGGCCGAGTTCCGCTCGATCGGCGATGCGCCGGCGGTCATGTACGACGCGCCCTCAGCGCGCGCGGGCAAGCTGTTCGTCGCCGGACGCAACCTGCCGGTCGAAGTGATTGCCGCGGACGGAACCTGGGTCAAAGTGCGCGATCCGTTCGGCGGGCTCGCGTGGGTCGAGAGGAAGGCGCTCGCGGACCGTCGCACGGTGCTCGTTAGCGCGCCGGTCGCGGACGTGCGTCAGCGCCCGGAGGACACCGCGCCCGTCGCGTTCCAGGCCCAGCAGGGCGTGCTGCTCGAGTTGCTCGACGCCGGCCCGGCCGGCTGGGCGCAGGTGCGGCATGCCGACGGCGCGAGCGGGTACGTGCGAGTCAATCAAGTCTGGGGAATCTGACCGCACCGGGACCCCATCTGACCCGAGTCAGCTGCGGATCGGCGCGGACCAACACGGCCAAGAGCGCGCTTTCGAATCGGCGCTCATCCATCTTGCAGCGGCGATCCTAGCGCATGAACATCACGATACTCGGCGCCGGCGCATGGGGTGCGGCGCTCGCGATCGCGCTCGCCGAGCGCCACGCGGTGGCGCTCTGGGCGCGAGACGCCGCGCAACGCGAAGCGTTGCGGCGCGAGCGCCGGAGTCGCTTCTTGCCCGAGGTGGCGCTGCCGTCGAACGTCGGCATCGCCGGCGATGCCGGCGTAGCGATCCGCACCGCCGACCTAGTGCTGGTCGCGACGCCGACCGCGGGGTTACGCGCGAGCGTCGAGCTCGCGCGCGCATCGGGCGGACGGGCGCCGCTCGTGTGGGCCTGCAAGGGATTCGAACAAGGTACCGCCCGGCTGCCGCATGAGATCGTCGTCGAGGCGCTGGGCGGCGATGCACCGTGCGCGGCGCTGTCGGGGCCGAGCTTTGCACTGGAGGTCGCCCGCGGACTGCCGACGGCGATCACGCTGGCGGCGTGGAATTCGACTCTCGCCCGCGACCTAGCCCGCGAGCTGCACCAGCGGCGGCTGCGGGTGTACTACAGCGACGATGTCGTCGGCGTGGAGGTGGCCGGCGCGGTCAAGAACGTCATGGCGATCGCGACTGGGATTGCCGACGGTCTCGGACTCGGCGAGAACGCACGCGCCGCGTTGATCACGCGCGGCCTCGCTGAATTGACCCGGCTCGGCATCGCCCTGGGGGGACGCGCCGAGACGTTCATGGGGCTCGCCGGCGCCGGCGACCTTATCCTCACCTGCACCGGCGAGCTCTCGCGCAACCGCCGGGTCGGCCTCGCGCTCGGCCGCGGCGACGCGCTCGACGCGATCCTCGCACGCCTCGGCCACGTCGCCGAAGGCGTGCACACCGCGCGCGAAGTCGACCGCCTCGCGCGCGAGCGGGCCATCGAAATGCCGATTACGCGCGGCGTGTGTGCGCTGCTGTTCGAGGGGCTTGCGCCGGCCGCTGCGGTGGCGCAGTTACTCGCGCGCGATCCGCGCAGCGAGCACTAACGGACCGCTCGGGGCCGCCCGCCGCGCATGCGGCGGGGGCGCCGCCCGAGACGGCGCGCAGTCAGCCTTCGTACTTAAACGAGAGCTGGACCCGCGTCCGGTAGGCGACCACTTTGCCGTTCTCGACCTTCAGGTCCATCTTCGTGATCTCGGCGATCCGAAGATCGCGCAGGCTCTTCGCCGCCGTCTGGATCGCATTCTTGGCCGCATCTTCCCACGAAGCGTTGCTCGTGCCGATGACGTCGATGACACGATAGACGCCGTCGCTGCGATTCTTCTTGGCCATACCCGCCTCCTTCGTGGTGGTTGAATTAGCGCGCCGCGCGGCTCGCGGCCCGACCATCATACCCTGCGCCATCGGTAGCGGTTGCTCATCGGTCCGGCGCGACCGCGCCGCGGAAGCCGATCTGGCGCCAGGCCTCGAACACCACGACGGCAACCGCGTTCGACAGATTTAGGCTGCGGCTGGCGGGCCGCATTGGCAGCCGCAGGCCGCGCACCTCGCCGATCTCCCGCAACACGTCGTCGGGCAGGCCGCGCGTCTCGGGCCCGAAGACGAAGGCATCCCCGGCCTCGAAACTGGTCGCGGCATAGCTGCCGCGGGCGCGGGTCGAAAACGCGAACATGCGCCGGCCGGTAAAGTGCGCGCGGCAGGCGCCCCAGTCACCGTGGAGGCGGACCGCACGGATATCGCCGTAGTCCAGGCCTGCTCGCTCGAGCGCGCGGTCGGTGAGCAGGAAGCCGAGCGGCTCGACCAGGTGCAGGCGGCAGCCGGTGTTCGCGCACAGCCGCAGGATGTTGCCGGTGTTGGGCGGGATCTCGGGTTGATAGAGGACGATGTCGAACATCGCGATCGGCGGCCAAGCTCAAGCGCGTGCGAGCACCCAATCGGCGACCCGCGCGAACGTCACCGCCCGGTGCCCGCGCGCTGAGCGCCTAAGCATTGGGCAGATGTTCGCCCCGCTTGTGGGCCGAATTGACAGTCGCCCGCATCCACCGGAGACTGCTAGATCTTCCGAAAGGCTAGCGATGACGGACCCTGCAGTCAACGCCGGGCCGGCGGCGAGCGCTCGCCATCCAGCGCCCGGCTGGTCGCGGGAGCGGATCGAGCAGCTGTTCGAGCTGCCGTTCAACGATCTCATCTATCGCGCGGCGACCATCCACCGCCGGCATTTCGACCCGAACAAGGTCCAGCTCTCGACGCTGCTTTCGATCAAGACCGGCGGCTGCCCCGAGGACTGTGCGTATTGCCCGCAATCAGCGCGCTATGGCACCGGCGTCGCGAACGAGCCGTTGCTCGGCCTCGAAGCGGTCCGCGAAGCGGCGGCGGCAGCGAAAGCCGCCGGGGCAACGCGTTTTTGCATGGGCGCCGCCTGGCGCGGCCCGAAGCAGCGGGATTTGGCGCCGGTGCTCGCGATGGTGGGGGCAGTGAAAGCGCTGGGGCTTGAGACTTGCGCCACCCTGGGGCTGCTCCGCGCCGGACAGGCGGAGGCGCTCAAAGCGGCCGGCCTCGACTACTACAATCACAACCTCGACACCGCGCCGGAATTCTATGGCGAAATCGTCACCACGCGCACCTACGACGACCGGCTCGACACCCTCGAGCAGGTGCGCCGCGCCGGCCTCCGCGTCTGCTGCGGGGGCATCGTCGGCATGGGCGAGACGCGAGCGATGCGGGCCGGGCTGATCGCCGCCCTCGCGCGCCTCGACCCACCGCCGGAGTCGGTGCCGATCAACGAGCTCGTTCGGGTCGACGGCACGCCGCTCGCCCTCGCCACGGCGCTCGACTGGACCGAGTTCGTGCGCACGATTGCGGTCGCGCGGATCGCCATGCCGGCGAGCTACGTCCGGCTTTCCGCGGGTCGCCGGGATATGCCGGAGAGCGTGCAGGCGCTCTGCTTCCTCGCCGGCGCGAATTCCATCTTTTACGGCGACCGGCTCCTCACTACCGGCAACCCAGACGTGGCGAACGACCGTGCGCTGATGGCGAAGCTCGGACTTGAGCCGGCGTGAATCGCACGCCAGAGACGATCGCTTCGCTCGGCGCGCAGTTCGCCGCCGGCCGCACGTCGAGCGTGGCCCTCACCGAGCGCGCGCTGGAGCGGATCGGCGATGCCGACGGCGAGGGCGCACGCGCGTTCACCAGGATCTATCGCCAGGAGTCGCTCGCCCAGGCGCAGGCGTCCGACGCGCTGCGGCGCCACGGCATCGTGCCCTCGGTGCTCGCCGGCATCCCGGTTTCGATCAAGGATCTTTTCGACCTGGCAGGGGAGCCGACGCTCGCCGGGTCGCGGGTGCTGGCCGCGGCGCCACCGGCGCCGCGTGATGCGCCGGCGGTGCGGCGCCTACGCGCCGCCGGGGCGATCATCATTGGCAAGACCAACATGACCGAGTTCGCCTATTCCGGCCTCGGGCTCAATCCGCACTACGGCACCCCGCGCAATCCCTACGACCGGGCCACCGGCCGCATCCCGGGGGGATCGTCCTCCGGCGCGGCAGTCTCGGTGTCGGACTGCATGGCCGTCGCGGGCATCGGCACCGACACCGGCGGTTCGGTGCGTATTCCCGCCGCGCTGTGCGGCCTGGTCGGCTTCAAGCCGACGGCGCGGCGCGTGCCGCGCGAGGGCGTGCTGCCCCTCTCTACCACTCTCGATTCAGTGGGGCCGATCGCGGCGAGCGTCGCCGATTGCAGTCTGGTCGACGCGGTGCTTGCCGGCGAGGAACCCGCCGTCGCACCGGCGTTGCCGATCGCAAGCGTGCGTCTCGGCGTCGTGCGCGACTACCTCGTCGATGGACTTGACCAGGTCGTGGGGCGCGCTTGGGAGCGCGCCCTCTCGTGCCTGACGGCGGCGGGAGCGCGCGCGCGCGACATGCGCCTGCCGCTGTTGCACGACATCGCACGCGCGAACGCGCACGGCGGCATCGCCGCCGCCGAAGCGTTTCACTGGCACCGCGAGCGCCTCGCGCGCCAGGCGACACAGTACGATCCGCGGGTTGCAGCGCGGCTGCAGCGCGGCGCGACCCTCGGCAGCGCCGACTACGCGGCGCTCAAGCAAGAGCGAGCGCGAATCATCGCCGCCGCCCAGGAATGCTTCGACCCGTTCGACGCGCTCGTGGCGCCGACGGTCAGCATGATCGCGCCGCCGATCGGGCCGCTCGAGCAGGACGACGAGCTGTATCTACGCACGAACTACGCCATTCTGCGCAACCCTTCGGTGGTCAACTTCCTCGACGGCTGCGCGCTCTCGGTCCCGTGCCATCGGCACGGCGAGGCGCCGGTGGGGCTCATGCTATTCGGGCTGGCCGGGCAAGATCACCGCGTGCTGCAGGCCGGTCTCGCGGTCGAAGCGGCGCTCACTGCCTGCGGCTGACGCGCAAATGGAGCCGTGGCTCGACCGCGGCGCGGCGCGACGGTGGTTCGAGCGCGCCGCTACCGCTGGCGACGATCCGCTGGCGCGTGAAGTCGAGCGGCGGATGGCGGCGCGGCTGGACTACATCGTGCACCATCCCGGCCGCATTCTCGACCTCGGCACCGGTGTCGGCGCCGGCGTCCCTGCCCTGCGCCGCCGCTACCCGGCGGCGCAGATCATCGCGGCCGATAGCGCACTCGCGCTGATCCGCCGCGCGCGGGGCGCGCGGCCGTTCGCGGAGCGGGTCCGCTCGCTCTTCGGCGCCGCGCGCGAGCACTTTGTCTGCGCCGACATGAGCGCCGTGCCGCTCGCGGCCGGCGCGTGCGCGATGGTCTGGTCCAACCTCGCACTCGCCTGGGCGCCTGACTTCGGCGCCGCGCTGCGCGAATGGCACCGCGTGCTCGAGGTCGGCGGGCTACTGATGTTCACGACCTATGGCCCCGACACGCTGAAGGAGCTGCGTGCGGCCTTCGCCGCCGCCGAGGCTGCACCGCACGTGCATCCGTTTGCGGACATGCACGACCTCGGCGACGCGCTGGTCGCGACCGGGTTCGCCGATCCGGTGATGGACATGGAAACGTTCACCCTCACCTATGCGACGGTCGACACGCTCTTCGCCGAGCTGCGCTCGAGCGGCCGGCGCAACGCGCTCAGCGCCCGTCGCCGTACGCTCACCGGCCGCCGCGCGTGGGTGCGCATGCTGGAGGCGTACGCCGCGCGCCGGCGCGACGGACGCTTGCCGGCGACGTTCGAGGTGGTCTACGGCCACGCCTGGAAAGCGGCCCCCAAGGTGACCGCAGACGGGCGCGCGATCATTCGCTTTGATGCGCCGCCACGCTCCCGAAAAGCCGATGGATCTCGAGCCATTACGCGCGCGCCGCGGCTTGCTGGCCGGGGCTGCGGTGTGCTACCTTAGCGCGCCCTATCGCGGTGTTCGGCGTCGCCGCGCGAGGGAAGTTGCGGCGGGGCGCGCTCCCTGGCGATCCCCGAGTCGACGAAGATCATGGTGTTTCCTCGAGCATGGGCGACGCGCGGATCAACGTGCAAACGGTCGGGGCGTCAACCGATTTCAGCCTGACGGTGAGGCGCAACTGCTCGATCTCGCCGCTCGCGCTGGCGTGGCTGCTCGGATTCACGGCTTGCCTTTCGTTCGCCATCGGGATCGGATTTGCGCTGTTCGGCGCCTGGCCGGTGCTGCCGTTCGCGGGACTCGAGATTGCCGCGCTGGCAGCGGCGTTTCACGTGAACGCGCGCCACGCGACGGACTATGAGCGCATTGCGCTGAGCGGCGGCGCGCTGGAGGTCGAAATCCGCGACGCGAACCGGATCGAACGCCACCGCTTCAATTCGCACTGGGTGCGGTTGATCGCGACCGAAGCGTCTTGGGGCGTGCGTCTGGCGATTCGGTCGCACGGTAAAGAGCTCGAGATCGGGCGCCACCTCGACGCGCCCGGGCGCGAGTTGCTCGCGCAGGAACTGCGCGGCCGGCTGGCGCAAGCAAGAATTGCTTGAATCGAACAAGACGGGGAGCTATGAGATTGAAGTCGAAACTGGTCGCCGCGGGCGGCATCGCCGCGGCGATGTGCTGCGAGTTGGCGACGGCCCAGCACAACCTGCAGCCGCCGGTCACGCCGATCGCACGCGACATCTACGAGCTACACCTGCTGATGCTCGGCATCTGCGCCGTGATCTTCGTCGGCGTGTTCACGGTGATGTTCTATTCGATTTACGCGCACCGGAAATCGGTCGGCCACAAGGCGGTGCCGTTTCACGAAAACACCACCGTCGAGGTGGTGTGGACGATCGTGCCGTTCATCATCCTGATCGGGATGGCCTGGCCGGCGACCAAAGTCGTGCTGTCGTTGAAGGACACGGCCAACCCGGACCTCACGATCAAGGCCACCGGCTATCAGTGGAAGTGGGGCTATGACTACCTGAAGGGCGAGGGCGAAGGGCTCAGCTTCGTCGCCACGCTGGCGACCCCATTGGACCAGATCTACGGCCGGGAGCCGAAGGCGGAGCACTATCTGCTGGAAACCGACCAACACCTGGTCGTTCCAGTCGGCAAGAAGGTGCGCATGCTGTTGACCGCAGGCGACGTGATCCATTCGTGGTGGGTCCCGGCCTTCGGGGTCAAGCAGGACGCGATTCCGGGCTTCGTTCGGGACGCCTGGTTCAAGGCGGAGAAAGAGGGCGTCTATCGCGGTCAGTGCGCCGAGCTGTGCGGCAAGGACCACGGCTTCATGCCGATCGTGGTCGACGTGCTGTCGGCGGAGCAGTACACGGCCTGGGTGAGCGAGCAGAAGAAGAAGCTTTCCGCCGCCGCCGGCGATTCGAACAAGACCTGGGCGCTTGCGGAGTTGATGGAAAGTGGCCAGAAGGCGTTCCAGGCGAACTGCGCCGTCTGCCACCAGCCGACCGGCGCGGGCATTCCGAACGCCTTCCCCTCGCTCATCGGTTCCAAAGTGGTCCTCGGCCCGAAGGCCGATCAGATCAGCCTCGTGCTCCACGGTCGCAAGGGCGTGTTCACGCCGAACTCCCAGATGCCGCCCCAAGCCGCGCTCTCCGACACCGACATCGCGGCCGCGATCACCTATACGCGCAACACTTGGGGGAACAAGGCGCAGGACAACGTGGTGCAACCGGCCGACGTCAAGGCGGCCCGCAAGTAACGGATTTGAGAATCAGGAGTCAGGCCGATGAGCGCAGTCCTCGACGATCACGCCCACCACGACGAACACGCTCACCATCCGAGCGGGATCATGCGGTGGATCAGGACCACCAACCACAAGGACATCGGCACGCTGTACCTGTGGTTCAGCGGCACCATGTTTCTGATCGGCGGGCTCCTCGCGATGGGCATCCGCGCCGAGCTGTTCAAGCCGGGCCTCCAGGTATGGAATCCCGAGTTCTTCAACCAGCTCACCACGATGCACGGCCTCATCATGGTGTTCGGCGCGATCATGCCGGCCTTCGTCGGGTTTGCGAACTGGCAGGTGCCGATGATGATCGGGGCGCCGGACATGGCGTTCGGGCGGCTGAACAACTGGAGCTTCTGGCTGCTGCCCTTCGCCGCGATGCTGCTCGTCATCTCGTTCTTCGTGCCCGGCGGCGCGACCGGCGCCGGCTGGACGCTCTATGCGCCGCTCACGGTGCAGATGGGGCCGGGCATGGATCTCGCGATCTTCGCGCTCCACATCATGGGCGCGTCGTCGATCATGGGGTCGATCAACATCATCACCACGATCCTCAACATGCGCGCGCCCGGCATGACGCTGATGAGGATGCCGATGTTCCCGTGGACCTGGCTGATCACGGCGTACCTGCTGATCGCCGTGATGCCGGTGCTCGCCGGCGCGGTCACCATGACCCTAACCGATCGCCACTTCGGCACGTCGTTCTTCAATGCCGCCGGCGGCGGCGACCCGGTGATGTACCAGCACATCTTCTGGTTCTTCGGCCATCCCGAGGTGTACATCATGATCCTGCCGGGGTTCGGGATCATCTCGCAGATCATCCCGGCGTTCGCCCGCAAGCCGTTGTTCGGCTACTCGTCGATGGTCTACGCAACCGCCTCGATCGCGATCCTGTCGTTCATCGTGTGGGCGCACCACATGTTCACCGTCGGCATGCCGGTGGCGGGGCTGCTGTTCTTCATGTACGCCACGGTGCTGATCGCGGTTCCGACCGGGGTCAAGGTTTTCAACTGGCTCGCCACCATGTGGCGGGGCTCGCTCACGTTCGAGACGCCGATGCTGTGGGCCTGCGGTTTCATCTTCGTTTTTACGATGGGCGGCTTCACCGGCCTGATCCTCGCGATCGTGCCGGTCGACATCCAGCTGCAGGACACGTACTACGTCGTCGCGCACTTCCACTACGTGCTCGTCGCCGGCTCGCTGTTCGCGATCTTCGGCGGCATCTACTTCTGGCTGCCGAAATGGACCGGCCGCATGTACGACGAGAAGCTCGGGAAGTGGCACTTTTGGCTGAGCATGATCTTCTTCAACGTCACTTTCTTCCCGATGCACTTCCTCGGCTTGGCCGGGATGCCGCGGCGCGTCCCGGACTACGCGCTCCAATTCGCCGACTACAACATGGTCGCCTCGATCGGCGCGTTCGGGTTCGGCCTGTCGCAACTGCTGTTCTTCTACATCGTGCTCAAGGCGACGGTGTTTGCTCAAGGGGAGAAGGCACCGGCCAACCCGTGGGAAGGCGCCGAAACGCTCGAATGGACCCACCTCCCTTCGCCGCCGCCTTATCACAGCTTCGAGACGCCGCCGCAGGTTCGGTGAGCCGCTACGGACCAGCCGCGATGCCGCTTTCGAACAATGCGAAGACGGCGCTCATTCTCGCCTCGATCGCGCTGGTGTTCTTCTGCGGCGTCATTTTGAAGTATTGGCTGCTGCGGTGACGGTGCCAATGGACGCGACCACCGCAGCGGCGAACCGGCGATTGCTCACTAAGCTGGTGGTGATCGCGCTCGCCATGTTCGGCTTCGGTTTTGCGCTCGCGCCGATGTACGAGACGATCTGCGAGGTCACCGGCGTGCGCAACCTGCTGACGCGCGATGTCCTGCCGGCCAACACCCAGGTCGACCTCACGCGCACCGTCACGATCGAGTTCGACTCGAACACGCACAACCTCGCGTGGTCGTTCCAGCCCGTTCGCCGCAGCATGGAGATCCACCCCGGCGAGCTCACGACGGTGAGCTACGAAGTGCACAACACGCAGGATCGTCCGGTAACCGGCCAAGCGGTGCCGAGCTACGGACCGCAACTCGCCGCGCAGTACTTCAAGAAGATCGAGTGCTTCTGCTTCCGACAGCAGACGCTCGCGCCGGGCGAGACCCGCGAGCTGCCGGTGGTGTTCGTCGTCGATCCCGGCCTGCCGCGCGACGTGGCGACGATCACGCTGTCCTACACGTTCTTCGAAGTGGACGGACGCGCCGGCGCTGGCGCTGCGCGCACCGCGGGGGAGCGGTCGAGCGCGGGTGATCGAGCGGGTGCCGGATGATCGGCTCGGGCCGCGGCGAGACGCCGAAGAAGGCCGGGCCGCTGCGCGTGGCGAAGGCGGTTTTTTGGTCGTTTCTCGGTATCCGCCGGCGCGCCGAGCACGAGGCCGACATCGTGAACTTGACGCCGGTGCAGGTGATCGTGGCCGGGGTGATCGGCGCCGCGCTCGTGGTCGGCACGCTGGTCTTCATCGTGAAGCTCGTCCTCAGCCGCGCCACGGCTTAGGGTGCAGCAAGGGAGAGGGGAAATGGTTCTAGCGAAGACCGAGCACTACTACGTTCCGCAGCCCTCGGCGTGGCCCGTCGTCGGCTCGATCGCGCTGTTTCTGATGGCGACCGGCGCGGCGACGTGGTTCAACGGCAACGGCTGGGGCGCCTACCTGGTGCTCGCCGGGTTCCTGGTTCTCGTCTACATGATGTTCGGCTGGTTCGGGAAGGTGATCGGCGAATCCGAAGGCGGCAGCTACAACCCGCAGGTGGACGGGTCGTTCCGTTGGGGGATGAGCTGGTTCATCTTCTCGGAGGTGATGTTCTTCGCGGCGTTCTTCGGCGCGCTGTTCTACGCGCGCAACTTCGCCGTGCCGTGGCTGGGCGACATCGAGAACAAGCTGTTGTGGCCGGATTACTCGTCGCAGTGGCCGACCGCGGGTCCGGACTTCAGGGAGCCGTTCACGCCGATGGCTGCCTTCGGCATCCCGGCGCTGAATACCCTGCTGCTGCTGTCATCCGGGGTCACCGTGACCTGGGCGCACTGGGCGCTGAAGATGAACAACCGCGGCCAGCTCATTCTCGGGCTGATTCTGACGATCGGGCTCGGCGTCACGTTCCTCGGCTTCCAGGCCTACGAGTACACCCACGCCTACTCGGCGCTCAACCTGAAGCTCTCGACCGGGATCTACGGCTCGACTTTCTTCATGCTCACTGGCTTTCATGGGTTTCACGTGACAATCGGCGCGATCATGCTGACGGTGATCCTCGCGCGCTGCATTGCCGGGCACTTCAAGCCCGATCATCACTTCGCATTCGAGGCGGTGTCCTGGTACTGGCACTTCGTCGATGTCGTGTGGTTGCTGCTGTTCATCCTGGTCTACTGGCTCTAGCGCCGGCGGCACGAGTCACGCACGCACCCGGCGCGGGTGAGTCCGCGCGCGGTCGCGGAACGACGGGACGCCGCACGCGAGGTCCCCTACCGGAGCGCCGCGCCCGCGCGCGGCGCTTTTTCTGGCGCCGCCGCCCTACGAGGTTAGCCGACCGTTGATCAAGCCGAGCTTGTAGCCCACCATGAGGAGCAGGAACAGCCCGATCGACAGCGCGACCCGGATCGCGAGCGCCTTGACGGTGCGCGTGGATTGACCCTTGTCGCGGATCAGAAAAAACAGTGCCGACCCGAGCGACGCGAGGATCAGGATGATGAACGCGAAGACCACGAAGCGCATCGGCGCCCCCGCGGGGTGAATACCCAGTCTAGCCGAGGTGTGGCGTCGGCGCCAGGAATCGAACGGCCGTGAACGGCGGCTGGCAGTTTCGCCCGCGGCGCGTGGTGACCGTCGCCGCAATCGCATTCTGTGGGCTGACCATAGCGCTCGGGGTGTGGCAGACACGCCGCGCCGCTGAAAAGGAGGCGGCGCAGGCGCGGCTGGACCACCTGGCTGCGGAACCGCCGATCAGTCTGTCGAGCGCGCTCGTTGACCCTGCCGAGTTCGCGTTCCGACACGTGGCGGTGCGGGG
>Ga0187846_10000070_pt1 | contig 58967 bp, 50 predicted proteins | sample TC_taG_FD_161473 | JGI IMG/M metagenome (GOLD analysis project Ga0187846, IMG submission 161473) | Biofilm microbial communities from the roof of an iron ore cave, State of Minas Gerais, Brazil - TC_06 Biofilm (v2) | ecosystem: Environmental > Terrestrial > Deep subsurface > Cave > Wall biofilm... | reverse complement strand
CCGGCGTGTTCCTCGGGACCAAGCATGCGTTGCCGGCATTGCGAGAGCGCGCGCGGCACAGCCCGCACGGCAGCGCCGTTGTCAATCTCGCTTCGGTGGCCGGGCTCGTCGGCTCGCAAGTCGACCCGCTTTATTGGATGACCAAGGGCGGCGTCACACTGTTCACCAAATCAACCGCACTCGAATTCGCCCGCAAGGGCTATCGGATTAGGGTCAACTCAATACATCCGGGTCTGATCCAGACCGATATGGGCGAGCAAACCTTTGTCAGCCGGGCGCGCAATCTCGGCAGCAACGATGTCGATGCGGTGCGCCAACAGGCGATGTCGAGGCACCCGATCGGCCGGCTCGGCGTGCCCGAGGACATCGCCACGGGCATTCTCTTTCTTGCTTCCGACGATTCAAGCTTTATGACGGGCGCCGGCCTCGTCGTCGATGGCGGGTCGACGGCGCAGTAAGAGCGGCGGCGATCACAGCGGCTCGACGTCGCCTACAGCGACACCGAGAATGTGCCCGTCGGCAGCTTGCACGATCGCGGCAATGCGATCGCAATGCCAGCGGATCTGCGCTTCGATCTCGCCGGCGCCGCCGCGCAGTCGCCCGACCTCCTCGATGCCGCGCACGACATCGACATGCGCGAGGGTCCGCCCGCTATTTTCGCCGCGTTTTACCGCGGTAACGTGCCGGCGGTCGAAGCCGACCAGCAGGACCGAGGCTGGCACCACGTCGGTCTCCTGACCCAGCTTGATCCGCGCCTGGCCGCGATCGAGAACGAGCGTCACCGGCAACTCCCGGTGGTTACGCCGCGCAAGGTCGAGCGCATGTTCGACATCGCCGCGATCCGAACCGACAGCCTGCCACTTGCCGTCGACGACGATCTGCGGCGTATAGACCGTGGCGAGATCGAGGAGCGCCGCGTAGTGGTTCTGGCGCTCGGTTGCCTCCCGGCTGGAATACGGGTCCTTCCAGCCGAGCCGGTCCCAGTAATCGACATGGAACGACAATGCCAGCAAGTCGGGACGGTTCGCGAGTTCGGCGAGCAGCGCATCGGCCGGCGGGCAAGAAGAGCAGCCCTCGGAGGTGAAGAGCTCGACCACAACGGGGCGTTCACCCGCCTGCGCCGGGGTTATGGCGACCATCAGGCATAAGGATCGAAGAAGCGCGCCGGCTTTGATCATCACTTGTCACCGACTGCAGTAAGCTCTGCGGCTTTCTGTGTAGCCGCTCTCGACTGAGCCGCGCCATGAGAATCCAGCAGCAGCGCAATCAGAGCGGTCCACCCGGTTTGATGCGAGGCACCCAAACCGCGTCCCGTATCGCCGTGAAAATATTCATAAAACAGCACATTGTCACAGAAGCGGGGATCCTCCTGCTCGATCCCCGAGTCTCCGAGAACCGGCCGACGGCCCTCCTCGTTGCGCAGAAAGATCCGACACAGACGTAGGCAGAGCTGATCAGCCACTTCGCCGAGGTGGTGCATCTCGCCTGACGCGGTCGGACATTCGACCTTGAAATCGTCACCGTAATAACTGTGGAACCGGCGCAGAGATTCGATGATCAGGAAGTTCATCGGCATCCAGATCGGGCCGCGCCAATTGGAATTGCCACCAAACATGTCCGAGGTCGAGGCACCGGGAACGTAGCGGACCTCGAACCGGTGCCCGGCACGCTCGACCACGTAGGGATCTTCTTCATAAAGTTTGGACAGCGAGCGGACCCCAAAGTCCGAAAGGAATGCCCTCTCGTCAAGCATCCGGCTGAGCAGGCGCTTCATGCGGTGGCCGCGCAATAGCGACAACAGATGGCGCTCTCCGGTGCTTGCGTCACGCCAGCGCGACACCAGCCGAGCGAGGTGGGGACGGTGCTCAAGAAACCAATGAGATCGGCTGCTGAACGTCGGCAATCGGGCAAAGACCGAAGCGTCGAGGACCTCGACGGCAAATAGCGGTATCAGGCCGACGAGGGAACGCAGTCGCAGTGGAATTCGCTCTCCGCCGGGAAGGTGTATGACATCATAATAAAACTCGTCCTCCTCATCCCACAGCCCGATCCCATCGCCGCCGATATTGGTCATTGCTCCCGCGATATAGAGGAAATGCTCGAAGAACTTGGAAGCAATGTCTTCATACACGTGGTCTTTGAGCGCGAGTTCGAGAGCGATGCGCATTAGATTGAGCGTGTACATCGCCATCCAGGCCGTGCCGTCGGCCTGGTTAATGTGACCCCCGCTCGGCAACGCGGCGTTCCGGTCGAATATCCCGATATTGTCGAGCCCCAGAAACCCGCCCTGGAAAATATTTCTGCCCTCAACGTCCTTGCGGTTGACCCACCAAGTGAAGTTGAGCATCAGCCTATGGAAGACACGTTCGAGAAAGTCCCAGTCACCCTTGCCGTTGCGATGCTCGCGGTCCATTTCATAGACACGCCACGTCGCCCAGGCGTGCACCGGCGGATTGACATCGCCGAACGCCCATTCATAGGCGGGCAGCTGGCCATTGGGATGCATATACCAGTCGCGCGTCAGCAGCAGCAGCTGGTTCTTGGCAAAGCTCGGATCGACATGTGCCAGGGTTACCGCGTGAAATGCGAGGTCCCAGGCGGCATACCACGGGTATTCCCACTTGTCGGGCATCACGATGATGTCGGCGTTGTTCAGATGTAACCAGTCGGAATTGCGTCCATGCCGTCGCGCTGCGGGCGGCGGCGGAGATAGCGGGTCACCGTTCAGCCATTCGGGAATGTCGATGTGGTAGAACTGCTTTGACCAGAGCATGCCGGCCAATGCTTGGCGCTGTACCAGCCGTGCATCGGGGTCCGTGATGTTCTGCTGCAGCTCGGCGTAGAATTCGTCGGCTTCAGCTCGGCGCTGATCGAATACGCGGTCAAAGTCGCCGAGCCCGGAAGGGTGGTCCGCAAGGCTCAGCCGCAGACGCAACCTGCGGCTCTCTCCGGCCGAGAGGCTCAGCCGATAATGCGCCGCGACTTTTGTGCCCCTGCTATCTGTTCTGACAGCCTCGGTGTCGCCATGGACAACATAATCGTTGATGCCGTCCTTAAAGTGGTGGCCGCGCGCGCTAATCCCGCGCAGACGTCTGATATTCGTCTCGTTTTGACAGAACAGAAATTGCGGACGAACGTCGCAGTAAAGCCGCAACTGCGGCAGCCGGGGATGATCAACCGAGATCGAATGATCGTTATCCGCAATGAGCTGCGGCCTACTCGAATCGGGCTTCCACGACCAGGTGTTGCGGGCCCACAGCTGCGGCAGCACATGCAATAGCGCCAGCTCGGCCGCTCGGTTGTGGATCGTCACCTGCATCAGGATGTCGTCGACATCGGCCTTCGCGTACTCGATCTCGACGTCGAAATAGCGGTTTTCATTGAACATGCCGGTATCGACCAGCTCGAATTCCGGCTCGGTTCTCCCACGTCGCCGGTTTTCCTCGATCAGCTGGTCATAGGGAAACGCCGCCTGCGGGTACTTGTAGAGCATACGCATGTAGGAATGGGTCGGCGTGCCGTCGAGGTAGTAATAGAGCTCCTTGACATCCTCGCCGTGATTTCCTTCGGCATTGGTCAGCCCGAACAGCCGCTCCTTCAGGATCGGGTCGTGACCGTTCCAGAGGGCGAGGCCGAGACAGATCAGCAACCGATCGTCGCTAAAGCCTCCAATTCCATCCTCTCCCCAGCGATAAGCCCGGCTGCGGGCGTGGTCATGCGGGAAATATTCCCAAGCGTCGCCGTTCTCGCTGTAGTCCTCGCGCACTGTTCCCCACTGGCGCTCGCTAAGATACGGCCCCCAGCGCTGCCAATGAACACCCCGGCTCATTTCCTGGAGGCGCAATGCCTCTGCGGTTCGCGTTGCTGCCACGCGTCACCCTGCCTTTGCTGACTTCGTCATCGGCTCAACTCTCTCCCAAAGGTGAATCAGGCTAATATGGCCGTCGGCAACGACCAAACCCTTTCGGCGGATGCGTACGGCCGTAGGAGGAGCCGACAATCCTCGCTTGAGAACTCGCGGGGCGCGGTCATACAGCCGTGGCGAGGAAGATGCGTCCGAGAAGGCTCCGAGATCGCCAACGCGCGACGATGATCGCGTCGAGACCGAGTCGGCGCCCGTAGTGATGTAGCGCGAAGATCAGCATCACCACGAGCAGAAAGAAATAAGTCCATGGCCACTCGCCGGGAGCGCTGTAGAGGCCGAGCCACAGATTGAGGATCTGCAGCGCGCCGATGACACCCCAGAGCGGCACAAGAATGCCGAGGAGCAGCGAGACCGCAGTCAGCACTTCGAGACTATAGACGATCGGCGCGAACAAGTAGAAATGCGGTAACACGATGTTGTTAACGAAATCCGCCTGGGCCGGAATCGCAGCCGAGCGCCCCATGACGCCCATCCAGTAAGCAAGACCGGTCTCGCCGAACGGCTGTTCGGGGTGGTCGGTGTAGGCGGGGGGCAGCTTCCACAACGTCTGCTGCCACCACATCGCGCCGATCAGAAAGCGAAAGACAAAGTCGCAGATATGAGTGGCACGGCGCTGACTCGGAATGGTGACGAAGACGTAGACCGCAATGACAAGGCTGGCCAGGCCAAGCAGCCAGAATATTCCGGTGGTCCAAGCGGGTTGCCGCAGGAATTCGAGTACGTCGGTAATCGGGTCGGGGTTCATTTGGCGGACCTCCCTTAGGTCAACCAGGGCCCACGTCAGGCGCCGCCAGCCGGCGCCAGGCAGTCGCCGCTGCCGCGATCACGCTCAGCGAGGCAAGGCTGCCATCCGCCTCGCCTTTTTCGAAATCACCCTCGATGACGGCCATCTGGTTTGTGACATGGGCAAAGCACAAGACCGGCTTGCAGCGCGCCCTGGCAAACGCATAGAGCCCCGCCGCTTCCATCTCGACGGCGAGGATGTTGCGCGCTCGGCAGCTCGCTATGGCGGCGGCAGTCTCGCGGAACGGTGCATCGGTCGTCCAGCTCATGCCGCGATAGATCGGTTGTGCGGATGAGGCCAGCGCCTCCATGGTAACTTCGACCAGCTTCTCCTCAGCCGCTACGAAATCGGCCGGCGGCAGATAGTGGTAGCTCGTGCCCTCGTCGCGCAACGCACGATCAATCAGAATGAAATAAGGCGGCGGCGACGCTTGGTGGATGATTTGCCCGGCCGAGGTCATGCTGACCAGAAACCGACAGCCGGAGACGAAGAGCTGTTCGGCGACGAGGACTGCGAAGGAAGCTCCCACCGCGCAACCGATAATTCCGAAACCTTCGCTCGCGTGCTCGAATTCGTAAAGTTCGGTATGGTAGCATGCCCAGCCTTGCGAACGACATGTCCGTCCCGCTTTGTTTAGTGCCCGCACGATGTCGCCGTCCGGGTCGAGGATACAGACATCCGGCACCTTGCCGCACGGCAGGTTTCGCTGCCGCCGTGTTTCGCGCAGCATATTCTCGGGCTCGAAGACCGAGGGGGCCGCAAAATCCTTCCCGTCCAAGATCGGCGGCAGCTTCTCCATCATGGCCTCAGCCGGTCGGCGTCGCCCGGATCCCTGGGACAAGAAACAAACCCGCGATCGCCCTGAGGCGATCGTCCGAGCTTGCCAGGTGGATCTTACGCAAATTGAGGATTGCATCGCCGGCCGCAGTTTGATCCCAGAACCAGTCCCCGATCTGCTTGCTCGAGGGCTTGGCGGGGCCGGCGAGTGCCGCTTCGGTGTAGTAGGCTTTCAAATCATCCACCGCAAAGCGAAGGACCAAAGGCGCAGACATTTCGGCAGTAGGGCTTGGCGGTATTCCGCCGCGCAGCCAGGCGGCGACGTAGTGCCCAGCTTCGTTGATCGACAGCCCGCTGAGCCCGACGATTGTCCGCCCCCTTTGTGCGACGGATTGCTTGTAGCTGCTCTCCAACATCGGGATCTCACATTCGAGAAGGGTTGCGAGATCCTCGGAAACACGGGCGCCTGCCGTCATCAAACGGGGCGGACGCCAGCGCAGATCGGGTGCCTCGCGCGGATCGTCCAACGGGAAATCTCGCAGAACCGACGGCCCTGACGTGATTTCCAACATCCGCAACGCGGTCATGACGACATTCGTTTGAAATCCTGGGTCACTCGGCGGACCAAACGGGCGGCCGAGTTCAAACGGCACCCACAGCGCGCGCGGCGGTCGGACATTCTCAGTCTGCGCCCGAACCAGGCTGATTGCGACCGTCGCGATACCCTCTTGCTCAAGGTAGTGCCCGAGCGCGCTCACGGCGCGCGTGCAGAGCGGTCAAACCGGAGAGAGCAGGACGCCGTCGACGGAATCCCCCTTCAAGCGCGAGGCAACTTCCCGTGCGTAGCTCTCCATCAGGCCCGGATCGGTCGCGCCCATAAAAGAGTAATGAGTTGCCGCAACCGACCCGATCGCGCGGTCCGCTGCGAGTTCGTTCAATCGGTCGAGCGGGAACACCACGTTCCAGTCTTCTTCGAAGCCCGTGCGGTCCAGGTTGATCGAGATATGGCTCAGCAGCAGCCGATCGGGCCGCGTGGTCGACGGGATCACGCGGTACTCGGCATCGCGCCCACGGAAGGGCTTTTCACCGCTGACGACCAAGCCTGCGGAGGAGACGATCGCGATCCGCCGCTCGGATAACGGCGGCCCGGTTACCCAAGGCGTCGCCTCGAAGCTCGGACATTCGAGCTCCGCATAGCGCTTAGCCTGCGCCGAAGGAAGATCACTTAAACGAACCATGTCACCTCCCAAACTCCAGCGTAAAGGATATATGGCCCAATGCCCGCTCACGATGCATAAAGATGTCAAGGCTTCAAGATGTGTCGATCATTTGTCCGTGATTGTGACCAAGGCGGGAGACAGCGATGGGCATGCTTGTGAACGGCGTCTGGCACCAGGAAGAGCCGCCCCGAGAGGCTCTGAGGCTAGCGAGCGCAAACGGGAGTTTTGTGCGCCCCCAGTCGGGGTTCCGCGACTGGGTAACCCGCGACGGCTCATCCGGCTTCAGAGCCGCGGCCGGACACTACGTCCTGGTCACGGCGCCGTCTTGCCCCTGGGCGCACCGCACGGTGATGATGCGCAAGCTCAAAGGGCTCGAAGGCGCGATCACAATCCTGCAGTCAGATTTGCCGAAGGGGCAGGGCTGGGCCTATTCGCGCGGCTTCGATGACCTCGCGCCGATCGACGGCGTCTTCCACGTGCATCAGGTCTATACCGCGGCGCGTCGAGACTTTACCGGTCGCGCCACTGTCCCGGTGTTATGGGATCGCAAGAGGCAAACAATCGTCAATAACGAATCTTCCGAGATCATTCGCATGCTGAACTCGGAGTTCGACGAGTTCGGCGACGCGACGGTCGATCTCTACCCGGAGACGCTGCGTGACGCGATCGATTCGATCAACGACGTCATCTATGAATCGGTCAACGATGGCGTTTATCGCTGCGGCTTTGCCAGGAGCCAGCGGGCTTACGAAACGAGCTTCCGCAGGCTGTTCGGGGCCCTCGACGATATCGAGCACCGGCTTGGTCATCGACGCTACTTGGTCAGCGACCGGTTCACCGAGGCCGATCTGCGGTTGTTTCCGACCCTGGTGCGGTTCGACGCGGTCTATTACAGCCACTTCAAGTGCAATTTGCGGCGCATCGCGGACTATCACAACTTGTCGAATTATTTGCACGAGATCTATCAGATGCCGGGCGTCGCCGAGACCGTCGACATGCCAGGGATCAAGCTCGGCTATTACGGCGGCATGCCCAACCTCAACCCCAGCGGGATCATCCCGCTCGGCCCCGAGCTCGATTTCGCCGCGCCCCACGATCGTGAGCAATTCGTCAAAGCCGCGTGAATGAACTGTGGAGGCATATCTACACCCCAACTATTATGAAATTGCGTTAACCCCCGACGATCCGGTTGGGGAACTCGATTTTTTCGAAGCAGCAATCCGCAAATTCTCACGGGCGAAGGTTCACCGGGTCTTCGAGCTGGGCGCCGGCACGGCGCCTTATCTGGAGGAATGGCACAGACGAGGTTATGCCTATTGTGGGCTCGATCTCAGCCCCGCCATGGTCGATTTCGCCCGCGACAAGGCGCGCCACGAAGGTATTGAGGCTTCGTTTGTACTCGGCGACATGCGCGACCTCGATAGCGGTCTCGGCCCGTTTGACTTGGCCTATGTTTCGCTCGGCTCACTCTATGTCCGATCGAACCGCGAATTCCTCGACCACCTCGGCGGTCTCGCCGGCCTTCTTGCTCCGGGCGGTCTTTACCTTTTGGACAGCTTTGTCTGGTTCCGGATTTTCCACGACTACAAAAGAACCTGGATTAGGCAAAGAGGCGGTGTAAGGGTCCACACCCGTTATCGCGCCGAGATACTCGACCCGGTTGCGCAGACTTACAACGAGTGTCTGACCTTCACCATCGACGATCACGGCAGAGGCCTAATCATTCAAGGACGGGTCCCGGCAAAGGTGTTTTTCCCGCAAGAGTTTCTCTGCCTTGTCGAATTGAGTGGGCGATTTGAATTTATCGGCTGGTACAACGATTTCAGTTTCACCGACGAAATCAAGCCGGATGGCCGGCACATGGTGATCCTCCGGAAACGATAAGGCGCACCCGCGAAATACAATTCTGTTGTTTATTCGTTGATCCTTTTGCAATTCGATTGATCAGAGTCGTAACGATTTGGGTCATAAGACTGATCGAATCCGCCGTGCGTCTCGCACGGAGCTGCCCCGGAAAGCGCCTCGGTGGGTTGCATCAGAGCGCGCGTGGGATTCTGTCGCAAAATCCCGAAACGTTCTCTTTGAAGCGTTGGTTAAATCGATTACGATCAGCTGGCGGGGAAAGGCTGTGAGCACGGTGATTTCGGATGAATGCCGATCGCGTCGTCGCCCGGTTTTTGTGCGAATACCATAGGATCTGGCAAGACCATTTCCCGGGATTGAACAAACGGGCGCATTGGCACGTCATCTTTTCGGCACGAACCGGTCCGGCCGAGGGTGTCTCGTGCAGATCCATACATCGTACCCTTTATGGCTTCTATGGAACCGACATCCGGACTTGCATCGAGAGAGTAAAAGACTGCGAAAGGGATGGGTTTATCAGGGTTACTGATGCGTCTAACCGGCCATGTACTGCTTCCCCCGCTTGCATGATCACCGCAACCGGCAAATTGAACGAGAGTTTCGATCGCCACGGCAAAGACACAACCGATGCAGTGCGTGCGGTGTTGAGTGATCGGGAACGCCGACGATTGCCGCCGACAACGTGCGACGATGCTACGATCGCAGCAATCTTCGGGTTCTTCGGCGCCTACGAGCAGAAATGGCGGGAAACCTGCGAATTCCTGGTCAGGCAAAAAGGGCTGACCCCGGCCCATGTCAACGACGCGATGGACCATTTGGTGACCTACCAGTATTGGGCGATCGTCATGCTGTTGTGGTGGGCGAGCCCGTTCGGGAGCGACGATGCGGGCTCGCCCGCCTTGGTCATCGACGAGATCAACAGCAGAATGTGGGACGCGCTGCGTCTAGGGCATCTCGCGATCAAGGAGCGCGTCGACAACCTGATCTGTTGGGGCTTTTTTGCCGAGCAAACAATAAAAAGGCACAAGGCCGTCGCGCTGACGCCGGTCGCCGGATCGGCGATCAGCAAGAGCCTGGCAGAGTCGAAGCCGCTACTTGAGGATCTTGATGCCAAGCTGGTTGCGCAACAAGCGGACTTGATTGGCGCACGATCGGCTTGAGAATGACCGGATCCCACCAATAGAGGTAGGTCCGGCGGAGACTTCCCGCAGTGGGTGTCCTGATTCGCCGTGAGGAACGGCCCGAAGGGGGCTACCTCGCACACCTGACGATCGATAACGCCGGCAAGCTCAACAGCTTGAACCGAGCATTAATGACCGAGATCGTCGAGACCGTCGGCAGGCTCATCGGGGATCCCGGACTGCGGCTCGCGGTGCTGAGCGGCGCCGGCGAGCGCGCCTTTGTCGGCGGCGCCGACATCGATGAGATCGCGGGCCTCGACCATGCGAGCGCGCGCAGCTTTATCACGCTGGTGCATCAGTGCTGTAATGCGTTCCGCCGACTCCCCGTCCCGGTCATCGCTCGGATCGACGGCTATGCGCTCGGCGCCGGGCTTGAACTCGCCTGCGCCTGCGATCTCAGGGTCGCCAGCGAACGCTCGGTGTTCGGCATGCCGGAGATCAAAATCGGCATCCCTTCGGTCGTCGAAGCGGCGTTGCTGCCGGGACTGATCGGTCAGGGCCGCGCTCGCCGGTTGCTGCTGACCGGCGAGACGATCGGCGCCGACGAGGCGCTCGCCTGGGGTCTCGTCGATGCGGTGATGGCGGGCGGCGAACTTGACGACGCGGTCGAGCACCTCGTCCGGCCGATCCTTACCGCGGGCCCTCGAGCGGTCCGCCTGCAGAAAAAGCTGATTCTGGACTGGGAGGAATTGCCGACCGCGGCAGCGATCGAGCGTGGAATCGATTGCTTTGTAAGCGCCTTCGACACCGACGAGCCAGCGCGAATGGCAGCCGCCATGCTCGCCGAATTGCGTTCCCGCCGTCGATCGACCGGGAGATCATGAACGCAAGACGTCGTCGCAAACCGCTGCGCCCGACGGAGGCCTCGGATGATACGCCGCACTATCACGGTCACCGCGAGCGGCTGCGCCAGCGTGTGATCGCGGCCGGGGCTGACAGTCTGCCCGATTACGAGCTCGTCGAGGTGATCCTGTTCGCCAGCAACCCGCGCGGCGATGTGAAGCCGTTGGCTAAGGATCTGCTCCAGCGGTTCGGCGGATTCGCCGAGTTGCTGAGCGCCGATGCCGAGGCTCTGGCCGGCGCCGGGCTCCGCCTCGCCGGAATTGCCGCGCTCAAATCGGTGCGCGAGGCGGCACTTCGGCTGATGCGGTCGGAATTGCACCAGCGGCCGGTGGTCGGCTCATGGGACAAGCTCATCGATTACTGCACAGCGCATATCGCCCACGGCAGGGTCGAGGAGTTCCACATCCTCTTCCTCGACCGCAAGAATGTGCTGATCAAGCACGAGCAGCAGCAGCGCGGAACGATCGACCACACCCCGGTCTACCCCCGCGAAGTTGTCAAGCGAGCACTCGAACTGCAGGCCTCGGCGCTGATCCTGGTGCACAATCATCCCTCGGGTGATCCGACCCCCTCCAAGGCGGACATCGCCGTCACCAGGGACATCGTCAAGGCCGCCGCCCCACTCGGCGTGACTGTTCACGACCACCTGATCATCGGCCGCGGCCGGCATACGAGCCTGCGCGATCTCGGGCTGATTTGACCGCGCGACCGGGAGAAATCCATGTTTCCGACCCTGACCGACGAGCAGCGCCGCTTTGTGCAAACCGTCCGCGACTTGGCGCAGCGCGAGTTTTTGCCGCGCGCCAACCGATACATGGACGGCACCTTCCCTTGGGAAAACATGCGCGCGCTCGCCGAGTTGGGTGTCCTCGGGATGGCGGTCCCGGAACAGTATGGCGGTCTCGGGCTGCCGGTCTTTGACACCGCACTCGTCCTCGAGGAGATCGCCAAGGTCTGCTATGTGACCGCGATGGCGGTGCTCGGTGAGGTCGGCGTGCAGACGCGGATCATCGCCACCTACGCCCCCGAGCCGATCAAGCGGCGCATCCTGCCGGCGGTGTGTAGTGGCGACTGCCTGCTGGCGATCTGCATGACCGAGCCCGATGCCGGCACGGATGTCGCCAATTACCGGACCAATGTCGACCACGTCGGCAACGCGCTGCGGCTCAACGGTGTGAAGACCCTGATCAGCCGCGCCGACGAGGCCGGGACGTTCGTCGTCTTCACCCGGGTCGATCGGCAGCCGGGCCGGGCCGGCATCGGCTGTGTCTTGGTCGAGAAAGGCACCCCGGGATTTTCGGTCACCGGCAAGTTCCACACGATGGGCGGCGAGAACCTGCACGAGATCCGTTTCGAGAACTGCGAGCTGCCGCCGGAGAACCTGGTGCTGGAAGACGGGTTTCGGAAGCTGCTGTCCGCTTTCAACACGCAGCGTTGCCTCAACCCCAGCATCTCGCTCGGGCTCGCCGAGGGCGCCCTCGAGGAAGCCGTCAAATATGCCAGGGAGCGGCGGGCGTTCGGCCGGGCGATCGCCGACTTTCAGGGCATCCGCTGGAAGATCGCCGAGATGTATCGCGACATCGAGGCGAGCCGCAGTATCCTCTATCGAGCCTGCGCCAGCGCTGACCCGTTCCCCGATCCGCTGCTCGCCGCTGTTGCCAAGGCCACGGTCAACGAAATGGCCTTACGGGTGACCAGCGAGGCGATACAGGTCCATGGCGGCTACGGCTTTACCGATGAATTCCCCGTGTCGCGCTTCTATCGCGGCGCCCGTTACGGGACCCTGGGCGGCGGCACTACCGAGACATTGCGAGACCTGATCGGCAAGCGGGTTTTAGCCGGCGTCGATACGGTCGACGGCATCCTCCGCCTGGGGGCGTTCTGATCGCGGGTTACGGCTCTCGCCCCTTGCTCATCGGCCGAAATCAGGGCGATTTTTCCTTTGCGGGTCAAAACCGGCCTTGACTCTCGCCGACAATCGAACGCAGAATCAAGGAGTTAGATCGAATTCAGAACTCAGTCTCCTCGACGAAAAACAGGGGGCGATTTTCGGCCTAGCAGGGAGCGAGAAAGAAGACACCGAGGCACCCGCAGATATTGGGCGAGATGAGCGTATGCTTCAAAGCGATCGGGCGAAAATGGCACCCCGCGGCCATCATTTGCCGGGCCGCACCCACAAGGTGATCACCACTGCGCTTGACCTCAGCACCACGGCACCGATTTTGGTGCACAACCAAGTCAACCGGGAAGAATGCTGTTATCCCGACCGGGTTAGATGCTCAATTCCTCGACGAGGTAAGCGCATGGTGAGCAGCAAGAGACCGCCGCTGCGGGGGCCGCCACCTGTTGATGGTCTAGCCATTAATCCCTTCCGGATGCGACAAAGGAGCGCAGATAGCGAGTAGGCGACACGATCACGGATTCCGGAACTGTCCGCACGGCAAACCACTCCGGAGTTCCGGGAGAAGCGCCTGGCCAAGTGTAAGGCTCGGGCGAACGCCGTTATGGCTGATCCCCTCCTTCGGGAGCGTCGTTGCGAAATCAGCCGTCGATCAGCAGCCCAACGACGTGCTCAGCGACAAGCTGCACTGGCAAATTCCTGATGCCGAGATACTCTATCGGGGAACAATCCCGTTCCTCCGGTTCAGAGATCCCCGGACGCTCTTGTTCGGTTCATTCTAATGACAGACCTGGTTTGGTTGTGGGTTGTGTATCGCGTAGACAGTGACGCGGTGTTCGGAGCTATAAGACGGGCTGAGAGACTTTATAGAACGGCTGAAGAAGCTCGGGGTGCAGTCGGACAGATAGCTGATCGGATGGGTGCCGGTGAAATCCATTGGGATCAGACGGACGAAACCACTTGGGTAGCAAGGACCACGAGGTACGTTTGCGTCGTATGGAGCATTCGGTTACCTGAGTAAAATGAATTCAGGCGTTTCCGTGAACTTGTCGAAACTCCTATCGACGAAACCGAACGAAGTGGCCGGCAAAAAGAGGGGCCCGCTCCCAACGGCCAACGGCAGGCCGACGATCCGCTCTACGTGATGGTCGGGACTACCGCCATCGTTCTCGCTTGGATCGAGATTTTCTGGCGGCACTGTCTATGAGACGGTTTGGACGCGGTGTCTCTCGATCCCCCGAGGCCGGCCCCCTATCTGCTAGACGAGAAATGCCAGCGACAGATCGTAGCTGCCTGGCGACGATCTCACGCGCAGGGGTCCTCTCGATTATCTTCTTGCCCTGAGACAGTAATCACCATTATAATTCAGTCAAGTGAAGCGGAAGATTGCTGCCACTATACGCAGCGATAGCTGAGTATTTCTGGATATCGGAGTAATAGGAGGGGAGAGGAGGATCGTCTATTTGAGATCCAGCATATTGCGGTCAGCCGATCTCTCGCAAGCAGTATCGTGAAATCCGGGCGCAGATCGAAGCTTAGGAAACTGCCGCATCGCCAAGGTCGAGCAGGCCCTAAAGGACCGCTTCGCGGACCAGATGAAGCTGCTCAAGGCGAGCCAGGACACGAGTATCAAGCGGCGGTTGGAATCGCAACGCCAGACCTTTGAGAGGGCGAAGGCCGAAGCGGTTCGCTGCCGAACCACCCAAGGCATGTGCCGAGCGGATGCGTCTCGACACTCGGCTTCAGGATCTACAACGGCAGCTACAGCGCAAGACCGCCAACGAGCTTGGCGATGAGGGCGAAGTCGATTTGTTGGAAGCGCTGCGTCGCGAGCTTCGCCACGATACCATAACACGCGTCGCCAAGGGCGTGCCCGGCGCCGACATCATCCATCGGATCGTCCACGACGGCACCGTGATCGGCTCGATCGCGGTCGATAGCAAGAACACGAACCGCTTCCTTAGTCGGTACGCGACGAAGCTGCGTGCCGACCAACTCCGAGAGCAGGCCGACCACGCGATCCTGTCGACGACCGTTTTCCGTCCAGGTGCCCGCCAATTGACGGTCATGAACAACGTGATTGTCACGGACCCGGCTCGGGTGGTCGCAGTCGTGCATTTACTGCGGCGACGAATCGTCCAGATGCACGCGCTCAGGATTGGCAGCGAAGCTTGGCCACGGCCCGTTTGCTCGGGGTCTCTATCGAGCGCGTACTGCCGGACTTTATGGGGCGATTGTCGTGCCGCCATCGACGACGATCGTCTGGCCTGTAATGTAGGCGCCGGCGCGCGAGGCGAGCATCAGCGCCACGCCGGCGATGTCTTCCGGCTCGCCGAGACGCTTGAGCAGGGTACCGGCTTCGCGCGCCGCGCGCCGCTCCGGGTCTTCATAAAGCACGCGGGCAAACTGGGTCGTCACGACGCTCGGCGCGATGCAGTTGACGCGTATATTGTCGGGGCCCCATTCCGCAGCGAGGTTGCGGCACAAGGCGTAATCGGCGGCCTTGGTGCATCCGTACATGCCGAGCATCGTGCTGGCACGCAGAGCCGCAGTCGAGATGATGTAGATGATCGCGCCGTCTCGCCGCGCGCGCATCTCGGGCACGACCATGCGCGAGAGCCACAGATTGCTCAGGACATTGTTGACCATCATCCGCTCGAACACCTCGTCGGTCAGCTCTTCGAGCGAGCCGTAATGCGGGTTTACCGCGGCATTGCAAACGAGGATGTCGATCCGTCCCCACGCCTCGCGCGTCTTGGCGACAAGGTTTTCGAGCTGCGCCTTATCGGAAATGCGCGCAGTGACAGAGATTGCCTCGCCGCCTTTGGCGCGGATCGCTGCCACCACCTCCTCGCAGGGTGCCGCATTACGGGCCGAGATGACGACCCGCCCGCCGGCTTCGGCAAACGCCTCGGCAATCGCCCGGCCGATCCCACGGCTCGAACCGGTAATGATCGCAACTTTCCCGGACAGATCGAACAGCTTCATGATACTTCTCCCCAGCACCGCATCACTGCATTTCAATCATGCGGGATCGTTCGACTTTTCGGAAGACGCTCCGGCGTTGTCCGGGAACAATCGTCCATGACAGGGACGACCAAACGTCAAAAAGTTGTCCTTTTTAACAAAAAAATCAGTTTTAGTTGTAATTCTCGATAGAGCCGGATATGCGGCTAATTGGCTAATCCGAGATGCGGCGAGGATTGCTTCGGCATCCAGCCTTCCACTGTAGCAAGGCACGATCATGTCCATCATTTCACAGCCCTATTTTTGGGATGAGCAGGCGGCGCACGCCAAACTTGAAGAAATCTTCTGGCCAAATGGACCGGTATGCACGCGTTGTGGTGCAACCGATCGGATTGGTGTTGTTACCGGAAAGGGTGCACGCACCGGACTGAAATTCTGTTGCCGCTGCCGCAAGCAGTTTCGCGCCACGGTCGGCACGATGTTCGAGGGCAGCCACGTTCCGCTTCACAAATGGTTCCAGGCCTGCTTCTTGCTGAGCGCCGCCGGGAACCTCATCAGCCCCTATCAGCTGCATCTGCGGCTCGAAGTGACCAACAAGACCGCATTAGGCATTGTTCAGCGTCTCGCCCGGATCATCGAAAGGGCCGACACCATAACATTCGACGGCAGCCACAGTTTGGCCTCTCGGGGTCGAGCGGGCGGCCGCTTACAATGCGCGTCACACCGACGGCCGGGCCGGGCAACAAACACGATCGGCTGGGACGAGCTGCCGTGGATACAGTTTCCGATACAGCCCAGGAGACAGTATCTCCGCTTTGTCGAAACTGTGCGAGAGTTCGGCTGTGTTGAGGACGCTGGCAGATTCGAGCGGTTGCTGACGATGATTGGCACGAACCCGGTGAATCGTCCACGAATGATGCTAGAGACTTCGTCCGACGCGCCGATGGCGTTCGGTCTCGCCGGGCCGGCGCCCCGCAATCTCGAACGCGCGACTGTATAGCGATGCGTTGTCGGCGAGCGCCGACTGTACCCGTCACGACGGCATCAACCATGTTATGGGAAAAATAGGTTTAGATTCGCTACGACGAACCGGCGTCCGTCAATGCTCAATAAAGAGTGTTTCTCTTGGTTCCCGTTTTGCTTTATGTGATGGAGGCAAAAATGAATCCGCGGGGAGAAAGTATCATGGACAGCGACAGCACGGCGCGAAGCGTTGACCTGCGCCCGGTAACAAAGATCGTCGCAAGCTACGTCGGCAATCATACCCTCGCACCGGAACAGCTGTCAGCGCTGATCATCTCGGTGCAGCGAGCGATCAGCCAGCTCGGAAAGCCGATCCAAGCGGAACCACCTCGGACGCCGGCCGTGCCGGTCAGGCGATCGGTACAGCGCGACCAGGTCGTTTGCCTCGAGTGTGGGTTTAAGGGTAAGACCCTGCGCCGGCACCTCAGCATGCGGCATGGGCTGCAGGTTAGCGAATATCTGCGGCGCTGGGACCTGTCGAGTGATCATCCGCTCACCGCACCGGCTTATTCAGAACAACGCTCCGCGATGGCCAAACAGCTCGGGCTCGGCCGCAAGCGTAGCCGAGCACGCACGCGAACGCGCCGCACGAAGAACTGATCGCGGATCGCTGGTTCGTCAATTAGCCAGCGGCAGGCTGAGAGGAACGATTTCTTCGGCGCTGCGGCCGCGATAATCCCGCCGCGGGACCGCTTCGAGCATCCGTTGTTGCGCGCGATGGAGGCGACGGGCCGCATCCGCCTGGTTGAGCGTGAGGACCTTGCCCTCGGCTACGACTTGCTGCCCGTCGACAAACACATCGCGCACAGCCCGGTCCGCGGCATGATAAACAAACGAACGCAGCGGATCGCGCACCGGGCTCATTTGAGGCAGCGCCAGGTCGACCAGAACGAGGTCCGCCTTCTTGTCGGCGGCAATTCGGCCGAGATCGTCGCGCATCAGGGCCTTCGCGCCGCCCGCCGTCGCCGCATAGAGCAGATCCGACGTCGTCACGGTCGCGATATCGCGCGCCGCAATGCGAGCGAGAACCGCCGCCTTGCGCATCTCCTCAACGAGGTTATGCGGGGCTGTGTCGGTGCCGAGCCCCATATTGACCCCGGCGCGCAAATAATCGCCAAAATTTTCCATGATCTGGCCGTAGCGCGCGAAAGGCGTCGGACAATGGGCAACCGATGCGCCGGTTTCGGCAATGAGCTTCAGATCAGTCTCGGTCCACCAGCGGATCCACGAATGCGTATCCAGGAAAAGCGCGTGGCCGAGAACCGCGGCGGGGCCGAGGATGCCGATCTCGTATGCCCACTGGATCGGCGTCTTGCCGTGACGGCGGATCATTTCCCTTACCTCGCTGACGCTCTGGGCGACATGCACGGTAAAGGGCAGCCCACGCTCGCCTGCCGCATCGCGGCTGTCGCGCAGCAAATCGGCGGTGCAGGTATCGATCTGCATCGGCGAGACGACGCCGGAAAGACGTCCGCTCGGGTGCCGGACAGCACTGTCGATCAGCGCCAGCGCCGTCGCGAAACCCTCGCGCCCGCGCGCTTCGTCCCAGGCGTATTGTAGATCGAAATTACTGGCGAGACGCCAGCGTGCAGAGGCGTAACCTGGGGCGAGAAAGGCGCGAATCCCGCTCTTTTCACACACCTCGATCCAGCCTTCCCAGGCTGTCGAGATATCGACCACCGAGGTGACACCGCTCAGCAGCAATTCGCAATAGGCGAACTCGGCACTGGCCGCTCGGGCCTCATCGTCGGGTGCAAAGAATGCCTGGGAGCGTTCGTAGAGCCCGGTCATGTGCATGTTGCGCAAACCATGCTCTTCGCGTACTCCGCGATAGAGCGGCTCGTGCTCGGGATGTGAGTGTATATCGATCAGCCCGGGCAATATTAGCCGATTTGCGCCGTCGATGATCCAATCCGCCGCGCCGGGATAGTTGCGCCCAACAAAGACGATCACGGTGTCGGTAAACGCGATGTCGATATTGCGGCGATAGACATGACGCTCGGCCAGCTCATCCCAGGCGATCACCCAATCGGCATTGCGGATAACGGTCGTCGTCACAGCGACATCTCCTATTCGATTATCGCGTTTGGAATTAGGCCCAAGAGGCGTGCGTTTATCGGCTCGCAGAGGGGCTGCGAAACTCGGGCGCGACTTGTCGCATGAACAGCGTGAGGCTACCGGCGGCTGCCTCGTGCGTCAGCGGACCCAAACGGAAGGTCGCTATCACGCCGCCGACGCCAAGCGCGGCGATTTCGGCGATTGCTTCGGCGACCCTCTCCGGTGACCCGTGGATTAAGCCGTGCTCGACGCTGGCGCGGGCTAACGGCAGATCGCTCTGGGGCACTTCGATCCGCACGCCGGTCTCGCGAAAGATGCGGTTGCGCAACACAGCGCGCGACTCGACCATTGCCTGGAACGCCGGAACCCCGAACCTCTCGGCTTCGGCGTCGGTCTCGGCGACGAAGACATTGCGCCAGACCCAGCACTGTTCGAGATTGCGGGCGATCCTTTCTTCGTCGAAGCCTGCTTCACGCATCGTTGTGCAGTAGTGCAAGACGCGGGCGCGCGTCACCGCCATCGACTGCACATTCATCAAGAAGGGCCGGCCTTGGCGCGCTAATTCGAGCAGTGAGCCTTCGCCCGAAGCGGCGCGGATCAACGGCGGGTGTGGCTTTGTGTAGGGTCGCGGCCGCAACATCGGCACCTTCAGATGCCAGTAGTTACCTTTGTGCTCGAAATCGCCCTTGGTCCAGGCCCTGATGAGGATTGCCTCGGCTTCCTCCAGACGTCCCTGGGCTTCGTGGTGGTCGATGCCGAAGCCCTGGTAATCGTAAATATTGTAGGAGGAACCGCGGCCGAGACCGACAACAAGGCGCCCCTTGGTGATGTTGTCGAGGATAGCCAGCTGTTCGGCAAGGCGGATCGGATGATGCAGCGCGGTTTGCACCACTGCAAAGCCGATTTTGCTGTGCCGCGTCGACGTGGCCAATGCGCCGGCAAAGCTGATCGGGTCGACATACGCGCAGATCCCGTCGAAATGATGCTCGGCCAGCCATATCACATCGACGCCTAGCGTGTCGGAGAGCCATGCCTCGCGCAAGGTCTCGTCGATCACAATGCCGTCCCGCTCGGGATCCCTGCAGTCCGGAAACAAGAAATTGCTGAACTTCATAACAAGTTTCCTTCCACCCTCGCCGAGGTCTGAGACGCTTGTACTCAGGCCGTGTCAAGTTGCACTCTCGGGTGTCAGTATGTAACGACGACTCGTTGATGACGATGGCAACAAAGAAATCCGACCCCGTCTCGTCACGCTCGCGCCCCGCATCGCGGCCCGCGGTGACGCCAAAACCAAAGGAGCGTCCGGTACAGAAGGGCAGGGTACACCGGGCCAAGTCGCGCACCTGATTGCCGGCCGGCGTCGGCGGCGCTAGAAGGGAAGGCACGCGACAAAGGGATACACTGATGCAGCGACGCACCTTTCTCAAATCCGGCCTTGCCGGCGCGACGGCGCTGGTCGCGCCGCGCATCGTCGGCGCAGAACCGGCGAAGACGATCACCTTTGTCCCGCACGCCGATCTCGCTTCGCTGGACCCGGTATGGACGACCGCCGACATCACGCGCAACTACGCGCTGGCGGTCCTCGATACGCTTTACGGTTACGATGCCGAATTCAACGCTCAGCCGCAGATGGTCGAGCGTCACAGCGTCGACGACGACGGTAAGCAGTGGGATCTTACCCTGCGCGACGGGCTCAAATTCCACGACGGCAGCCCCGTCCTGGCGCGCGACTGTGTCGCCACGATCAAGCGCTGGGCTAAGCGCTACCCGATGGGTGGGGCTCTTATGGCCCGCACCGACGAGCTTTCGGCGGTCTCTGACAAGGTGATTCGCTTCCGACTGAAAAAACCGTTTGCGCTTCTGCCCGATGCGCTGGCCGAACCCTATTGCTCGGTCATGCCCGAACGGGTGGCCGAGACCAGCGCGTTTGAGCAGATCAAGGAGGCGGTCGGCTCCGGGCCATTCAAATTCGTCGCCGCGGAGCGGGTTCCTGGTCAGCGCGTGGTCTTCGAGAAGAACCCTGACTACACGCCCCGCGCGAGCGGCAAGGGTAGCTTTACCGCCGGCCCGAAAATCGTTCATGTCGACCGGGTAGTATGGAATTTTGTGCCCGACCCCGGCACCGCCTCGGTGGCTCTCGACCAGGGTGAGGTCGACTGGTGGGAGAACCCGACAATCGACCTCGTCCCGCAGCTCAAGCGCAACAAGAACCTGGTCATCACCGTCAAGGATCGCACCGGCGAGATCGGCTGTTTGCGGTTCAACCAACTGTTCCCGCCGTTCGATAATGCCGCGATCCGCCGCGCTGTGCTGTCGGCACTCGACCAGAAAGAAGTTATGACCGCCGTCTCTGGCGCCGAGCCGAGCTTGGTCAAGACCGATGTCGGCCTGTTCGTCCCGGGAACGCCGATGGCGAGTGATGTTGGGGTCGAGATCACCCGAGGACCCAAGGACCTGAACAAAATAAAACAAGATTTGGCTTCCGCCGGATACAAAGGCGAAAAGGTCGTCATCCTCGTCGCCTCAACCATTCCGACGATCTACGCCGAAGCACAGGTTGCCACCGATGTATTGCAGCGTATTGGTATGAATATCGATTTGCAGACCATGGAATGGGGTAGCGTCGTCGCCCGGCGGGCCAGTCGCGAACCCGTCGACAAAGGCGGCTGGAATATCTTTTACACCTACCTCGGCGGCATGGGGAACATCTCGCCCGGCCCCGACATCGCGATCCGCGCGAGCGGTGCCGATTCATGGTTCGGTTGGCCCACCGATCCGAAAATGGAAGCGCTGCGCGAAGCGTGGTTCGACGCACCGGACATCGCAGCGCAACAGAAGATCTGCCGCGAGATGCAACAGCAATTCTGGCAGAATCCGTCATATGTACCGCTCGGCATGTACGATCAGCCGGCCGCGTTCCACGCATACCTGCATGATGTGCGCGACGGGTGGCCGCAGTTCTACGGTGTGCAGCGCGCCTAAACGCTCAACGAGGTGTCCGATGCCTTCCGAAGCCAAGACCTTTCGACCCTTCCCGCACGACTGGCAGTCAGCTGACTATGTCGCAGGATGGATCGAGCACGATATCGCCCGCGATCCCGAGCGACGCCCGTTGCTGCGGCAAATGTTGTCGTCGGTGCGGTTTCCGCGCGATGCCCGACTCGAGGTTTTGGACGTGGGTGGCGGCTACGGTGTCGTCACCGAAGAAGTTCTGGCAGCGTTTCCGGCGGCCCGGGTAACCTTGCAGGATTATTCGCCGGCAATGCTCGATCAGGCGCGCCGGCGCCTTGCCGGCCACAGCGACCGGCTTTCCTACGTGCTCGCAGACCTGATCGATCCGGCATGGCCGCACCATGTCGGAGGGCCGTTCGACTTGGCGGTCTCGGCGATCGTGCTCCATAATCTCGGAAGCCGTGAGAAGATCTTTGCCTGCTATCCCGCAATCCATGGCCTTCTCGGCCCTGGCGGCTGTTTCGTGAACTGCGATCGATTTGTTGATGGCGTCGACGGGCATCTGACCGCACTGCGTTCCGCCGGATTTGGCCGCGTCGAGTGCACTTGGCAAGGCGCTCCGCGCGCCATTATCGTCGCTGCTCGAACCGACCGTTGAATCTCTGCGAGAAGGCTCCGACAGGCGCATGATCTGACATGTCGAATCCTTCGGTAAATTAGCGATGCGCCGCCGGCACCTCATTTCTTGTCTTGTAGCCTTTAGCTGTGCCCATTATATCTGATATTAACGATTTGCTTTGGAGCAGCTCTTGCTGACCGAAGGGCCGCCTGGCGCTCATACTGATCGTGAAAAGATCGACAGAGCGCGCCAAAACGCGGAAGACTTGTTCAAACCAAGGCCGCAACGCACGCCTACCGACGTGCCAACGGCGGCAAGCGAGAATTCTGTCTCGCCAGCCGAGCCGCAACCACGACGTCAGCCGCGTATCTTTCGAATCCCGCCGGTCGTGCCGATGAGCGCTGCAAAGGGCGAAGCGCCGGCCGAGGCGAAGGCGATAAGACAGCAGCGCACGGTCAGACGGCACACCAGTTCGATACCTGCCTCGCAATTCGGGCGCATTCGCGCCTTGACGAGCTACGGGATGACACAGGTGCAAGTCGCCGAGCTCTATGGCGTCGGTGTCGACGAAATAGAGTGGGTTATCAGGCAGTACAACCCTACCGTCTGAAAGAAGAGCGTCGCAGACAAGAATACTCGCGCGTAGGACGAATAGGACAGGTCCAGGATAGGTCTCGACGGGCGGTGCTGCGACATCCGCTATGGCTTGAGACTGTATTGACCGGCAGACGGCTATACGCGCCGCGCGGCGAAATCGATCCGGGGGTCAATAAGCATATAGGTGAGATCGCTGATCAATTTCAGCAACAGCCCAATCAGCGTGAAAACATAGAGCGTGCCGAACATAATGGGGTAGTCGCGGTTGATCGCCGCCTCGAAACCCAAGAGTCCCAGACCGTCGAGCGAAAAGATCACCTCGATCAGCAGTGATCCGGTGAACAGGATCCCGATCAACGCCGCCGGGAAGCCGGCGACGACGAGCAGCATCGCATTTCGAAAGACATGCCCGTAGAGGACCCGTCGCTCGTTGAGGCCCTTGGCGCGGGCGGTCAAGACGTATTGCTTGTTGATCTCCTCAAGGAAGCAGTTCTTGGTCAGCATCGTCAGGGTGGCGAACCCCGAGATTACTAGCGCAGTGATCGGCAATGTGATGTGCCAGAAATAATCGGCAATGCGGAGAGGCCAGGACAGCGAGGCCCAATTGTCGCTGATGAGGCCGCGCAGCGGGAATATCGAGAGATAGCTGCCCCCGGCGAACAGCACGATCAGCAGCACGGCGAACAAAAAACTGGGCACCGCATAGCCGACAATAATGACCGCACTGGTCCACACATCGAACCGGCTGCCGTCGCGCACTGCCTTCCTGATCCCGAGCGGGATCGACACGAGGTAGGTGATCAGGGTCGTCCACAACCCGATCGAGATCGAGACCGGCAACTTGTCCCGGATTAGATCGACGACGCGGCGATCGCGGAAAAAGCTGTTGCCGAAATTAAAGGTCAAATAGTTGCGCATCATTAGCAAGAAGCGCTCGAGCGGCGGCTTGTCGAAGCCGTATTGCCTTTCGAGCTCCTTGATCAGCGCAGGGTCAAGGCCGCGGGCACCCCGATAGCGGGTCTCGGCGCCACCACCCGCTTGCGCCTTGAACTCGCCCGTGCCACCGCTGACGCGTTCCGTCGCACTGACTGTGCTGCCTTTCAGCCGCGATATCATCTGCTCGACCGGGCCGCCCGGTGCGGCCTGCACGATGACGAAGTTGACGACCATGATCGCGAGCAGGGTCGGGATGAGCAGCAGGATGCGGCGGATCGCGTAGGCGATCATGCGACATTTCTCACTGCTTCTTCGTCACCTCACCTTTTCTTGCTTCGACCGATCGCTCGGCGGTGGGGTCGATCCACCACGTCTCCAGGCCGAGGGCGTATTTGGGCGAAGTCGCGGGGCGTCGGAACTTGTCCCAATACGCGACGCGAAACGCCGGAAGGTGATAATGCGGGATAACGTAATAACCGTACTGCAGCAGGCGGTCGAGCGCTCGAGTGTGGGTGACAAGGCCCGGACGATCGGGTGCTCGGATGAGTTCCTCGATCAGCTCGTCGAGGACCTTGCTCTTGATGCCGAGGAGGTTGCGGCTTCCCTCTTCATCGGCTGCCTGCGAACCCCAGTATTCGCGCTGCTCGTTGCCGGGTGACAGCGATTGGCCGAACGCGACCACCGCCATGTCATAGTCGAAAGTCTCCATCCGCTTCTCGTATTGTGCGGTGTCGACCGTCCGAACCCGCGCGGTGATCCCCATTCGCTCGAGGTTCTTCGTGAACGGCAACACGATCCGTTCGAATTGCGGGTTGTCGAGCAGAATCTCGAACTCGAAAGGCTGCCCCGTCTCGTCGTTGACGAGCTTTTCGCCCTTGAATGTCCAGCCGGCCTCCTTCAGCAGCCTCAGCGCTGCGCGCAGTCCGTCGCGGATGTTGCCCGAACCGTCGTATTTGGGAGGGTCATACTCAGTTGTGAGTACAGCATCAGGAATATGCCCGCGGAATTTTTCGAGGATTTCGAGCTCGGCGCCCTGCGGTACGCCGGTCGCAGCTAGTTCGGAATTGTCGAAATAGCTGCGGGTGCGCTGGTAGGCCCCGTAGAACAGCTCCTTGTTCGACCATTCGAAATCGAAGCCATAGGCGAGAGCTTCGCGGACCCGCGCGTCTTGGAAGATCGGCCGGCGCAGATTGTAGCCGAATCCCTGCATGCCGCTCGGCAGCTGGTTCGGGATCTGCTCCCTTTTGATCAGCCCGCGGCGCAAGGCTGGGCTGTCATAGCCGGTCGCCCAATCCTTTGACGAATTCTCAAGCCGCACATCGTATTGGCCCGCCTTGAACGCCTCGAGCGCGATCGTGGCGTCGCGGTAGTAGTCGTAGCGGATGGTATCGACATTGTAGCGGCCTTTGTTGACCGGCAGATCGGCGGCCCAATAGTCGGCGACCCGGCGGTAGGTAATCGAGCGGCCGGGATCGATCGACTCGATCTTGTAGGGGCCGCTGCCGGCCGGTGGATCGAGGGTCGTACTGGCAAAATCGCGCCCGGACCAATAGGCCTTGGAGAGCACCGGCATCTCGCCGAGGATCTGCGGCAATTCGCGATTTTCGGCTGATTTGAACGAGAACCGCACGCCGCGCTCGCCCTCCGTTTCGACTTTGGTGACATCACCGTAATACGAGCGGTACATCGGCTGCCCCTTGGCGCGCAATGTCTCGAAGGTCCACACGACGTCTTCCGGGGTCATAGGGGTCCCGTCGTGGAATCGCGCTTCCTTGCGCAATGTGTAGAGCACCGAGAGCTTGTCTGGCGCGAGCTCGATCTTTTCTGCGACGAGACCGTATTCGCTGCTCGGCTCATCCTCGGAACGGACCGTGAGAGTATCGAAAATGCCACCGATCCCGGCCGCCGGGATACCCTTGATCACAAAGGGGTTGAGCGTGTCGAACGTGCCGATCGCGGAGTAGCGCATCGTGCCACCCTTTGGCGCATCCGGATTGACGTAATCGAAATGCTTGAAGTCCGGACCGTATTTCAGGTCGCCGAACAACGACATTCCGTGCGTCGCCGCGCCGTGCGCGGCGCCAGTAAATGCGAGTAGGAAGGCGACAACGATTATTGAGGGCGCTCTTCGCATCCCTTGCCTCCGTTATTCTCTCCACCGCCGAGCAAAGCGAGCGCTGCCTCATGCGCCCGGCGATCGCCGGCGACAAGGATACGACCGTCGGAACCGAGGTCGAGACTGCCTCCCCGCCAATCCGTGGCAATACCTCCAGCCCCTTCGACGATCGGAACCATCGCGCAGAAATCGTACGGCTTTAGGTTTGCTTCAAGGACGAGGTCGACAAACCCGGCGGCGAGCAGACCATAGGCATAACAGTCGGCACCGAAGCGGGTCAGCTTGACGGCCGCTGACACCCGGACGAACGAAGCGGCATCTCCTCCCTTGAACATGTCGGGTGTCGTCGCGAACAGGGTTGCGGCGGCGAGCCCGGGGCAGGGTCGGCACAGGATCGCGGCGCCGTCGAGCGTCGTCGGGCGCCGCGAGGCTCCCACCCATCGCTCGCGCAAGATCGGCTGGTCGATAATGCCGAGGACCGGACGGCCTGCACGGGTCAGCGCGATCAATGTGCCGAACAACGGGACTCCGCTGATAAAGGACTTCGTGCCGTCGATCGGATCCAGGACCCAAACGAACTCGGCATCCTCGCGCACTCGCCCGAACTCCTCCCCCAGGATGCCGTGGGCCGGAAAGTGCGTCTCGACCAGCGCCCGCATCGCCGCTTCCGCCGCCCGGTCGGCGACGGTCACCGGCGTCAGATCCGCCTTGTCTCGGACGTCGAGGGGTTTGCGGAAATAAGGCCGGATTACCTCTCCGGCGGCATCGGCGAGGCGCAGCGCAAAAGCGAGAAAGGTGTCGAGGTCTATCTCGGCCACAGACCTATTTCAGCGTGTCGAGATAAGCGATGACATCCGCGCGATCCTGCGCTTTGGGGAACCCGGCAAATGTCATCTTGGTACCCTTGGCAAAAGATTGCGGATTATGGAGCCACTGGTTGAGCTTTTCGGGGTCCCATTTTTGACCTTTGTCCGCCTGCAACGCCGCGGAGAATTGATAGTTCGGGACCGCGGCAATCCCCTCCTCGGTAACATCCCAGAGGTTCGGGCCGATCTTGTTCGGTCCGCCCTTGTTGAAGGTATGGCAGGTGTTGCAAACCTTGGCGAGCTGCTCGCCGCGCTTCGGATCGGCCTTGGCGAGCAGCGGCTCAATCGGTTCCAGCTTTGCCGCGGGTTGCTCTGCCGATGCCGCCGCGACCTGCTCGGTGCCTGCCGGAAGAAAGACCGGCTTCTCGAGCGGCTTGGGGCGCACGAGCTCGCTGGCGAGAATTCCCGACACCATCGCGACGATCATCGCCGTCAGGACCGACGCGATGATCTTGTTCCACTCGAACGCCGACATCGACAACCTTTCCCCCCACTACGCAGGTGAATTATCACGCTTCCGGCGTTTAGCCGAACCGGGCATGTTGTCGCTGCCCGATCGGCTGCAGAGCAATCCCGTGACGAGAGCCGTGCCAAGGAATCCAATCGTTCTGATCCCAGCCCGGCTTGCGGCGACCAGGCTGCCCGGCAAGCCGCTGGCCGAGATCGCCGGGGTCCCGATGATCGTCCATGTCTGGCGCCGCGCGCTCGCCGCCGAGGTCGGGCCGGTCGTTGTCGCCTGCGGCGACCGGGCGATCGCCGATGCGGTCAAAGCAGCAGGTGGTCGGGCGGTCATGACCGATCCGGACCACCCGACCGGATCCGACCGCATCCATGCAGCAATCGCGCAGCTCGACCCGGGGCGCACCTTCGACGCGGTGATTAATGTGCAGGGCGATTTGCCCCTTTTGGATCCCGCGGCGGTTCGCGTGGCGTTTGACGGCCTGCGCGATCCCGAAACCGATATTGCCACACTCGCCGCGGTAATCGAGGACGAAGCCGCACTCACGGATATCAGCGTCAACAAGGTCGTCGCCGGCTTTGCCGACCCAACCCTACCGGCCCGCGCCCTCTATTTCAGCAAGGCGGTCGTCCCCTGGGGAGAGGGGCCGAATTACGAGCACATCGGGCTCTACGCCTATCGGCGCGATGCCCTCGAACGGTTTGTCGGACTGCCGCGCGGCGTGCTCGAACAACGTGAACGCCTCGAGCAATTGCGCGCCCTCGAAGCCGGCATGAGCATCTCGGTCAGTCTGATCGAGGCCCGCCGGCTCGGGGTGCAGGTCGACACCCCGGCCGATCTCGAGCGCGCACGCCACCTTTTCCGACGGGCGCATTAGACCGATGCCCAAGAGACCGATGATCGAGCAAACGATCGCGTTTCAGGGCACCTTCGGGGCCTATTCCGACCTCGCCAGCCGTCGGGTTTTCCCTGACATGGTCACCCTCCCCTGCACTCAGTTCGACGATGCGTTCGCCGCGGTCAGTGAGGGTCGCGCCGCACTTGCGATGATCGCGGTCGAGAATTCTGTCGCGGGCCGAGTGGCGGACGTTCATCATCTGATGCCGGATTCGGACCTCCACATCATCGGCGAGCATTTCGAGCGGGTCAACCATCATCTGTTGGCGATACCGGGGGCGACCCTCGAGACACTGCGCACCGTCAGAAGTCATGTGCACGCGCTCTCGCAATGCCGCCGGCTGATCCGCTCGCTCGGGCTGGAGCCCGTGGTGGCGGCCGACACCGCCGGGGCCGCAGCCGAGATCGCCGCCCGCGGCGACCCGACGGTCGCGGCGATCGCTTCCGAGCTCGCCGGGCAGATCTATGGCCTCGTCTCGCTGAAAGAGAACATCGAGGACGCCGAGCACAACACGACCCGCTTTCTGATCATGTCGCGCGAGCCCAAGCGGCCGGCGCACGGCACCCCGACAGTGACGACCTTTCTGTTCCGCGTCCGCAACGTGCCGGCGGCGCTCTACAAGGCCTTGGGCGGGTTCGCCACCAACGGGGTCAATATGACCAAGCTCGAAAGCTACATGGTCGGTGGTGCTTTCTCAGCGACGCAATTCTATGCCGATGTCGAGGCTCACCCCGAGGACCGTCCGCTGGCGCTGGCACTCGAGGAGCTCGCGTTCTTCTCGCGCGAGGTCAAGATCCTCGGCGTCTATCCCGCCCACCCGCTGCGCATCGCCGCCGCGGCACGCGACGGCAATTGATGGAAGGACAACGGCTATGATCGTGATCGATCACGCGGCGCTGCACGGCATTACCGAGCGCATCTTTACCGCAGCGGGCAGCGAGCCTGACGAGGCGCGCACGATCGCCGACTATCTGGTCGAGGCCAATCTGCGCGGCCATGACAGCCACGGTGTCGGCCTGATCCCGAACTATCTGAGCCACCTCTCGGCCGGCACGGTCGTTGCCAACCGCAAGGGCCGTGTCGTCAGCAAAAACGGGTCACTTATAGTCTATGACGGCGAGCGCGCCTGGGGCCAGATCGCGGCGCGCGAGGCGACGGCTGTAGCGATCGCCAAGGCGCGCGAGACCGGCGTCGCGGTCGTCGCCTTGCGCAACCCGCATCACATCGGACGGGTCGGCAAATATGGCGAGATGTGCGCTGAGGCTGGCCTCGTCTCGTTTCATTTCGTCAACGTCACCGATACGCGGCCGGCCGTCGCGCCGTGGCGCGGCAGCGATGCCCGCTTTAGCACCAACCCGGTTTGCATCGCGATACCGGGCCCCGAGCCCGAGCGGCCGATCATTCTCGACATGGCGACGAGCGTCGTCGCGATGGGCAAGGTGCGGGTCGCCCGCAACAAGGGCGAGCAGATGAAGCCCGGCACCCTGCTCGATGGCGCCGGCAAGCCGACGACCGACCCGGGCGCGATGTACCGCCAGCCTCGCGGTGCGGTGCTGACCTTTGGCGAGCACAAGGGCTATGCGCTCGCCTTTGTCTGCGAGATGCTGGCCGGTGCCCTATGCGGCGGCGGCACGATGCGGCCTGAACGGCAGGGTGCGGGCACGGCGACGAACGGCATGCTGACGATCGTCATCGACCCCGAACGGCTGGTCGACCGCGAATGGCTGCGCGACGAGATCGCGGCGATGACCCGCTACATCACCGCCTCACCGCCGCAACGCCCGGACGAGCCGGTGCTGATTCCGGGCGACCCCGAACGCTTGACCCGCGCCGAGCGGATCAAGAACGGCGTTCCGGTCGACGACGAAACCTGGCGCGAGCTGACCGTCGCCGCCCGCAGTGTCAATGTGCTGGTCGAAGCTCCGGAGGCGCGACCCGGCCCCTAGATCCCTGGTGGACGGGAAGATACCGGGACAAACGGGTTCTCGCGGCTTCTTACAGCCCAAAAGCTGTCGCAAGCCATTGAAATGGGCTGGCCGCCCCGTCCAATTCCCTAAGCAGGCGAACAGGGAATTAAATCAAACGAGCAGGGAGCGCAATCCGCCGAACAGAGACCGACCACGGATCGAATGAAGGGTGGCAGCCCACCGGCGCGGTAATAGGCTTCGATGTTCCAAAGAACGGGAGCGGCGCGTCGAGCACGCCGGCGAGATCCTTGCGGAGAGCGAACCGGGCGAGCCGCGCGAATATCACCGCGTTTCTGCCTGCTTCCGGGCGAAGCGGACGATCCGCCGGCCCGCGTCTTCGAGGCGCGGCTCGGGGGCGGTCAGCGCGATGCGCAGGTGACCGGCGGCACTCGGCCCGAAGCCGTCGCAGGGCAAGAGCGCGACGTCTTCGCTGAGCAGCAATTCGCGCGCAAAATCCTCGGCGCCGAGCCCGCTGCCGCGGACGTCGAACAGTACGAACATGCCGCCCTCGGGCGGGATGGCGCGACAATTGGGGGCGTCCTCGAGGATGTCCGTCAGCAAAAGGGCCCGACGGCGATACGTCTCGCGCAGCGCGCCAACCTCGGGCAATTCGCTGCCGAGTGCCGCCAACGCGCCGTCCTGGATAAAACCGGGGCCGCCGAAATACATGCACAGCAGAAAATCGAAGAGGTGCCGCGACAATGCCGGCGGCCCGACTACCCAGCCGAAGCGGAAGCCGGCCATCGCGTGCGATTTCGACAGGCTGGAGGCGACGATCGTGCGGTCGGCCATGTCCGGCAACGACCATGCGCTCGTATGCGGCCGGGCGAAGGCGAGGTCCTCATAGACCTCGTCGGAGACGAGCCACAAATCACGCTCTCGGCACAGTCGGGCTATGCCGGCGACCTCTTCCGCGGCGTAAACCGCCCCGGTCGGATTGTGCGGGCTGTTGATCCAGATCACGCGCGTCCGCGGCGTCACCGCGCGCGCCAGGGCGTCGAGGTCGGGGTGAAAGCCGTTCTCGGGGCGCAACGACACATTCACCATATGCGCGCCGCTCGCTCCGATAACCCCGGCATAAGGACCGTAGATCGGCTCGGGCAGGATCACCTCGTCGCCGGGTCCGGCGAGGCAGTTCAGCGCGCAGAAGAGCCCACCCTGGGTTCCCGGGGTCAGAACCACATTGTCGGCAGAACACGGCCGGCCGGTGCGCCGCTGCATCCGAGTGGCGACCGCTTCGCGCACCTGCGGATAGCCGATGATCGGCGTATACCCGGTCCGATTTCGCCGCAGTGCCTCGACTGTCGCATCGACGACCGCCGCGGGGGCCGCCTGATCGGGATCGCCGACGGTCAGAAAGATTACGTCGTGGCCGGCCTCGCGGCGGCGCATGCCCTCGGCATGGACCCGCCAAGCCCCGGTTTGTTCGCCGGCGATACGGTCGACAAGCGGCGAGAAACGCACAATGTTCTCCTGATGGTGATTGATCCGCCGGCCCTGTCCGCTATTACCACAACGTGCCGACAACGGACCAGTTTACGGGCCGAGATGGTGCGGCTGGGCGCGCGCTGGTTGCTCAAGCACCGCGGCCGCAATGATGTGACGATCGAGCAGATGCGACGGCGCGCGGCGACTGTAGAGCGCTTAGTCCCGAAACCGGCGGCAGGTACAGGGACGCTGGCGCTCGACGCCGGCGGGGTCAGGGCGAATCGCGTCAGCACGCGGCTCTCGGAATCTTGTCGCGATGTTTTGTTTCTGCACGGTGGTGGTTTCATCGTCGGCTCGCCAGCTCTTTACCGCCACTTCACCTGGCGCATCGCCTCGGCCGCACACGCCCGCGTGCTGGTCGTCGATTATCGGCTCGCACCCGAACATCCCTTCCCCGCCGCGCTCGACGATGCCGTTAGGGCCTATCGCTGGCTGTTGGCGGACGGCGCCAAGCCGCAACGGATCGCGGTGATAGGCGATTCTGCCGGCGGCGGTCTCGCGCTGTCATTGCTGTTGAGGCTGCGTGATCAACGCATTCCTTTGCCTGCCGCTGCCGTCGCGCTGTCGCCCTGGACCGATCTTGCGCTTACCGGTCCCTCGCTCAAGCTGAACGCCAGCGCCGACCCGTTGGTGAGCCCGGATCAAGCGCGACGCTTCGTCGATTGCTACCTCGCCAGTGCCGATCCGCGGTCGCCTTACGCCTCCCCGCTCTACGGCAACCCGGAAGGTCTTCCGCCGACGATAATTCAGGTGGGAAGCGACGAGGTCCTGCGCGACGATGCGGTGCGGATGGCCGACCGCATGCGCGCTGCGGGCTGCTGCGTGCAGCTCGAAATTTGGCCGCGCATGCCGCATGTCTGGCATCTGTTTGCCCCCGTAATACCCGAGGCGCGCCAGGCGATCGAGCGGATCGGGACGTTCGTAACGGAAGCTATCAAGCCGCGGCACCACGGGGAGTGCCCTTGGACCGATCGGCGCCGATGACCTGAGCAGCCGGACGAATCCGCCGGACTGCGCCAACGGTGCCCCAGCTCAGCAGCAGCGTGCCGCCGAATACAACCGCCCCCTTGACGACCGCGAAGAGCCCGACTGCAAGTAGGGCATACTGCAACCAGATGACCAATACATAGTGAACCAGGTACATGCCATAAGCATCGCGCTTCAGACCATCCAGCACGGGTAATTGTCGTCCGGCGAAACGCAGGATGAGCGCCAGCATCGCAAAGCAGCTGCTGAAGCAGGCGAGGACAAAGCCGAGATCGTCGAGGATTTGCAACCTCAGCAAGGCCGGTCCAGCGTACCCCATCGTCAGTGCGGTGAATGCCATCCAGAGAAGCAAAGACGCCAGGGCCGCGATCACCCAGGCGGTCCAGCGCCGTGCCAGCACACCATCTGGCGCGAACAGACCGCGCTCGATCCCGCACGCACCGAGGCCCACGCCAGCGAAGAAATAAACCGCGTAATGCAACGGGCGGCTGAGCTGGAATCCGAACGGGCCAAAGGCCGCCCACGCGGATGGCGTGAAAATGAGGGCAAGCGGGACATAAGCGAGCGCTGAGGCAATCACCAAGCCCGCAAGATATCGCACCGGCCGAGCGCCGGCGGAGAATGAAAACCGGATCAGCGTATCACCCCATTTGGGTGCCAGCTGGTGGAGGGCCGCAGCCGCGAAATCGGCCGCCAGCAACAGCCACAGAAACCACATCGGCCCACACGGCCAAAAGGGCAACGCGAGCCAATGGCCCAGAAAAGCTATAAAGCTCGGATCTGCCGCAGTCTGAAGGTAGGTCGGATAATTGGCGAGCGGCATCAAGAGGGTGACGACGAAGGCAAACGGTACACCGATCCGGACGATGCGATCATGGAGAAAGGTCTTAACCCCTTTTCGCTCGAGGCTCTGCCAAACGAAGAGCCCCGAGAGGAAAAAGAACAACGACATCAGAAAGACGTCTTGCCACGCACAAAACAGGTCGAAGCCGAACCAGCGCTCGCGGTCGACGATTGGGAAGGCACGCCAAAGATAGGGCGGGGAGTCGAACGCGAATGGTGAAGCTGGCAGAAAATTCAGATACGCTAAGACAGAGTGAAATGAAAGTACCAAGAGGATGACGACTGCCCGCAGATTGTTGAGTGCCCAACTGGCCCTTGGCGCTATCAGGCCGGATCGAGGCCGGGTGTTCATCGGTCGACCACTTCGCGGGCCGGCTGTTCGGCTCTGTTGCGCGCCGGCGCGCCAAATTCGACCTCCTGTTCGACATCGAACACCGCCTGCTGCGACACAGTACGAGCCCGCGGTCGTCCCATCAGGGCCGGCTGGAAGAGCACCGCCGCCGTCATCGTGCAAACCAGCGACAGCGCCATCAGTTTACCCATGCTGGAGGTGCCCGGATCGCTTGAGAGCCAAAGGCTGCCGAACGCCGTGGCCTGGGTCATGGCGCTGAAGATCACCGCTCGCGTCAGGGTCGATTGCACGAGCGAGGTTTTGCCGCTGCGCCAGGCCATGATGTAATAGATTTTAAAGGCGACGCCAACGCCAAGCAGCAGCGGCAGCGCGATGATATTGGCAAAGTTCAGCGGTAGATCGAGCGCGACAGAGAGTTCCAATGTCACTATAACGGCGACGAGAAGCGGCACGAGCGTCAGTACGACATCGACAATCCGGCGCAAGGTGATCCACAACAGAAGGGCGATCGCAGCGAGCGCAAAAACCCCGGCTTCGATGAATGCCCGCACCACGGTATTGCCGGCTTCGAACAGCAATACGGCGGGACCCGTCGCATTCGGTTCCACCGCCAATACGGCGGAGACAAAATTGCGCAGCACCTTGGTGTCGTCGGGATCTCCCTTCGGCAGGACTTGAACACGCGCCCGCCCGTCCGGGGTCACCCAGTCTCTTTTGAGATCGTCCGGGACGGTATCGGCGGTCACCTGCTGAGGCTCGAGCTCTTGCCGCAGTTGATTGAGCGAGACCCGTAATGGCTCGACGACCGCCACCTCGACTGCCTTGCGAGCGGCCGGTTCCGATTTTGCCAGCTGTCGCAATAACCCGGAAAGGCGCCGCGCTGCCGCTGCGCCCGGACCCTCTGCGTTCCCGGCGGCTGCCGATAGGCTATCGGCGGTCGATGTCAGCGCCTCGACGTTCTGCTGGTCGGTCGGAGAGGGGGTCACTTCTGTCGGGTTGATCGATGTTTTGAGCGCCTCAGCCGCATCCTGGACCAGTGCGAGCTTTTGGTCCTGATCTGTAGGGATGAGCCGGCTGAGCGTGTTCACCTGCGAAACTTGGGGCAAGGATGCAAGGCGCTGGGCCGTGCTGTCCGCAGCAGTCCGGTTCGGCGCGATGATCTCGATCGCGTTGGCGCCGGCCTGCGGGTCCTTTCTCAGCTCGAGGAACGTCGCGACTGACTCAGCCTTTGGATTTCGCAGATGCAGCGGATTGAAATCGAACGGCAGAAACAACAGGAGCGGCGAGGCTAGCGTTACCACGAGGATCGTCGTCACTATCACCGGCATGCGGTAACGTTGCAGGAACCAGTCCACCGGAGCGAGCGCAGCGAAACCCATCGGGTGCGGCTCACTGGGCGGATGCAGCACCATTAACAGCGCCGGCAACACCGTGATCGAAGTAAGAAAGGCAATGAGCATGCCGCAGCCGGCGACCTGCCCGAGTTCCGCCAGGCCTCGATATGCCGTCGGCACAAAGCAGGAGAATCCGAGCGCAGTCGCCGCCGCCGCGAGGGCCAGGGGCACTCCGGCTTTCCTCGCGGCGCTTCTGAGCCCAGCTCGCAGGTCGCCATAATCGTGCCGTTCGGCGCGGTAGCGCACGCAGAACTGGAGCCCGAAATCCACGCCGAGGCCGATAAACAGAACAAAAAACGCAACCGAGATCAAATTCAGCGCGCCCACCAACAACAAACCAGCGGCTGCAGAGATGGCTAAACCGACGATCAAACTGACGGCGACCGCGAAGATGATTCGCAGCGAATGCAGCGCGAGCCACAGGATGACCAGGACCGCGAGAATCGAAACGGCAGCATTGAGGGCGGCATGGTGCTTGAGGGTCGCAAACCCGTCGTCATTGATCGGGACAATTCCCGTCAGGCGTACCCGCGCCTGATACTCACCAGTGAGATCGAGATCTCTAACGGTTTGCGCGATCGCGTCCGTTGCTGCACGTCCCGGCTCGAGGGCGCTGAAATTAAGTATCGGCTCGACCTCGATAAACCGGCGTAATTCCTGGGGCTGTGCCGGTTTCCCGCTGGCGAGGACCTGCCACGAAAAGCTCGCGGGCTGGCCGGCGAGCGCCGCGCTGACGGTGTCGGCGGCCATTGACATGGGCCGGATCATGTCGTCGAGCTTAATTTGCCCGTACTGGACACCCATCAAGCCCAACGATAGCGCGCTCAGGCTTCCTCTGAGGCTCGGATCCGCGGCAAGCTTCTGGAGGAGGGGATCAGCATTGAGGAGGCCGTCGGTCAGTCGAGCAACCTCTCCGGTCGGAAGATACAACAGCCCGTTGCGCTGGAAAAACTCGCCACTTTTAGGTTGGTGGACAGCGCGAATGACGTCCCAGCGTGCCGTGAGCCCGTCGACCAGCCTGATGGCCGCCTCTTCGACCAGCTCCGGTGTCGGCGCCTCGACGACGACCATGATGTCGGGTTGCGGGAACGACCGTTGGTAATCGAATGCCCGCCGCGTCCACGGCAGATCGCGGGGGAAGAGGTCGGTGACGTCGGTCTTGATGGCGAAATGTTGCGCAACATAGACGGTCGATGCGGCCGCCAGTGCGACGGCAAACACGATCACCCACCATGCGTGCCGCGTGCAGAAGTCGACCGTGCGAAAAACGGATGATCTGAGCATGCCCCTACCCGTCGGCGGCCCGATTGTCCTCTTCTGCACACTGCGGCCGAGGAAGGCCGATCTCCTTCGCTACCTGCTAGAAGACAACTCCTACCAAAACCTTTTGGTTCCGCGGCGCCGCCACGGGATGAACATCCGGCAGAAATGCCGCCGTTCGCGCAAACGTTGACCGGCGGATTTTTTGGATTAGCAAATCGGACGTTACTGGGTCAGGCTCGTTAATAGGAAGAAAATGAACGGCGTCACCGAACTGGTCGAAATCACCTATGGGCTTGACCGCCAGACCGTTCCGCAGGGGATGTGGCGGCGTCGGTTGCGCAGAGCGATCCACTTTTTTTCGTACCATTTGATATTGAAACGGCGCACGACGCGGGTAACGCGGGCGGCCGGCTTTCGGCTCGTCGTCCGGCCGACGGTTTTCCACCCGCGCTGGTTCATCACCAGCGAATTCTTCGCATCCTTCATTGCCCGGCTCGATTTGCGCGGTAAGAGGGTGGCGGACGTCGGGACGGGGTCAGGGATCCTTGCTCTCGCTGCCGCCCGGGCCGGCGCAATGCATGTTGCGGCAGTCGACGTAAACCCGAGCGCGGCACTGACAGCGGTTGAGAACGCGCGGGCAAACGGTTACGGCGACCACCTCATGGCGGTGTGCTCGAACCTCCTCTCCGCGCTCGCTCCCGTCGGGCTGTTCGACGTCATCATATCGAGCCCGCCGTCTTTCCCGGGCGAGCCGCGTGATATCGCCGACCGCGCCTGGCACGCCGGTCCGAACTACCGCGACGTCGTTCCATTGTTCGATCAGGCCCGCGAGCGGCTTTCCCCGGGCGGACGCGTTTACTTCCTGGTCTCGTCCGATTCCGATCTCGATTTGTTCAGCGCGTTGATCGCGAGGGCGCGGTTCCAAGCGCGCATGGTCGCCGAGCGCTCGATCCTCATTGAGACTCTGATTATTTACGAACTCAAAGCGCTTTAGCTCACAAATAACACACTCAATCGCCGACCGCTGCACCGGCGGGCCGGCGGGGGTCATTGACGCCGTAGAGGCGGCGGTTGGCGATTTCGATGAGCTCCACGGCGCCCCACGGCCACTGCTCGACGAGCTTGTAGCCCATGCCGGTCAGCGCAGCGACCGTCTCTTGTGTCAGGCCCAAGCGCTCGTAGGAGATTTCGTCGGGCAGCCCTTGGTAGTGGAAGCGCGGTGCCTCCACCGCCTGCTGCGGCGTCATGCCATAATCGACAATATCGAGGATGGTCTCGAGCACTGTGGTGATGATGCGCGAACCGCCGGGGCTGCCGAGAGCGAGAAAGGCGCGGCCATCCTTCTCGACCAGGGTCGGGGCCATTGACGAAAGCGGGCGCTTGCCGGGGGCGATCGCGTTGGCCTCGCCCTGAACCAGGCCGTAGAGGTTTGGCGTGCCCGGTTTGACGGTGAAGTCGTCCATTTCGTTGTTCAGAAAGAAGCCGGTGTCCGGGGCGATCACGCCGGCGCCGAAGCTGCCGTTGACCGTGTAGGTCACCGAGACCGCATTGCCCTCGGCGTCGACCACCGAATAATGGGTCGTCTCGGCCTTTTCCCTCGACGGCTGGAGCGCGACGGCGGGCGCCGCGTTTCCCGCGTCGATCACTGCACGAATTGCGGCGGCGTAACCCTTCGATAAGAGGCGATCCAGCGGGTTCTGCACAAAGGCGGGGTCGCCGAGCTGGGTGTTGCGGTCGCGATACGCGTGGCGCATCGCCTCAACCAGCAGGTGCACCGACTGCGCAGAGCCGAACCCGAGTGCTCGCAGATCGTAGCCTTCGACGATGTTGAGAATTTCGCAGATCGCGGCACCACCGGAGCTCGGCGGTGGTGCCGAGACGATATGGTAGCGGCGATAGGAGCAGGTCAGCGGCGGACCCTCGGTCACCCAATAGTCGGCAAAGTCTTGTGCGGTCAGGATGCCGCCATTCTCGCTGCTCGCCTTCTCGATCACCGCTGGGATTGCACCTCGATAAAACGCGTCGGGGCCGTGCTCGGCGATTGCTTCGAGCGTCGCCGCCAGATCGGTTTGCACGAGCCGGTCGCCCGGTTCGAAGCGGGTGCCGTCAGGTCGCAGAAAGATCTTTGCGGCTATCGGGTCCTTGGCGAACCGCTTGCCGTCGAGAATGTCCGCGTCGGCCCGGCTCAGCACATAGCCGTCACGGGCCAGCATGATGGCCGGCGCCAGCAATGCGCGGCGCGCGAGCCTGCCGTATTCCTTAGCGGCGCGCTCGAGCCCCATTACGGTGCCCGGCACGCCGGCGGCGAGATAGCCCGAGCGGCTGAGATCGTCGATCGGTCTCCCGGCGTGATCGAGATACATCGCGGCAGTCGCGGCACCAGGTGCCGTCTCGCGAAAATTGATGAAGGTGTCGCGACCGTCCTTGAGGTGGATGGTCATGAACCCGCCGCCGCCGATATTGCCGCAGCACGGGTCGACGACGGCGAGCGCGTAGCCGACCGCGACCGCCGCGTCGATCGCGTTGCCGCCTTGAGTGAGGATCCCGGCGCCGATTTCGGAGGCATAATGCTGTGCGGTAACCACCATGCCATGCTCGGCCTCGACCGCCGCAGGCGTAGCCGCCTCGGCCCCGCCGGTCAGCGCCGCGGATAAAGTCAGCGCGCCGAGCAGCCTTGTCGGCAGCTCTGGTCGGGTGATCCCCCTAGCGGACGGCCTGGTACAGCCGCTCATCATAAAGGGCACCCTCGAGCGGCGTCAGCTTCTGGCGAAACTCCTTGGTATGGGGCGCGGCGGCGCTGGCGTCAAAGGCTTTGCGGTCGCGCCAAGCTTCGACGAGGGTGAAGTGATTGGGATGCCCGTCCCATTGCAGCACGTCATACCGCAGATTGCCGTCGTCCCTGCGGGCGGCGTCTGCCTGCGCCTTAACGAGCTCCGCGGCCTGGTCTTTTCCGGCCGGGAAGACATCGACGTGAGTGACCACATACAGCGCTCCCGAAGGGATCTGACCCTTCGGTGCCGCAACGTCAAAACCGCTATGGGGCCGCACTCCGAACCCGTCGATCATCGCGGGCCGTAGCTTTTGCCCGAGCGTGGTCGCCGCTGCAGCCTTGCCATGCGTCTCGGCAGCCTTCTGGTCGCGCCAGACCTCGACGACTGCGAACCGGCTCGGCCGCGCGATCTCCTGGAACATCTCAAAGGCGAGATTGCCGTCTTCCTTGCCACTCGCCTCTGCGTATTGCCGGGCAGCGGCGACGGTCTGCGCCGCCTCGGTCGGGTCAACCTCAAAATAGACCACGGTATAGAGTGGACCATTCACGGTTTCTTCCGCATAGACGGGCCGCACCGTCGCAAGACCAAGCGCGGCCAAAGAAAAGATCAAGTGCGAAAGGCGCATCTCCTGGTTTCCTCCTATTCTAAGCCGACGCGAGACGGAAGCGGCAGTCGGTATCGCGGGCGATCTGATTGACGAGGTCGACCTCCCAGGCAAGGTACTCGCGCATGTAGCGCTCGCGCTCGGCGGGCGGCTGGTCCCGAGCCGATATCGAGACATCGTCGGGCTCGCTGGCGAGCTGCCCCATGCCGGCTTCGAGCGGTAGACCCGCGGCCTTCCAAGCCGCGGTGCCACCCGTGAGCACTATGACTCCTCGGCGGTTGCTGATCTCGGCGGCAGCAAAGCGCGCGATCGTCCCGTCCTCACTGGTCAGCAGTAAATCGCCGTGTGCCGGCAATTTGTCGAGCGCGTCGGCGAGCCGGGCGCGGATCGCAAACCACGCGCCGGGGATGTGGCCCTCGCGGTGAGCCCGGCTTAGAGCCACATCGACGACAACGGCCGAATTCGATTGCAACCCTAAAGGTCGTACCGCAGCGGGTTCAGGGCCGGCGAGCGGGAAGATGTCGCCGCGCGGCTCCGGCACATCCCGTTCCAGCTCGACGCCTCCGATCCCGCCGTCGAGCACGAATGCATCCCAACCCATGCGCTTGAGCCAGGATGCCGTCATGCGCGCCCTGACCCCGGTGTCATCGACCAACACGACGCGCGCACCCCAGACGCCGAGCCAGCTGTCGGTCTCTTGCACCAATTGGCCGCCCGGGGCCATGACCGATCCCGGCAGGTGGCCGGCGCGGTACTCCGCCGGGTCGCGCACATCCATCACGTAAAGGGTGCGGCGGTCGGCATCGCGCTGCCATTCGGCGAGCTTGGCGCGATCGATCACCGGCACGCGATAGCGCGCCGCAACCGCCTCGGCCCGCTCCCGCGCCACAGCCACGCCTTCAGTCGACACCTCCAGAGCCCGCGCCATGGCACCCGCGACGACCCCGAGCCCGGCAAGGTGCCAGGCCATCGTCCCGTCTTTCAACGAGACGACACGGTTCGGCACGCCGGCGTCGATCAAGGACTGGGCGCCGATGATGCTGCGGGTGCGGCCGCCGCAATTGACGACGACAAAAGTGTCGGGAGACGGGGCCATCTCGTTGAAGCGATAGACGAGCTCCGCGCCGGGCACGCTGATCGCGCCGGGGATGCTGTTCGAGTGGTATTCCTCGTAAGACCGGCTGTCGAATATCGCTAGCCGCTCGCCCCCCTTTTGCCTCTCCGCCAGCTCCTCGGCGCTGATCCACGGAGTGCCGTATTCGTGCTCGACGACTTCGGCAAAGGCCTTGCTCGGCACATGGACGCCGCTATAGAGCGGGAACCCGGCCGCTTCCCACGCCGCGACGCCGCCGGCCAGGACCGAGACATCGGTGTAGCCGCCATCGCTCAACCGCGCCGCCGCACGCTCGGCGAGCCCCTCGCCGGCATCGCAGACGACGATCGGCACCGACCGGCGTGGCAACAGGCCCGGCGCGATCATTTCCAGCCGGCTCAATGGCAGGCACGACGCCATCAGCAGATGTCGCTCGTGAAAGCTCCCCTCCTCGCGCGCATCGACGATCGCGATCTCGCCACCCGACTGGTACCGCCGCCGTAACTCCGCTGGCGTAACGCTGCCGGCCATCCCCGCCCTCCTCCAATGCTGCAGCATTCCGTTTGCCCGATTTCGCGGCAGGCGTCAAAGACCCTCTCATCGGGCCGCCGCTACCACCACCATCCGGAGCGAAATACAACGAAAATCGTGTTTTTTCGCCGCAGCACGGCCATATCGGCGGGTATGGCGGCCTATTATTTCAGTGGGTTACGAGAGCAAATTCGTTACTTGGCGGATCAATCGAATATCAATGGAATTTTGGCGCCGAACAACGAATTCGAACGGCCTATCAATTGAAAAACAATGGAATTTTTCACAGGCCGCGAAAATCGGAGAGACTGCTCGCTTGCCTGCGATCGATACCCTGCCTTTGACCCCTTTGCACCGTCGAGAGCTTGTTCTGATCGCTTGATATCAGATTCGACGCCACGATATCACACCGGCATCGACGCGAGGAGCAGATGTCGGCCATCGTTATCCGCAACCTCTCGCCGGAAACTCATCGCGCGCTGGAGGCGCGCGCAGCTCGCCACGGGCGCAGCACCGAAGCCGAAGCGAGTATGATTCTGGACGAAGCGGTCCGCCCGCCCGAGCGGATTAAGCTAGGGACCGCACTCGCCGCACTCGCCGCGCCATTCGGCGGGCTCGACCTCAAGATTGCACGAGACAAAACCTCGACCTGCTGATTTTCTCCCACCCCGGACGCCGTCATTCCGTTTGCCCGAATTGGCGGCGCGCGGCAAAGTCCCTCCTCGGGATGCTCTGATGTGGGGTGGGTGGAATGTCCGAAGGAAGACGTGCGCGGCCGCAGCCGACACCCGAGACGCAGCATTTCTGGGATGGCACGCGCGCGGGCGAGTTGCGCCTGCAGCGCTGCAACGCCTGCCATAAGGTGTACTTCCCGCCGCGACCGTTCTGTCCTGCCTGTGCGGCGCGCGACGTCGCCGTCTTCGCCGCGAGCGGCAAGGGCCGGCTCTTCTCGTATGTGATCCACCACCGTCCGGTGCCGGGCTTCACCCCACCCTATGCGATCGCCGTCGTCGAGCTCGACGAAGGACCGCGCATGATGACCAACATCACCGGCTGCCCGCAGACCCCCGAAGCATTGCAGCTCGACATGCCGGTCGAGGTCGCCTTTGAGAAGCTCGACGACGAGATCACGCTCCCCCTCTTTCGCCCGGCGCGGAGGTGACGCGATGAAGCCGAAATCGATCGCCATCGTCGGCGCCGCCGAGACTACCCGGCTCGGCGTCATCCCCGACATGTCGCAGATCCAATTGCACGCCGACGCCGCGCTCAATGCAATGGCCGATGCCGGGCTCAAACCCGCCGACATCGACGGTGTGGCGACCGCCGGCGAGACGCCGGTGACGGTCGCACACTATCTTGGTCTGACCCCGAAATGGGTTGACGGCACCGCGGTCGGCGGCTGCTCGTTTATGATCCATGTCCGCCATGCCGCGGCAGCGATCGCCTCGGGCTTGTGCGAGATGGTGCTGATCACCCATGGCGAGAGCGGCCGCTCCGGCGTCGGGCGCACCCGCAATGTCGTCGCACCGACCAGCCTCGCCGGCCAGTTCGAGCAGCCCTATGGGCCAATGGGACCGCCGACTTTGTTCACGATCCCGGTATTGCGTTACATGAAGACCTATGGGCTCTCGCACGAGACGCTGGCGATGGTCTCGGTCGTGCAGCGCGAATGGGCGGCAAAGAACCCGCGTGCCACCTTCAAAACGCCGATCACCGTCGAGGACGTGCTGAATTCGCGGATGATCGCCTACCCGTTCCGCCTGTTGCAGTGCTGTTTGGTGACCGATGGCGGCGGTGCGTTGATTTTAGTTGCCGCCGAGCGTGCCAGGGACTTCCCGCAAAAGCCGGTCTACCTTCTCGGCACCGGCGAGAGTGTCGAGACGCCGATGGTCAGCCAGATGGCGGATTTTACCTCCTCGCGCGCCTTCCGCGTCGCCGGCGCCAAGGCCCTTGCCGAAGCCGGCATCACGCACAACGACGTCGACCATCTGATGATCTACGACGCCTTCGCGCATCTGCCGATCTACGGCCTCGAAGACCTGGGCTTTGTGCCGCGCGGCGAGGCCGGAGCCTTCATCGCCGAACGCAACACCGCCCCCGTTGGCAAATTGCCTTTAAACACGAACGGCGGCGGGCTCTCCTACATGCATTCCGGGATGTACGGCATGTATGCATTGCAGGAGAGTGTGCGCCAGATGCGCGGCATTGCCCCCGCCCAGATCCCGGGCGCCAAGATCTCGGTCTGCCATGGTGTGGGCGGCATGTTCGCCGCAAGCGGCACGATCATTATGTCCAACGAGCCGCCGTGAGCAGCGGCCACGCCGTAAACTATCGAGCCGATCGCTGACGCGCGCGTACTCCAGGGTGTTAAGAAAAGCCAACACGCCCGATCCGTCAGGCAGGCGATACGATCGGGTGGAGGCAAGTTCGTTTCCGACGTCCCCAGCGCCGGTAATACTGAGCACCCCGTATAAGTGGTCTCTTCAGGATTGGATCGCGGCGGTCGGCCTATTTGGCATTGTTCTGGTAACAAATATCAACACTGTCCTCAATAACGCCTACAGCTTTGGCAGCACCTACGACTCTGCAATTTTCCAGACCATGATTTGGCGCAGCGGTTTGATGTTGCGGTCTGCACCCATCATCGCCCCCGACATGTCATATCTGAACATCCACCTCTCTCCAATCAACTATCTGCCGAACGCATTAAGCTACCTCATCCCTATCGACCGCATGAGCTATTGCGGTTTCGTTTATGGCATTATTTATGCCTCCCTCGTTGTTCTCGTGTTCCACGCCTTCCTGCGTCTTTATGACCACAATACGCTGATCGCCGCGCTCGGCAGTTTCGCGTTCTATTTGAGCGGGCCGGTGAACAGCGGGCAGTCGGAGCCTCATCAGGAAATAGCCAGCGCGATTTTCACGGCGGGATTTTTCATAGCGTGGGGCTTAGGACGAGGACGCATTGCTATTGCAATGATTGTTCTCAATGTTGCAGTGCGCGAGGACTGCGGAATGCTGCTCGCCCTGCCGCTCTTCTTGCTCTGGGCTCATGATCGGTGGATTTGCGGCAACACCAGCGCGGGCTCGTCTCGGCACACCTTCGGATATGCCCTATTCTCCGCGCTCTTGTCGGCCATGGCCTTCGCCGTGAAGCGCTTGTTCTTCAATCGCTTCGACACGATCGCGACCTTTTACTATGGCGCGCATCCTTTTGCGCATTTATCGTCCGGCGTCATCTCGGACCGCCTGCAATTTACGATTCTGCGCGGACAATACTTGTGGCTGCCTGGGCTCGTGCTTCTGATTGGCGCTGTTTGGTTGCGGGACCTGCGCTTGGTGATCGGGTGGGCGGCGTTCTTTCCCTATTGGTTGTTCAACTTCTTCTCGATTCTGGACGTGAGTGCGGAGTTAGGCGGCTACAAGGCATTCCCGCTCATCCTGACGATGATTTGGCCAGCCATCATTGCATTGCGTTCGCCACTGCAAGCCCGCAGTGCCTTGGGTGTTGTCCAGATAGCTGTGCTTCTGTCGGCGACCGTGTCATGGGAAAATAGCGGCCTGCGCCTGGCGGCGCCGACCGGCATCGACGGCTTGAGGTGGCGGTGGGAGCTGCGTCCCGAGACCGAGCGCGCGGCGCTCTACCGCGCCTTTGAAAGCCGGCTCGACAATGGCAGTCTCGGCGTGACGCGCGCAAGTATGGCTGCGCTCGCGCTTTATCCATACAGCTTTCCGCGATGGGACAAATCCCAGCTTCTCCCGGGACTGGAGGCCGAGGCTCCCCGACTCGACGCCATTCTTTGGTTCAGCGGGGATCGCGATCAGTCGACTACACAAAAATGGTTGGAACGTGGGCAATTTCAGTTCTTCTATCGGATCATCGGGACACGGCTGAGACTGGCTGCACGGGGACCACTGCACGAGGTCCCAACATTTGCCGGCGCGCTCGAGCCGATCGAGCCGCCGTGAGGATGTGGCCATTAATCTCAGTTACGAGGAACGCCGAAAGCTCAACGATAAGGCTTGGATGATCGCTCCCTCAGGTGGCGGCTTTCATTGCGGGGGTAGGTGGCGGCGCCCGGACAACCGATGTGACGCCGGCGATGACGGCGAACGCGACCAGCAGCAGAAGCCCGTCGGTTACTCCGCCGAGCAAGGCGTCTTCCCGCGCGGCCAGTGTATGGTCACCGATCCCTGTCCGCATCGCGAGCCGCCATGACAGCATTGCCGACGCGCCGGCGACCCCGACGCTGGTGCCAAAGACCCGCATCAGATTGAGCAGGCCGCCCGCCGCACCGCTGCGGTCGCGCGGTGCGGCGTTCATCGTCGCGCTGTTGTTGGGCGCGATGAACATGCCGAGCCCGGCGCCGAACACGGCCAGCGAGATCATGACACTGTGCACGCTGCGCCCCGCGCCCGTCAGCGCCACGGACAGCAAGATCAAAGCCGCTACGCAGACCGCCATTCCGCCGAGCAAGACAGTCCGCACACCCAGCCGCTCGTGCAGCGCACCGCTGAACGGCGCCACGATACCGAGCGCCACGGGGATAATCGCGAGCCGGAGTCCCGCCCCCAGCGGCGAGTGATGGTACCCGCGCACCAATGCGAACGACATCAGAAAGAACATGCCGTACAGCATGGCATAGGACAAAACGATCGCGAGGATGCCGCCCGAAAAGGCAGTGATACGGAACAGATCGAGGTCGATCAGCGGTGCCGGTGCCCGGCGCTCCCTCCGAATGAACATCGACAGCAGAACGGCGGCCGCGACGGCGCTCCCGATGATAGCAAGCGAGGTCGGGCCCCAGGCATGGCTTAGGCTAATCACCATCAGCAGCATTGTCAGCGCCGGCATCAGCAATACCGCCCCTCGCCAGTCGAACCGTCGGTCAGACCTGAGATCGGCAGTCTGCGGGATAACCAGCCAGCCGATGACCGCTCCGGCAAGTGCGAACGGCGCACCGGCCCAGAACACCCAACGCCAGCCGAGTGTCGCCAGCAGTACACCGCCAGTAACGGGGCCCATGCTGACACCGACTGCTTGCGCCGCCGCAAAGATCCCCATCGCGCGTCCCTGTCTGCTGGAGCCAGCCGCCTTGACGAGGATAACGATACTGTTGGCTCCCAGCATCGCCCCAGAGATGCCGAGGAAAGTACGGAATGCAATCAGCTCGGTCAGGTCGGATGCGAACCCGCACAACACCGAAGCAAGTGTGAACAGGGCGAAACCGATCAAATACATGACTTTCCTGCCGGCGATCGCCGCGAGCCGGGCGAATACCGGCAGGAACGCGGCAAAGGCGAGCTGGTAGGCGATAGCAACCCAGCTAACCGCACTCAATCGGGCGAGAAACTCATGCTCCAGCGTCGGCAATGTCAGCTGGACAATGCTGGCATCGAGCTGTCCGATGAACGCGGCAATACAGGTCGTTCCGACGACGACCCATGGATAATAGGGCCGGCGGGCGATAAATTCCGCGGGCGCCGGTTCCCAGCCGCCGCGAAGGATCGAAGCCAAGCGAATTGTGCGGGAAGGACCGGTCGCTCGCTCGCTCATACGCCCCCGGGATGCTAATGCGACGGACGAGGAATACGTTATCATAACTTCGCTCGGGATCCCCCACGGGGCTAGTTTTTGCCTGTCTTGGGGACGGCTCCCGATTAGCGGATGTCACGCCGGCAGGGTCGCGGCACCGTATTGCCGCAGGATCACGTCCGCGGCCTTCTCGGCGATCAGATAGATCGGCAGGACGATGAAATAGCCGGGTATTTTCGGGAACACCGAAGCGTCGACGACCCGCAAATTACCGCCCGGTGCGCCGATCACGCGAAAGCTGCTGTCGAGAACGACGTCCGTGTCAGCCGGATCTCCGATCCGGCAGGTGCACGAAGCATGGTGACCCCAAGCGCGCGTCTTGATGAACTCGTGCAACGTCTGTCCGGTCCGAGCGGCGCCGGGCAGGTATTCGCCCTTGGTGATCCCTAATTTGCGCACCGCATCCATGAACTCGCGAACATAATCGACCGCCCATTGGAGCGCCTTCAGATCGGGGTCGTCATCCCTCCCACCGTCGCCAAAGCTCTGGAAATTAACCACGGGCGGATCGCGTGGATCGGTGGTTCGCAGCCTGACCTTGCCTCGATTGCTCGTATGGGCCTTCAGAATGATCCACGAAAAGCGGCTGCGCCCCTCCGGCGTGCGGATGGCCTCCGAGTAATTCAACTTGTAGCCGGCGAACTCGCCGGGTATGCCGAAAATGAACAGATCGCAGTTCGGACCGGGGGTCTCCCCGGAGCGCCGCATGATCGCGATCGTGCCGCCATTGGTGGTGTAGAACCCGCGCCTGTGGTCCTGCCAATCCTTGAACCCCCGATCGTCCGGGTCACCGGTAAAGGCATAGCCGTCGAGTAGAGTGAACTCGTGGTCGAGCTGGTCGATCACCGGGATCTCGTAGCGGTCCTGCAGATTGGTACCGACACCAGGCCGGTCGGCGATCACGCTGACGCCTTTCATAGCGAGGTCAGGCGCTGGACCAATTCCTGAATTCATCAGCAATTGTGGCGTGTTGAAGGCGCCGGCCGCGAGGATGATTTCCCTGGTCGCCGTCACCGTATCCAAAACTTGTGGGAGTGGCGTGCGGTCCAGTCTCGTAGCATCACGGTCGGCCCAATAGGCGCGCTTGCGCGGCAAATATTCGAGCCCGGCCGCCCGGCCGTTGTCAAACTTGACCTTTGTGACGAGCGTGTCTTCCCAGATCGTCAGATTGGCGCCATAGATCGGATGCGCCCTGGTAGCATAAATGAACTCGGTCACACCATTGCGCGTGCCGTTTCTGGTGCTGAGCGGGATTCGATATAGCCCCTCGCGGTTGCCGTTGACGGTGTCGCGATCGTTGGTATCGAGGACCGGCTCGGCCGGGGTGCCTAAGACGTCTAGAATACTCTGGGGCCTGAACAAATGCCGAGCGTGGAGAAATGCGGAGAGCAGGATCTTATCGACCGTGGTGTCGTGAGCCGCCTGAAAAACCGTGTCGAACCCGGCCGCCTCGATAGTGAGCCAGCCGAACCCATTGGGGTCCCGACACCTGTCGAAGTAGCGCCACATGTTGTCGCTGCGCCAGGATTGATCACGGGTCATGTCCGCGATGGAGTCCCAATCCGACGGATCGGGGTAGACAGTGATCATCGCATGGTGCGCGGTGCATCCACCGATAGCGCTGGCCCGAGGATAAAATATCCCTTTGCCAGGGGTATATTTCTCGTCTAGGTGAGTCAGACTAGGATCCGAGAAATGCTCGACGAAATAGTCCCAACGCAATTCGGGATCCTCTGTCGCCAGCGCGTGAAACGCCGGGACCTGGTAATGCTTGTTGGCTCTCGAGTCGCTGCCCGCATCAATCAGCAGAACCTTTAGACCCTTATCATTTCGTGCCAGGCGAGAGGCGAGCACGCCGCCGCCTGCCCCCGATCCGACGACGATGAAGTCAAAACTTTGCTCTTCTGCTGCCATGGCTGCCTCCCTTGAGATTATCGCTCATCTACGCTTGCGGACGAGAAGACAAAAGTAGGCGTCCAGGCGGCGGAGACGTGTGAGCCGCGCCACACTCGAGCCTTTTTGCGGCGCCAACACCGTCGAGGTGTAATAATCAACGAAGGACTGTGGGGAGGTTGGCGATGACAGCGGTGAGAACCGGGGGCTGTTTGTGCGGAGCGGTGCGGTACGAGTCGGCGGGAGAGCCGCTGTTTTCATTGCTGTGCCATTGCCGCGACTGCCAGTACCACAGCGGCAGCGCCTATGTGGCCGCGATGCGGGTGCCTGCCGCCGGGTTTCGCGTGACCAAAGGCGAGCCCAAGCTGTATGTCAGCTCGAGCGATGCCGGCAATCGAGTGACGCGGGCATTTTGTCCGGAGTGCGGCTGCCCGCTGTTCATCCGCGTCTCGGCCCGGCCGGAAATCGTCGGGCTTCGGGTCGGCAGCCTCGACGACCCTAGCGAATTTCGCCCCGAGGCCGATATCTTCATCAAAAGCGCGCAGCCCTGGGACCACATGAACCCGGATCTGCCCAAGCACCGAACCTACCCGCCAGGCCGGGCCTACACGCCGCCGGAGTGAGGCGGATCGGGGCAGCTCGTCGCCCGTGGCCTCGGTCCTCTCTCCCCGCGAGCGGGGAGAGAGGGAGCGAGCGAAAGCTAGGACGGCATCTGGCCCATGAAGTCGCGCTTGCCGATTTCGATGCCGAGACTGCGGAGAATATTGTAGGCAGTCGTAGTGTGGAAATAAAAATTTGGCATCGCCAAGTGATAGAGATAGGTTTGGGCGCGGAAATTGCGCGGCTGGCCGCCCTGGGTAATTGTAACCTGTGAGTCTTCTTTGCCGTCGAGCTGGTTGGGACGCAGCCCTTTTAGGAAATCGATGGTCTTGTCGATGCGCACCTTCATCTCGGCGTAGCTGTTGTCGATGGCGGGAAGCTCAGGAACTGGCACACCGGCGGCGCGGCCGGCGCCAAAGGCATGCTCGCTCGCCTGCCGCACCTGGCGCGCAAGGGTGAACATGTCGGGATAGAGCCGCTCGCTCAGTACGGTGTTTTCTTCCCATTTGTGCGCAGTCGCGTGCGCCTCGGCCTTTTCGATCACCCCCTTGAGGCCGCCGAGCAGCTGCAGAAACACCGGCACTGATGCGTGGTACATGGAGACAGGCATGAAACGGTCCTCCTCATCATTGATGACGTTGACGCCGCCAGGATCTTAACGAGACGCGGTGGGGGCGTGAAGTCCCCCTTGCCGCGGTTGACAGTCCCCGCGGCGACCGATACGAGAGACGCGGTCTCGTCAAGAAATACTACCCGGAAAGGTTGAACGGGAGGAAGAAGCAGGTGATTTGCCGCCACTCCTAGACGTCAGGGACCTGCACACCGAGTTTCGCACGGGGGCCGGTGTTGTGCCGGCTGTCGACGGCATCTCCTACACCGTCGAACGGGGCGAGACGGTCGCGATCGTCGGCGAGAGTGGGTCGGGCAAGACCGCCGGGGCTTTGTCGATCCTCCGGCTAATCCCAAACCCACCCGGACGGATCACCAAGGGCGAGATCCTCTTTGCCGGACGCGACCTGCGGCGGCTGTCCGAGGAGGAGATCCGCCAAGTGCGCGGCAGCGACATCGGCATGATCTTCCAGGAGCCGATGACGTCGCTGAACCCGGTCCTGACGATCGGCCGGCAGATCACCGAAACCCTCGAGCAGCATCGCGGCGCCGACCGGGCTGCCGCTCATAGGCGCGCGGTCGAACTGCTCAGCTTGGTCGGAATCGCCGACCCGGCGCGCCGGCTCAAGCAGTATCCGCACCAGCTGTCGGGCGGCATGCGCCAGCGCATCATGATCGCAATTGCGCTCGCCTGCGATCCGAAGCTGATCATCGCCGACGAGCCGACGACCGCCCTCGACGTGACTATCCAAGCCCAGATCCTGGAGCTGATGAAGCAGTTGACGCGCCGGCTCGACGTGGCGCTGATCATCATCACCCACAATCTCGGGGTCGTGGCGCGCTACGCCAACCGCGTCAACGTGATGTATGCCGGCCGGATCGTCGAGAGCGGCCCTGCGGCCGCCATCTACCACGATCCCCGGCATCCCTACACAATGGCGCTGTTGCGCTCGGTGCCGAGGCTCGATCGCCCACGCCAGGCTCGGCTCGACCCGGTCGAGGGCCAGCCCCCCGATTTGACCCGGCTCGACGGCGGCTGTTCGTTCCGGCCGCGCTGCCGCTTTGCTATCGACGCTTGCGCTATGGCCCAGCCGCCGCTGGAACCGGCGGGTGAAGTCCGACACCTCGCGGCGTGCCTCCGCAGGAACGAGATCACGATCGAGACGGGGGAGGCAGCGCGCCCGCGTCAGCCGGCAAGCGGTTTGCTGATCCCTGAATAGAGGCGGAGATGACGATTAAATCAATATGGTTGATGGCGAGTCTGAGCATGCTTCTGGGGGCAGCAGCAATAGCTGCCCCGGCAACAGAGGAGGAAGCTCCAGCTAAACGCGGCGGGATCCTCACCTACACGATACCGGCGGACGCTCCGCCGAGCTTTGATGCTCATCGCGAGGGCACTTTCGCAACCCTGCATTCAGTCGCCCCGTTCTATAGCGTGCTGATCCGAGTTAACCCGGAGAACCCGTCCTCGACGACCGACTTCGTGTGCGATTTGTGCACGGCGCTGCCGCAGCCGACCGATGGCGGCAAGACCTATACCTTCAAGATCCGCGAGGGGGTCAAATTTACCGACGGCTCGCCATTGACGGCCGCCGACGTGGCGGCTAGCTGGCAAATGATTATTCATCCACGAAAAGACATGTTGAGCCCACGCGCCAGCTGGTACGAAATGGTCGACACGGTCGAGGCCCCCGACCCGACGACCCTGATCTTCCACCTGAAGTTCGCGACGAGCGCGTTTCTGCCGGCCCTCGCCGACCCCTTTACCTTGATTTACGAGAAGGCGATCCTCGACAAAGATCCGCGCTGGTACGAGAAGAATATTCTCGGTTCAGGCCCGTTCAAACTTGCCGAATACGAAACCGGCCAGGCCATCAAGGGAGTCAGGAACCCCGATTATTATCGCAAAGGCTTGCCCTATCTCGACGGTTTTACCGCCATCTATGCGCCAAAGCAGGCGGTGCGGATCGATGCGATCCGCAGCGATCGTGCAGCGATGGAATTTCGCGGTTTGCCGCCGGTGACACGCGACGAGCTGGTGAAGGCGCTGGGCGATAAGATCACCGTGCAGGAGAGTGACTGGAACTGCGGCAATCTGGTGACTCCCAACGACAAAAAGAAGCCATTCGACGATCCCCGCGTACGACGGGCGTTGGCGCTGGCGATCGACCAATGGCACGGCGCACCGGCGCTCTCAAAGATCGCCAATGTGCACACTGTCGGCGGCATCGTGTTTCCCGGCTCACCGCTGGCGGCGACCAAAGAGGAGCTCGAGCAGATTGCCGGGTTTTGGCCCGACATCGAGAAATCGCGCGCCGAGGCCAGGCGCCTTCTGAAGGAGGCGGGGGCCGAGGGGCTCAGCTTCGAGCTGTTGAACCGGGATGTCGACCAGCCCTACAAGTACGTCGGCATCTGGCTCGTCGACGAATGGAGCAAGATTGGGCTCCACGTGACCCAGCGCGTACAACCGACCGGCCCGGAATTGGACGCGCTGCGGAGCGGCAATTTCGAGGTCGCCCTGATCGCCAACTGCCACGGTGTGCCCAACCCGCTGATCGATGTCCAAGCCTATTTGCCGAGCTCGATCTACAGCGCGAACTACGGCTACTACGAAGACCCGCAAGAGGTCGATCTCTACAACAGGATGCTGCGCGAGACCGATTTCGCCAAGCAACGGGCGTTGATGCGCGATTTCGAGAAATACGTGCTCGATACGCAGGCCCACGAGATTTGGGTATTGTGGTGGTACCGGATCATCCCTTACCGATCTTATGTCAAGGGATGGAAGATCAGCCCGGGTCACTACATCAACCAGGATCTGGCGACGGTCTGGCTCGACAAATGAGGCCGTGTCGGATCTTGTTTTGTAGCGCGAGATTGCTTCGTCGCTGCGCTCCTCGCAATGATGACGAGTCTGTCATTGCGAGCGAAGCAAAGCAATTTAGTGCTTTTACAGCCGCCCTCGTCGGGATGACTTGGATGGCGACCGCGCTCGCTGCACCGGCCGCAGCCGATGAGGAGGCGAAATACGGTGGGACGCTGACCTACATGATCCCGGCCGACGCGCCGCCGAGCTTTGACGGGCACCGCGAGAGCACCTATGCCACAGTTCATTCGGTGGCACCGTTCTACAGTGTGCTGATTCGGATCAACCCGGAGAACCCGTCCTCGACCACCGACTTTGTCTGTGATCTCTGCACCGAGATGCCGCAGCCGACCGACGACGGCAAGACCTACACATTCAAGATCCGCCAATACGTCAATTTCCACGACGGCTCGCCGTTGACCGCCGCAGATGTGGCATCGAGCTTTAACGCGATCATCTTTCCGCCCGAGGGAGTGCTGAGCGCACGCGCCAGCAACTACCTGATGGTTGACCGGGTCGAGGCGCCCGACCCCAGCACGGTCGTCTTCCGCTTGAAGTTCGCAACCAGCGCGTTTCTCGGGGCCATCGCCGACCCCTTCAATTTTATTTACAAGAAAGCGATCCTCGACGAGGACCCGCGCTGGTACGAGAAGAACATTCTCGGCTCGGGTCCCTTCAAATTTGTCGACTATCAGGTCGGCCAGTCGATCAAGGGCGAGAAGAACGCCGATTATTACCATAAGGGGCTTCCCTATCTCGACGGCTTTACCGGCATTTATGCCGATAAGCAGGCGGTGCGGGTCGAGGCGATCCGCAGCGACCGCGCCGCCATCGAATTTCGCAGCATGCCCCCCGCAGCGCGCGACGAGCTCGTCAAGGCGCTCGGCGACAAGATCACAGTGCAAGAGAGTGATTGGAACGTCGCCAGCGCGGTGACGCCAAACCACAAGAGAAAACCGTTTGACGACGTCAGGGTCCGCCGGGCGTTGACTCTGGCGATCGACCGCTGGAACGGGGCCCCGGCACTCTCAAAGATCGCGATTGTCAAGACCGTTGGCGGCATCGTCTTTCCTGGCTCGCCATTGGCGGCGACCCGCGAAGAGCTGGAACAGATCGCCGGCTATTGGCCCGACATCGACAAGTCGCGGACCGAGGCCAAGCGACTGTTGAAAGAGGCCGGGGCCGACGGGCTCTCCTTCGAGCTCCTCAACCGCAATGTCGACCAGCCCTATAAATACGTCGCTACCTGGCTGATCGACGAATGGAGCAAGATCGGGCTACACGTGACGCAGCGCGTGCTGCCGAGCGGCCCGTGGTTCGAGGCGATGCGCAACGGCGATTTCGATGTCGTTCTCGAAGCTCCCGGCCACGGCTCGGTCAATCCGCTACTCGATATCCAGAAGGCCCTGCCTGCCGCGGTCGACGCCGAGAATTACGGGCACTTCGAGGACGCGACGGAGATCGACCTCTATGAAAAACTGCTGCACGAGACCGACCCGGCGCAGCAGCGCGCCCTGATGCGTGGGTTCGAGAAATATGTGCTCGATGACGAGGCGCACATGATCTGGGTGCTATGGTGGCACCGGATCGTGCCTTATCGTTCGTATGTGAAGGGCTGGAAGATCAGCCCGACGCACTTCATCAATCAGGATTTGGCGACGATCTGGCTCGATAAATAACATCGCTGAACAGGAGGGCGGAGTGGTGATCAGATCGGGGCTATTGGCGATGAGCCTCGCTGCGGTTTTCTGGGCGGTCCCAGTCGCTGCGATGTCCGGGGAGACGCCGAAATCTGGCGGCATCCTGACCTACATGATCCCGGCAGACGCACCGCCGAGCTTTGATGCCCACCGCGAGGGCACCTTTGCGACCGTGCATTCGGCCGCACCCTTTTACAGCGTGCTGATCCGGGTCGATCCCAGCAACCCGTCCTCGACGACCGATTTCGTCTGCGATCTGTGTACGGCGATGCCGCAGCCGATCGATGACGGCAAGACCTACGCCTTCAAGATTCGCGACGGCGTCAAGTTTCACGACGGCACGCCCTTGACCGCAGCGGATGTGGCAGCGAGCTGGGACCACATCATTCATCCGCCCGAGGGTGTCCTCAGCCCGCGCGAGAGCCATTACATGATGGTCGACACGGTCGAGGCGCGCGATCCGATGACCGTCGTCTTTCATCTGAAGTTCGCGACGGCGGCATTTTTGCCGGCGCTCGCCGACCCCTTTAGCTTTATTTACCAAAAGTCGATACTCGACACGGATCCGCGCTGGTACGAAAAGAACATTCTGGGTTCGGGTCCGTTCAAATTCGCCGGGTTGGAAATCGGCCAGTCGATAAAGGGCGTCAAGAACCCCGATTATTACCACGAAGGGCTGCCATATCTCGACGGCTTCACCGGCATCTATGCCGACAAGCAGGCGGTACGCGTTGCTGCGCTGCGCAGCGACCGGGCCGCGATCGAATTTCGCGGGTTTCCGCCCTCGGTTCGCGACGAGCTGGTCGACGCGCTCGGCGACAAGATCACCGTGCAGGGCAGCGACTGGAACTGCGGCCAAATGGTTACGCCCAACCACAAGCGCAAGCCGTTCGATGATGTCCGCGTCCGTCGGGCATTGACCTTGGCCATTGACCGCTGGCATGGCGCACCAGAGCTGGCCAAGATCGCCAATGTGCGTACCGTCGGCGGCATTGTGTTTCCCGGCTCACCCCTGGCAGCGGACAAAGAGGAATTGCAGGACATCGCCGGCTTCTGGCCCGACATCGAGAAATCGCGGGCAGAAGCAAGGCGCCTGCTGCACGAAGCGGGGGCCGAGGGGTTCAGCTTCGAGCTGGTGAACCGCAACGTCGACCAGCCTTACAAATACGACGCAACCTGGGTGATCGATCAGTGGAGCAAGATCGGGCTTCACGTCACCCAACGGGTCTTGCCGACCGGCCCCTGGCTCGAAGCGATGCGGAATGACAACTTCGACACCGCCATGAACGGCAATTGCAACAGCGTGGTCAACCCGCTGCTCGATGTGCAACGATACTTGCCACATTCAGTCTATATCGCGAGCTACGGCCAGTTCGACGACCAACAGGAAATCGATTTATATGATAGGATGCTGCACGAAACCGAGTTCACCAAACAGCGGGCCCTGATGCGCGACTTTGAGAAGCACGTTCTCGACAACCAAGCCCATGAGATATTCCTGCTGTGGTATTATCGTATTGTACTCTACCGCTCGTATGTGAAGGGCTGGAAGATCAGTCCCAGCCATTATCTCAACCAGGATCTGACGACTGTGTGGCTCGATAAATAATTCTGCTGAACAGGAGAAGGCAATGAAGATCGGATTAGAGCTTGCAGCGGTGCTGCTGGGCGCTGCCACCGCCGCGGCGCCGCTTGCTGTGGCCGCAGAGGAAGCGCCAAAGCATGGCGGCATGCTGACCTATGTGATCCCGGCGGACGCTCCGCCGAGCTTTGACGGACACCGCGAGACCACCTTCGCGACGATCCATTCGGCAGCACCCTTCTACAGCGTGCTGATCCGGGTCGATCCGAACAACCCGTCCTCGACGAGCGATTTCGTCTGCGACCTGTGTGCAGAGCTGCCAAAGCCGACCGACGGCGGGAAGACCTACACCTTCAAGATCCGCGAGGGTGTCAAGTTCCACGACGGGACGCCGCTGACGGCAGCCGATGTGGCAGCCAGCTGGAATGAGATCGTCCACCCGCCGCAAGGCGTCCTGAGTCCGCGCCAAAGCCACTATGAGATGGTCGACACGGTCGAGGCACCCGATCCGGCGACCGTCGTGTTCCACCTGAAATTCGCAACCGCCGCATTTCTGCCGGCGATCGCCGACCCCTTCAACTTTATTTACCAAAAGTCGATCCTCGACAAGGATCCGCGCTGGTATGAGAAGAACATTCTGGGTTCGGGTCCGTTCAAATTCGCCGGCTACGAGATCGGCCAGTCGATCAAGGGGGTCAGAAACCCCGACTATTACCACAAGGGACTGCCTTATCTCGACGGGTTCACCGGCATCTATGCAGACAAGCAAGCGGTGCGGGTAGATGCGCTGCGCGGCGACCGCGCCGCGATCGAGTTCCGCGGCTTTCCGCCCTCGGTGCGCGACGAGCTTGTCAATGCTCTGGGCGACAAGATCACCGTGCAGACCAGCGACTGGAACTGCGGCAGCTTTATCGAGCCGAATCACAAAAAAAAGCCGTTCGACGATACAAGGGTGCGCCGGGCATTGACCTTGGCGATCGACCGCTGGCGTGGCGCACCGCAGCTCGCCAAGATCGCCAATGTGCGCACCGTCGGCGGCATCGTCTTTCCCGGCTCGCCATTGGCAGCAGACAAGGAGGAGCTGCAGGACGTTGCCGGATTTTCGCTCGACATCGAGAAGTCGCGGGCCGAGGCGAGGCGGCTGTTAAGAGAGGCCGGTGCCGAAGGACTGACCTTTGAGCTTCTGAACCGCAACATCGACCAGCCCTACAAATACAATGCTACCTGGGTGATCGACGAATGGAGCAAGATCGGGCTCCACGTGACCCAGCGCGTGGTTCCCACTGGTCCGTGGTTCGAAGCGATGCGGCAGGGAAATTTCGATGCCGTACTGGCTGGCAATTGCCAGGCCGTGGTCAACCCGCTGCTGGACGTGCAACGGTACCTGCCGAACTATGCCGCGAATTACGGACAGTTCGACGACCAACAGGAGCTGGCACTCTACGACAAGATGCTGCATGAGACTGACGCCATCAAGCAACGCAGTCTGATGCGCGATTTCGAGAAATACGTGCTCGATACCCAAGCGCACGAGATCTTTCTGCTGTGGTGGTACCGGATCGTGCCTTATCACGAATATGTGAAGGGCTGGAAGATCAGCCCCAGTCATTATCTCAACCAGGACTTGGCGACAATCTGGCTCGACAGATGAGAATTCAGGGAAGAACAGTGAAACTCAAAACGGCGACAGTCGCCACTTTTGTCGGAATGACGGCATCGGCTGCGTTCGCGGCGGCCGACGAGGAGCCGAAATCTGGCGGTACGCTGACTTATATGATCCCGGCGGACGCGCCGCCGAGCTTCGACGCGCATCGTGAGGAGACCTACGCGACGATCCACTCGGCCGCACCCTTCTACAGCGTCTTGATCCGCGCCAACCCCTACGATCCCGGCAAGACCGACGATCTCGTCTGCGATCTGTGCACGGCCATGCCGCAGCCGACAGACGGCGGCAAGACCTACACCTTCAAGATCCGCGAGGGGGTCAAATTTACTGACGGCTCGCCATTGACAGCGGAGGATATCGCCGCGAGCTGGAACGAGATCATCTTTCCGCCGAACGGCGTAATCAGCGCCCGGCAGAGCAATTTTGTCATGGTCGACAAGGTCGAGGCTACGGATCCGACGACCGTGGTCTTTCGTCTAAAGTTCGCCACCGACGCATTTCTGCCGGCATTGGCGGACCCCTACGCCTGGATCTACAAAAAGGCAATCCTCGACAAGGACTCCCACTGGTACGAGAAGAACATTCTCGGCTCCGGCCCGTTCAGATTCGTCAGCCATGATACCGGCCAATCGATCAGGCGTGAGGGCAACTGCCAGAACGTCGTCAATCCGCTCGCCGATGTCGGCAAATACTTGCCGCATTCGATGTCGAACTCGAACTACGGGCAGTTTGACGATCCGAAGGAAATCGAGATGTACGACAGGCAGCTGCGCGAACTCGACCAGGCCAAACAGCGGGCCGATTTGGTCGAGTTCAATAAATACGTTCTCGACGAGCAGGCGCATGCGATCTACCTGCTTTGGTGGCAGCGGACCGTGCCGTACCGCTCTTATGTCAAAGGCTGGAAGATCGGCCCTAGCCATTACGTCAATCAGGACCTCGGGACGGTCTGGCTCGACCGGTAGGCGAACATGACCGTGGCCGCGATGGACGGACGTCCGCTCCTCGAAGTAAGAGGGCTGCGGATGCATTTCCCGGTCACCGAAGGGATAGTCGTGCACCGCAAAATCGGCGAGGTGAAGGCCGTCGACGGTATCGACTTTTGGGTCCGCCGCGGCGAGACCCTAGGCCTCGTCGGCGAGAGCGGCTGCGGCAAGACGACTACCGGCCGCTGCAT
>Ga0187846_10000069_pt1 | contig 59281 bp, 55 predicted proteins | sample TC_taG_FD_161473 | JGI IMG/M metagenome (GOLD analysis project Ga0187846, IMG submission 161473) | Biofilm microbial communities from the roof of an iron ore cave, State of Minas Gerais, Brazil - TC_06 Biofilm (v2) | ecosystem: Environmental > Terrestrial > Deep subsurface > Cave > Wall biofilm... | reverse complement strand
CTCAGGCCGCGAAACCACTCGATCAGGACCTCAGGTTCACTGGCCACCTTGGCCTCGCATACAATCCGCCCCGTTGCGTCCACAACGCACACGCTCGCGCTTTCCAATGACACGTCGATACCGGCATAGTGTTCCATGGTCGTTCCTCGATGATGTTGGGAGCAGGCCCAGCCTGACTCCGTTTCAACTCCATCGCTCTGAGGGACGGCCACTGCTGCAACTAGTCGGTTGCCGGCCCGTGACCCCATCTAAATGGTGGACACAAACTACCCACGGTGCTGTGTTTCCACCCCCTTGTTAGCATGCTGCCGATGACGCGTTCCCTCAACCGGCTCCTCGCGATCATGGCGCAACTGCGCGATCCGGAGCGCGGATGTCCATGGGATCGCGCCCAGGATTTCGCCACGATCGCGCCGTACACGATCGAGGAAGCTTACGAAGTCGCTGACGCGATCGCACGAGGCGATTGGGTGGCGCTGAAGGACGAGCTCGGTGACCTTCTGTTCCAGGTCGTCTTCCATGCCCGTATGGCCGAGGAAGCCGGGCTGTTCACCTTTGCCGACGTCGCCTCCGCTATCGCCGACAAGATGCTGCGCCGTCACCCGCACGTATTCGGTGCCGCCAAGATTTCGTCTGTGACGGCACAGAACGAGGCCTGGGAAGCGCACAAGGCAGCCGAACGGAGAGCCCGTACGAGCCAAACCGATGAGCGGATCAGCCTCCTGGAGGGTGTCGCCCTGGCACTTCCGGCACTATTGCGGTCGGTCAAGATTCAGCGGCGCGCAGCGCGCTTCGGCTTCGACTGGCCCGATGCGGCAGAGGTGTTCGTTAAAATCGAAGAGGAGATCACTGAGCTCAAATCCGAACTCGCGCGAAATGCCGATCCGGCGACACTAGAGGATGAAATGGGCGATATCCTCTTTACCGTCGCAAACCTCGCCCGCAAGCTCGAAATCGATCCCGAGGCAGCCTTGCGCCAGGCAACCTCGAAATTCGAGCGCCGCTTCCGCCGTGTTGAAGTCCTCGCCGGTGAACGCGCGACAGCCACAGATCTCGACGTGCTCGAAGTGCTGTGGCAGGAGGTGAAGCGCGAGGAGCGCTAATGCAAGCGCTGCTGGTGGCGCAGCCGCGCTATGTCGGCCTCAGAGAGCCGCACCGACAGGTGGGCGGCCTCATTGTCGTCGCGTCGACCGAGGACCTCGCCGCGCCGATAAATCCACGCCAAAGTCTTGCCATCAGTCAGCGGGATGTCCAACCGGACCGGGCGGACTTCGGTTCCGAGCCGGCGATCGATCAGCGTTAAGAGCCCCTCGCAGCCCTCTCCTGAAACGGCGGACAGCGCGACGCTTTGCGAATTACACAGCACATGATTCTCAAGGCCCGCCCGCGTGACAGGGTCGAGGAGATCGATCTTGTTCATCACCTCGATCAGCTCGTCTTCGACGGGCTCTCCGAGCCCGAGATCGACGAGCACGCTGAGCACGTCCCTGCGCTGGGGCTCGCTGTCGGGATGATTAATATCGCGGACATGGATCACGATGTCGGCTTCGGTGACCTCCTCGAGAGTCGCCCGGAAGGCGGCAACGAGGTGGGTCGGTAAATCCGAGATGAAGCCGACCGTGTCTGACAGGATCACAGCGCGGCCTGAAGGCAGAACAAGACGCCGCATCGTCGGGTCGAGGGTGGCGAACAGCATATCCCCCGCAGCCACCGAGGATCGCGTCAACCGATTGAACAACGTCGATTTCCCCGCATTGGTGTAGCCGACCAGCGCCACCACCGGATACGGCACGCGGCGCCGCGCTTCGCGGTGCAGCGCCCGCGTTCGCTTGACCCCGTCGAGTTCGCGTTTGAGCCGAGCGATCCGCTCGCCGATCAACCGACGGTCAATTTCGAGCTGGCTTTCGCCGGGCCCGCCAAGAAAGCCAAAACCGCCGCGCTGGCGCTCGAGATGTGTCCACGACCGGACCAGCCGCGAGAGCTGGTAGGACAGCGCGGCCAGCTCGACCTGCAAGCGGCCTTCATGGGTACGTGCCCGCGCACCGAAAATTTCGAGGATCAAGCCGGTGCGGTCGATAACCTTCGCCTGCCAGCGCTTTTCCAGATTACGTTGCTGCACCGGGCTGAGCACGCCGTCGACGACGACCAGGCCAATGCCGTTATCGCTTATCAGCTCGCGGAAGTTTTCGAGGGTCCCGCGTCCGAGAAGGCAGCTTGGCTGAGGGTTGGTGATCCGGGCGATCTCGGCACGGACCACATCGAGGCGGATCGCCCGCGCGAGACCAATCGCTTCCTCGAGCCGAGCCGCGATCGAACGGCCCGCGAGCTCTGCCCGCTGTCCGCCGGGCGCTGACTTCAGTGCGGGATGCAGGACGAGCGCGCGACCGGTGCAGGCGCCGCTGGCGTTCGTCGCTGTGTCAGCGCGGCTCAGGATTCCGCAGTCTCCTTGCCCGGTTCGAACAGCTGGATCGGTTGACCGGGCATCACCGTAGAAATCGCATGCTTGTATACGAGCTGGGAATGCGCATCGCGCCGCAACAACACGCAAAAGTTATCAAACCAAGTAATGATGCCTTGCAACTTTACCCCATTGACGAGGAAGATAGTGACCGGTGTCTTGTTCTTCCGGACATGGTTGAGAAATACATCTTGGACGTTTTGTGATTTTTCCGACGTCATGGGTATTCCCCCATCACTTCTTGGAACCGAACGGGCCGGTTCGTGCCAAATACGCAAATACTCAGACGAAACTGCCGAGTTTCCGATTGGAAGATGGGCGCCCGGCGATGAATCACAAGCCCCGGACAAAGCGAAACAGGGCGGGGCATTCAGAAAACGTCAAGCGCGGCGGGCACACACCGAACTCCGCATCCGATGTCCCGTTTCCGAGGAGGACCGGGACGCACCCGGCGTTGCGTGCGCATTCCATGTCGATGCCGGTGTCGCCGACGAGCCAGACCGTCTTGCCGGGGTCGACGCCGCTCGGCTCCAACGCTAGCCGAACCGGGGCCGCATCAGGTTTGTCTAGGGGTGCGTCGCCCGCTCCGACGACGCTGCCGAATCGCGCTGTCCACCCGATGTGATCCGTCTCGCGCCGCAACAGGGAACCGGTTTTGTTGCTAACAATGGCAAGAAAAATGCCTTCACCAGAGAGCCTCTCGAGCAATTCGGAGCGACCAGGCAGCGCAGTCAACCGTTCGAGGTGGATCGCACGGAATCGGTTGAGATAGATGTCACGTGCCTCTTCCCAGCGCTCTCCGAAGATGCGAGGAAAGGCTTCGCGCAGGCTGAGGCGGACGCGCTCACGGGTTTCGTCGATTGTCCATGGCGGCCTGTCCATTGCTGCCATCAGGAAGTTGAGCGCCTCGTTTATCGTCGTCCAGCTGTCGACCAGCGTATTGTCCCAATCGAACAGGATCGCCTTCGGCCGCGATAGGCGAAGAGGCGGCACCGCGGTGATGCTCATTTCGCTGACGCCGCATGCGCCAAATAGCAATCGCGCAGTTCTCGACTGAGCGGCCCCGGCTCTCCGTTTCCTACGGACGCGCCATCGATCCTGACCACCGGCAGCAGACCGACGACCGTACTCGTCAGAAAAGCTTCGCGCGCCGACTTCGCCTCCGCCACCGAGAAAGGCCGCTCGACAAAGCCGTAACCCTCGCGGCGAATAATATCGAGGACCGCGAGGCGTGTGACGCCATTGAGGATCGCGCTGTCCGCTTGACGGGTCACGACGGTGGCATCCGATGTCACGATCCAGGCATCTGTCGAAGTTCCTTCGCTCACCTTCCCCTCGCGATCAACCTGCCAAGCCTCGAAGGCTCCGTCTTCCTTGGCTCTTTGCTTGCCAAGCACATTCGGCAGCAGCGCCACCGATTTGATGTCGCAGCGCTGCCAGCGAATGTCAGGAATTGTGATAACGGCGACTCCGTCATCGACCGCGCGTGGATCGGCAGGCGTCTTCCGACGTGAGGTCGCCACAAGCACGGGCCTCGCGGCCTTCGGAAAGGCGTGGTCGCGCGCGGCGACGCCCCGTGTGATCTGAAGATAGACGATGCCGTCGCGTACGCCGTTGCGGCGGATGACTTCGCGCATGACGATGCGCAATGCAGCGTCTGACATCGGAGCAGGAATCTGGAGCTTGGAGCCGGATCAGATGAGGACCCTCGTCGAGCAGGGACCCGCCTATTACTGCTATCACCTCGTAGACGCCGTCGGCGAATTGATAGCCGCGATCCTCGATGTGCACCGCCGCTGAGCCATGCGGCAGGTATTGGCCGTCGACATAAGCCACCCGCGACATTCGATAATTCCCTGTCCTGCTTTATCCTCTGGCACCAGAGGCGCTGTCGCGTACCCCAATCAACCGGAGTCAAGCCCCGATTCTCATCGGCCGCTCATTACCGAATACCCCAAGCGATTTCAGCTTACGATGCAGAGCTGAGCGCTCCATGCCGACAAATGCCGCAGTGCGTGAAATGTTGCCGCCAAAACGTGTCACTTGAGCGATCAGGTATTCGCGCTCAAAGACCTCCCGCGCGTCGCGGAGTGGTAGGGTCATGATCTCTCCGCCCTTGTCCCATTTCACAACGGTTGGCGCGATAGCGGTAATCTCGTTCGGGAGCATATCGGCGCGCACCGGCTCGCGTGCATCGCCCGGCGCCATGATCAATAGCCAATCGACCACGTTGCGTAGCTGCCGCACATTGCCCGGCCATGTATAAGCTTGCAACGCGGCCATCGCATCCTCCCCGAATTCCCGCGGAGTGAGCCGTGCTGCTTCCGATGCCCGAGCCATGAAATGGCGTGCCATTATCGGAATATCCTCGCGCCGATCGCGCAAGGGAGGAATCTTTATCGGCACGACGCTCAACCGATAATACAAATCCTCGCGAAATCGACCGGCGCTGATCTCACTTCCAAGTTCCCGATTCGATGAAGCAACGACTCGGACATCAACCTCGACGCGGCTCGCCCCCCCCACCCGCTCAAATGTCTGCTCCTGCACGACCCGGACGATCTTGCCTTGGGTTTCAAGCGGCATATCCGCGACCTCGTCGAGGAACAGGGTGCCACCATGCGCGCGCTCGAAGGTGCCGACCTTACGAGCATCCCCATCGCTCCGAAATTCGGTCCCGAACAGCTCGATCTCGAGCCGGTCAGGCCGCATCGTCGCGCAGTTGACAGGAACAAAAGGACCCTTCGAGCGCCGTGAATGCAGATGCAGCAGCCTCCCGACGACTTCCTTTCCGGCACCGGGCGGTCCTGTGATCAGCACCCGACTGCCCGTCGGCGCCACTCGATCGATCTGTTGCCGAAGTTGGTTGGCCGCCGGCGATACGCCGACGAGATCGACATCGCCGCCTGCACGCAGCTTCAGCTCCTCATTCTCGCGCCTAAGCTGCGCTGCTTCGATCGCCCGCTCGACGACCAGCAACAGCCGGTCGGATTTGAACGGTTTTTCCAAGAAATCGTAGGCGCCGATCTTGATCGCTTCGACCGCTGTCTCGATCGTACCGTGTCCGCTGATCATGACGACAGGGACAGACGGCATGTCGGCGCGGAGCTGCCTGAGAATCTCAATCCCCTCGAGGCCTCCCTCTTGAAGCCAGATGTCGAGGATGACAAGCGTAGGCTGCCGGGCCTGGATTGCTGCAAGAGCCTGAGCCGTGTCGGCAGCTTCCCGCGTGGCATAGCCCTCATCCTTAAGCACGCCCCCTATCAGCATGCGGATGTCTATTTCGTCATCGACGATCAGGATGTCATGCGCCATGACCGGCCGTGCTCAACTCCCTCGGCTGCTCGGTGGTGTCCGGATCGTCCGGCATGCGGGTTTCGGAGACGGCAAATATCAGCTTTACCCGCGCTCCGTTCGATTCTCCATCTTCCAGTACGAGCTCTCCTTGATGATCTTCCATGATCTTCTTTACTATAGCGAGACCCAAACCCGTCCCCTTCGCGCGCGTCGTGACGTAGGGCTCGGTCAATCGCTCGCGGCCCTGCGCCGGTAAGCCTTTCCCGTTGTCCTCGACGATCACAGCGGCCTGGCCGGCCACGTCGCTTACCGACAGACGGATATGTCCTGGGGAATCCGCGCCCTGTTCAGCGATTCGAATTTCTATCGCTTCGATCGCATTCTTGACGATGTTGATCAAGGCTTGGCCGACGAGGCGTGCGTCGCAACGAACCAGTACTGAGCGAGTAGGGAGAATCGTCTCAAAGGCAATATCAGGATGGGCGGTGCGTTGCAGGAACACTGTCTGACGCACAATTTCGATCAGGTTCTCGGGTTTGATCACCGGCGCCGGCATTCGCGCGAATGCGGAGAATTCATCGATCATGCGGCCGATATCGCCGACATGTCGGATAATCGTGTCGGTGCACACCTTGAACGTTTCGGCATCGTCTTTGATTTCCTTAAGATAGCGGCGCCGCAATCGCTCCGCCGCCAGCTGGATCGGCGTCAACGGGTTCTTAATCTCGTGCGCTATCCGACGGGCGATATCGGCCCAGGCCGCCTTGCGCTGTGCTGACAGCAGTTCGGTGATATCGTCGAAGGTGACGACGAAGCCGCTGATTTCACGGCCGTAATGCTCGGCCGCGATACGCACGAGCAAGATGCGCATGCTGGTACCGCGGGCGAGCTGCACCTGCGATTGAGCGAGTCGCTCCGGCCGTCGTTCCGCTTGGTCGAGCAATCCCGCCATTTCGGGCGCCACCTCGGCGAGGTCCTGGCCGATCGATTGCTCAAGATCGGCCCCGAGAAGCAACGAGGCGGAACGATTGGGCAAGTTGACGCGACCGAAGCGATCTAGCCCAATGACCCCGGCCGAAACGCCGGTCAGCACGGTCTCGGTAAAGCGGCGTCGCTCATCGAGCTGGCGGTTCGCCTCTTTTAGCTCAGTCTGCTGGCTTTCAATCTGGTAGGTCATGCGATTGAACGCCCGGCTCAGCGAGGCCAGCTCGTCGTCTTTCTCGCTCTCGGGAACACGTGCGCCGAGATCCCCGCTGCGGATTTGTTCGGCTGCTGTGACCAAGCGGCTGATCGGCACCGCGAGCTGGGTAGCGAAATGGATCCCGATCGCTACCGCTGCGACGAGGAAGAGGAGCGCCACCATAAGGAAAATCAAGGCGAACTTGATCTGAGAGCCGGACCTTTGACCTTCCAATTCTTGGTACTGAGCAGCGGCACGCCGATTTTCTTCGATATAATTCAGAACTCGAGGCTCGATAAACCGGCCGACATAGAGATACACATCGCTGCCAAACTGATTGAGGCGAACGAGCGCCCGCACCCGGTCATCGCTGTCATTGGTCATGATCGCAACGTCGCCCTCATCCGCGCGGCGCATTGCACCTTCGGGCACCGGCTCGAACCCGAGCGTGAAGGAGAGGCTCGATTTGGCCAAGAGGTGGCCAGCCCGATCGAAGATCATTGCCTCGGTGAGCCCGCGTAACGCGGCCTGGGCCGAGACGACCTGTTCCAGGTGCTGCGGGTTGAGCGCCAACTTTAGCGCATCCCTATTGAGATCGTTCGCCATCGCCAGCACATCGGCGCGGATCGCTTGCTGATGCTCGTGTAGATATGCCTCGGCAACCGCCTGTGATTCGGAGATTGCCGTGCGCACCTTGTCACTGAACCAGGACTCGACCCCAAAGCTGAAAAAGAGGTAGGAAAAAATAGCCACGATGATCGTCGGCATCACCGCGATCAGACTGAACAGCACCACGAGCCGGATTTGTAGCCGCGAGCCGGCAAGGCCGCGCCGCCGCTCGGCCCAGACCTCGATGAGCCGCCACGCGACCACCGCGCCAAGCAGGAGCAGCAGCACGAGGTCGAGGTTAAGGAGCGAAAGGACTGCGTTGGGATCGGGGCCGAAGGGCGGTGTCTCGGTCAGCGCTAGATAGGTCGCTATTCCGGATGCCAGTCCGGCCATCGCCAACACGATTGCGATCTTGCGCCGGAGTCCTATGCGGCCGGCCCAGATACGCAGTCGCCGCATCGGGTTCATGCGCAACCGCCCGCGAGGCTCTGCCTCAGACGGTTTTGACAACAACGAGCCAATTTGTCTCCGGTCGATCCGTTGATCGCTTCACGGCCTCCACCTCCCCTCTGCGCGGTCCTCCTCCGGGGTCTGCCGGGGCGCGGGGTGGCGTCGTCGATCTGCTAGCGCGTCATTTTATGCCGCGGACGACCGGGATGTCCAACTCACGGATCTTTTTTCGCAAGGTGTTGCGATTGAGACCAAGCAGATGGGCGGCCCTAATCTGATTGCCACGCGTGACGCCGAGGGTCTGCACTATCAGTGGCCGCTCGACCTCGCGCAGCACCCGATCGTAAAGACCGGCTGCCGGTAGGCTCCCCTTATGGGCGGCGAAGTAGTCTTTGATATGACGTTCGACTGCGCCTGCGAGCCCCTCCCCACCCGCGATCTCGAGCGGGTCAATCGACATGGGCATGTCGGCGAGCTCCGCCTCAATCACGTCGACGCCGATAACTTCCTGCGAATAAAGCGCTGCAAGCCGTCGGACCAAGTTCTCAAGCTCGCGGACGTTCCCCGGCCAGCGATGGGCGCGCAGCCGCTCCATCGCAGCATCGTCGAGCCGTTTCATCGGCAAGCCTTCGCGTACCGCGAGCGCCGAGAAATGCTTGACGAGTGCCGGGATGTCCGCGGTCCGCTCGCGCAGCGCGGGCAGGCGTATTGGCGCGACATTGACGCGATAGAAGAGGTCTTCCCGAAACAAGCCTTGCCGGATCAGCTGCCGGAGGTCGTTGTGCGTCGCGGCGACAACCCGGACATCGGCACGGATTGGCACGCGGCCGCCAACCGCCGTGAACTCACCTTCCTGAAGCACACGCAAGAGCCGGGTCTGCGCGTCGATCGGCATGTCGCCAATCTCGTCGAGAAACAACGTGCCGCCTTGCGCCTGCTCGAACCGGCCCATGCTGCGTGCGGTCGCCCCAGTGAACGCGCCTTTCTCATGGCCGAACAGCTCGCTCTCGATCAGCTCGCGTGGGATCGCGGCCATGTTGATGGCGACGTAAGGGCCGTTCCTGCGCTTACCGAAATTGTGCAGAGCGCGCGCCACGAGCTCCTTGCCGGTCCCGCTCTCCCCAATGATCGTCACCGTGAGGTCGGTCCCCATTAGCCGGGCGAGGATGCGGTAAATTTCCTGCATGGCTGGCGAGCGGCCGATCAGGGGTAGCTGATCTTCAGTGTCATCCTCGAGGGGTGTTGCCGACGCGTCGCGTGGGGCGGTCAACGCACGCTCGACGACGCACACTAGTTCGCGCAGATCGAATGGTTTGGGGAGGTATTCAAAGGCGCCGCATTCAGTTGCCTTGACCGCCGTAATCAGCGTGTTCTGCGCGCTCATGACGATGATCCGGAGCTCTGGGCGGATCTTTTTGATGCGCGGGATTAGATCGAGGCCGTTCTCGTCCGGCATGATCACATCGGTGATGACAAGGTCACCCTCGCCGTCGGCAACCCATCGCCATAAGGTCGCGGCATTGCCGGTCATTCGCACGTCGTGCCCAAGCCGGATCAGTGCCTGGTTAAGCACCATCCTGATCGCGCGATCATCATCGGCCACTAGGATCGTCGAGGCCATTACCCGATACCGTCTTGCGCGACCACCGGTAGAAACACCCGGAACACCGTGCGCCGAGGCTGGCTGTCGAATTCGATGACGCCGCCGTGGTCGCCGATCACCTTGGCCACCAATGCAAGACCGAGGCCAGTACCGTTCCGTTTGGTCGTGACGAATGGGTCGAACAAATGAGGGCGCAGATCCTCGGGAATGCCGGCACCGTTGTCGGTTACCGAGACCATCAGCGGCAAATCCTGGCGTCCCTCGCTGCCAGGGACGGCGAGCCGGAGACCGTGGCGGTAGGCTGTCGTCAGAATGATTTCGCCATCCGAACCTGGCAGCGCCTCGGCGGCGTTTTTGACGAGATTGAGAAACACCTGAACGAGCAGATCACGATTGCCGTACACCGCAGGAAGCGACGGATCGTACTCCTCGACGAGACGGACATGGCGTGCGAAGCCGGATTGCGCCGCCTTGCGAACCCGCTCAAGCAGTTCATGGATATTGACTGCTTCACGCTCGATCGGTCGATGATCGGAAAAAGCCTCCATCCGATCGACGAGAGCAACGATTCGGTCAGTCTCGTCGCAGATCAGCTGCGTCAGCTCGCGCCCGGCTGCATCGGCGTCCTGATCGAGCAACTGAGCCGCGCCGCGGATTCCCGAGAGCGGGTTCTTGACCTCATGCGCGAGCATCGCGGCCATCGCGGTTATCGATCGAGCAGCATTCCGGTGGATCAGCTGGCGGTCCATCTTTTCCGCCATCGAGCGCTCATGCAGGGTAAGAACGAGCTTGTCCGCCCCATCGCCAGCCAGCGCCCCCTGAATGGTAACCGTCCGGCTGCCGCACCGCGGTCCTTCGAGCAGCACGTCATATTCGGAGATTGTGTTGCCGACGCGCCACACCGAATCGATGAGCGACGCCAGAGACGCGTGCGGCGCTACAAAATCGGCCAGAGGGCTGCCGCGTAATGCGGCGGCGCTTGACCCGAGAAACTGCTCGGCCGCCGGGTTGACGAAACGGATGCGCTCACCGCGATCGATGACGATGACCGGGTCCGGTAGTGCCTCTAGGATTGCCACTGCATCGAGCCCTCGCTCGGTGACAGAACACGATGTTGCATCAGGCGCGGGCGAGCCTCTCCGACGTCGGAGTGGCGCCACGGCTACGCCGCCCCGCGAGCCAGCAGCGGCTCATAGAAGCAGCTGATCAGGCGCCTGACGCGATCCGCATCGACTGTTTGATTGACCGCGGCCCGGAATTCAGCGGAGCCTGGAAGAGCTTTTGAATACCAGCCGATGTGCTTGCGGGCGAGTCGCGAGCCTACCTCGCTCCCGTAATGGGTGAGCATGTCTTCGTAATGGGCGAGCACGATATCGCGCTGTGCGCTCAATGGTGGGTCTGGGGTGCGTAAGCGGTTCCTCAGCCAATCAGCCACTTGATGAGCAAACCATGGCCGCCCACAGCATCCGCGGCCGATCATCAGACCGTCAGCACCTGACTCTCGCAGTGCTTGATCGGCGCCCTCGAGGCTGACGATGTCGCCATTGGCGATGACCGGGATTTTTACCGCATCTTTGACGAGCCGAATGAATTGCCAGTCGGCGGAGCCGGAATAGAACTGGCACCGTGTGCGGCCATGCACAGTGATCATCCGGATGCCACACGCTTCGGCAATCCGGGCCAGTCGGGGCGCGTTGCGATTGCGATCATCCCAGCCAGTGCGCATTTTCAAGGTAACCGGCAGATCGACTGCCTTAACGGTCGCCTCGAGGATGCGTCCGGCATGGGTTTCGTCGCGCATCAGTGCCGACCCGGCATGGCCGTTGACCACTTTTTTCACCGGACAGCCGAAATTGATGTCGACGATCCGTGCACCACGATCGGCATTGAGCTTTGCCGCCTCCGCCATCACCCGTGGTTCGCAGCCGGCGAGTTGAACTGCCATTGGCTGCTCTTCGGGGCAGTTGCGCGCCATCGTTAGCGACCGCCGGCTTTCACGGATCATCGCCTCGCTGGCGATCATTTCGGACACGACGAGACCTGCCCCCAGGCGCTTGACCAGTCGCCGGAAGGGTAAGTCGGTTACGCCCGACATCGGCGCCAGGATGATCGGGTCATCGAGGATCAATGAGCCGACAGAAATGCCCATCTATTACGCAATTACATCATTTGCCTAGCCCTTGGGCAGATACTAGCTTTTATCTTTTCGCACTGCAACATCTCGGCGGTGATGGCTAGATGGCGGATCGTGCGATACATTTGAACATGGCTTCCGCGTATGCACTCGTTGTCGCGGCTGGTCGAGGCAGCCGGTTCGGCGGCGCCGTGCCCAAACAATACTTTGCGCTCGGCGGCGCGACCGTGTTGCGTCATGCGGTCACTGCGCTTGCTAAGCATCCGCGCATCTTGGATGTGCTGGTGACGATTAGGTCCGAGGACCGGGGGTTATTTGAGCGCGCCATTGCCGGTCTCAGGGTACTCGCACCCGTTGCCGGGGGGCCGACTCGCCAAGATTCGGTTCGACTGGGACTAGAGGCGCTGGCTGTTTATCGCCCGGCGCGCGTGCTGATCCATGACGGGGCCCGGCCATTTCCCGATCCGGCGCTAGTCGACCGCGTCCTCGGTGGGCTCGACCGAGCACCTGCGGCGATACCCTGCCTCCCGTTGCGCGACACCACAAAACGCGTCGAGGGCGGAGTGATCCAAGAGACGATCGACCGTTCCGCGTTGTGGCGGGCGCAGACGCCGCAGGGCTTTCACTTCGACGCGATCCTCGCTGCGCATCGGGCCGCCATTGGTGGCGACTTGACCGATGATGCGGCGGTCGCGGAGGCGGCGGGGTTGGCGCCGCTGGTGGTCAGTGGCAGCGAGGATAATCTCAAGGTGACGACGACAGAAGATTTAGCCGCTGCGGAGCGGCTGCTCGCCGCGCGCCAGGGTGAGGTTCGCGTCGGCCAGGGCCTTGACGTACACGCTTTCGGCCCAGGTGACCACGTTCGAATCTGCGGCGTCGAAATCCCGCACGAGGCGAGTCTTGTCGGTCACTCCGACGCCGATGTCGGTCTCCACGCCTTGACGGACGCGGTGCTTGGGGCCGTCGGCGCAGGCGATATCGGGATGCATTTCCCGCCGAACGATCCGTCCTGGCGGGGTGCCCCTTCCGACCAGTTTCTGCGGCGCGCTGCAGATCTCGTCGCCGAGCGAGGAGGCGCGGTCGCCGCGGTCGATGTGACGATCATCTGCGAAGCCCCGAAGATCGGCGCATATCGCGCGGCGATGATCGAGCAGGTCGCGGCAATTCTGGGCATCGCGCCTGCCCGCGTCAGCGTCAAGGCGACGACGACCGACAGGCTCGGCTTTACCGGTCGTGGCGAGGGCATCGCCGCACAAGCGGTCGCCACCGTGCGCCTGCCGCCCTGAAACCGACGCCCGTTAATCGATCTCTCGGTTTGCCCCTTTGGCATCCGGCGGTGCTGATCGCCACTGGGTTCGGCACGGGCCTCTCGCCGTTTGCTCCGGGGACCTGCGGATCGCTTGCCGCGCTGCCCTTCGCTTGGGGGGTCCGAAGCCACTTGGCTACCGTCGGTATAGCCGCTGCCACAGTGATCGTCTTCATCATCGGTTGGTGGGCCGCGGCGGTGGTTGCAAAGGCGAGCGGCGTAGAAGATCCCGGGGCGATCGTGGTCGACGAGATTGCAGCACAATGTCTGGTCTTGGTGCCGGCACCTCTCGACCCCCTCGCCTACGCCCTCGGCTTTGTGCTGTTCCGGATCTTTGACATCTGGAAGCCCTGGCCGGCCCGGTGGGCCGACCGAGAGGTCAAGGGCGGGCTCGGGATCATGCTCGACGATCTCCTGGCGGCAATCTACGCTGTCCTCTTATTGTGGGGTCTGCTGGCGCTCGGCGGTGCATCTGGTGTTCGAAGCTGAAACGCTTACCCTTGTGCAATCGGTACTCGACGCCTGCCGGGCTCGCGGATGGCATGTCGCGACCGCCGAATCCTGTACTGGCGGGCTGGTCGCGGGGGCGCTAACGTCGATCGCCGGCTCATCGGACGTCGTCGAGCGCGGCTTTGTGACTTATTCCAACGAGGCGAAATCGGAATTGCTTGGGGTTCCGCCGGAAACCATCGCCGCGCACGGCGCGGTCAGCACCGAGACCGCTGCGGCGATGGCCGAGGGTGCCGTCGCTCGCGCGCCGGTGGATCTGGCAATTTCGGTGACTTGCGTTGCCGGCCCCGGCGGCGGCAGCGCCGCCAAGCCAGTGGGGCTGGTGATTTTTGGCTTGGCCCGACGCGATGGTCCAACCTGGACCGAGCGCCGCGTCTTCGATGGCGACCGTTCGGCGGTTCGCCAGGCGGCGCTGCAGACGGCGCTCGGCCTGCTCGCAGCTGCAGCGCGCAACTAGATCAGGAGATCACGATGGACGGCGTTGTCACGGCGGTCAGCCGCAGCGCTAAACACACGCTCGTCAAGCCAAACGAGGACAGCATCAGGTTTCTGGCCGGGCTCGGCGTCGAGGGCGACGCGCATTCGGGGACCACCGTCAAGCACCGCTCGCGGGTGGCGCGCGACCCGAGCCAGCCCAATTTGCGCCAGGTGCATCTCGTCCACGCCGAGCTGCACGACACCTTGCGGGAACAGGGGTTCGCCGTCTCGGCGGGGCAGATGGGCGAGAATGTGACGACTCGCGGCGTCGATCTGTTGGGGCTGCCAACCGGCGCGCGCCTTCGTCTCGGCGATAGGGCGATTGTCGAGGTGACCGGTCTGCGTAACCCCTGCGCCCAGCTGGACCGCATTCAGCCGGGTCTGATGGGGGCAACCCTGGAGCGTGCCGCGGATGGCAGCCTCGTCCGCAAAGCCGGCATTATGGCCGTCGTGTTGGCTGGTGGCGATGTTCGGCCGGGCGACCCGATCCGCGTCGAGCTGCCGTCGGACCCGCATCGGCCGTTGGCACCGGTCTGAGGGCCGATCTCGCACGAGGCATGGCCCTCTAGAATTGTCCGAAAACAACGAAATTTGCGTTTTGCCCTCGATTCGCCCGAATGCCGCGTCAAAACAGAAATGCCGCCTGAGACACCTAGGAGGGAGATTTGTTACGCCGCAGAACAATCGAAATTCTCAACGGGTCAACGAATTTCAGCGGCCATAACAATCGAATAACAACGAATTGAGCACCTCTGAATAGGAGCCATTGCTGGTAGCCATCCCTGCGAAATTCATAGGACGCGGCATCCGTGATGAGGAGTTACACCGCTGCGCGGCCGGCGCGGATACACGACGGGGCGCCGTAGAGGTCGCGGGCACGTTTTTCGAAAGCGCCGACCATGCGGCGTACCGCCTCGCTGAACAGCACCTCGATCAGCTTTTGCATCAGGCGCGATCTGAATTCAAAATCGACATAGAAATCGATGCAACAGCCGCCCGGTAGCTTCTCGAATACCCAGTGGTTGGTGAGGCGGCGGAACGGGCCCTCGGCATACGTTACATCGATGCGCCGCGGCGCATCGAGCGCCACACGCGAGGTAAAGCGCTCACGAAACATGCGGAAGCCGATGATCAGGTCGGCGACAATCAGGTCGGCCCGGCGTTCCTTGATGCGTGCCGCGAGACACCAGGGCAGAAACTCGGGGTAGCGCTCGATATCGGCAACGAGGGCAAAGAGTTGTTCGGGCGTGTAGGCCAGCACACGCGCCTCGGCATGCGTCGGCATTGCCGGGTTCAGCCGGCAGCGGCGAGCTTTGCGGCGCGCGCCGCACGCAAGCGCGCGAAATCCTCTCCGGCATGGTACGAGGAGCGCGTCAACGGCGAGGCCGAGACCAACAAGAACCCCTTGCCGAGGGCGAAGCTCCGATAGCTGCAGAACTCTTTCGGCGGGACAAAGCGAGCGATCGCATGATGCTTTATTGTCGGTTGCAGATATTGGCCTATCGTTAAAAAATCGACTTCGGCGGCTCTCAAATCGTCCATGACTTGCAATACCTCGGTCTTATCTTCGCCGAGACCCACCATGATCCCGGATTTGGTGAACATCGCCGGGTCGAGCCGTTTGACCTGGTCGAGCAACCTCAATGAGTGAAAATAGCGGGCGCCTGGGCGCACTTCGGTGTAGAGGCGCGGAACCGTCTCAAGATTGTGGTTGAAGACGTCCGGCTTGGCTGCGACGACGGTTTCGAGCGCCCCCGGCTTGTGCAGAAAGTCGGGGGTCAGAACCTCGATCGTCGCGCCGGGAGCAGCGCCGCGGATCGCGCTGATCGTACGCGCGAAATGCTCGGCGCCGCCGTCGTCGAGATCGTCGCGATCGACCGACGTGACGACGACGTGAGACAGTCCGAGCGCCGCAATTGCCGCGGCGACCCGACTGGGCTCGTGCGGGTCCAAAAGATCCGGACGCCCGGTTGCAACATTGCAGAAGGTACAGGCGCGGGTGCAGACGCGGCCAAGGATCATGACCGTTGCATGCTTCTGCTTCCAACATTCGCCGATATTCGGGCAGCCCGCCTCTTCGCACACGGTGTTAAGGTTGTGCTGGCGCATCAGCCGATGCGTCGCCTGGTATTCTGGTGAGCCCGGCGCCTTGACGCGCAGCCAATCGGGTTTGCGCCGGATCGGATTATCGGGGCGGTGCGCCTTTTCGGGATGGCGCGGCGGCGGCACCGCGATCCGGGTCGGAGAACTCATCGGCTAGAGGTGGATGGCGCATCCATACCCGTCAAGCAGGCTTGGCCAGCCGCCGCGCACTCACTTTCTATTCCGCACAATCGCTCTGCGCATCGAGAGGACCGGGGCTAGGCTTGGGAGCATCGCCGGTCTGCTGGTTTACCTATGCGCCGGGCGATCGCATTGGCACCGCGAGATAGCAGCCGAATTCCTTGGCGAAATCGACCGATACGCGGGCGTGGACACGACCTTGGCGGTCCAGGAACTCGGCATGGTCGTCGAGAGGCACGATCGCGCCGTGCCAGACGTTCGGACGGATGTAGAGCCCGCGGCTCCCGTCACACCAGAATGTGATGAACCGCTCCGGTGTCACATCGTCCCCCGGCATGGCAAGGGGCACGACGAAGCTCTGGCGCTGTAGCGGAAAGAATAGCTGGCCGCCATCGGGGTGATAATTAGCGCGCCAGACTAGCGCGCGGTGACGGGGTGTCGCGGGACCATCGGTCGCGGCTTCTTCGGGCCAGTTGCTCCAGCCGAACAGGTAGCTGTCGCCCACGGCGTTGTTCCGAGCATAGAGAGTCTCACCTTTCCACCAGAATTCGAAGACTCCCTCGGTGACGCCGCCCTGATCACCCGAATTCTCGTCGATCGGTCGCCAGCCCGCCGCTGGCCAGCGGACGATCTCGATCGGGAAGCTCTCCGGCGCGTCGACGAGGCATCCATACCCCTCGAGACTGTCATCGCTCGCCGCAACGAGCGCCGTCTCATAAGCCCGCCGGACACCTGTGGTCGGTACGTAGGCGATCTCCGTCGCATCAAAATCCATGATGACTTGCGCTCCGTTGATCGGCTCGATGAATCTACGCGGCGTCGCCCAACCTCGTCACTGGTTTTCCTCACCCGAGGCGTGCGCGGAGCAGCGCCGAAAACCGCTCGGCAGCAATCACCATGACGAAGGTGACGATGAGCAAAAGCGAAACGAGTTGGTACTGAAACAGGCTCATCGCCGACAGCAGTTCGAAGCCGATGCCGCCGGCACCGACGAAGCCGAGCACCAGCGAGGAGCGGATGTTCTCATCAAATCGGTATAGAGCGATCCCGAGAAGCGAGGGCAGGATCGACGGGATGATGCCATGAGTGAAGACCTGGACGCGCCGGGCGCCGGTCAAGGTAAGTGCATCGATCGGCGCCATGTCCATATGCTCGATCGTTTCGGCGAATAGGCGGCCGAGCATCCCGATCGAGTGAACGGAAAGCGCAAGCGCCCCGGGAAACGGCCCGAGCCCGACGGCGGTGACGAACAAAAGCGCCCAAACCAGGTCGGGAACGGCGCGGGCGAAGCCGATCACACCACGCGCGCCGTAGTAGAGGTAGCGCGACGGCGTCACATTGACAGCTGCTAGGATGGCCAGCGGCAAAGCCATGATGACGCCGCCGACGGTTCCGAAAATCGCAAGGTCGATGGTCTCGAGCGCCGGCCACCACACGATGTCGATCTTGACAAAATCGGGCGGCACCGCGCGCCGGATGATGTCGGCCATACCGTGCGCGCCGGTGATCAAATCCTGCGGCCGGGCATGGACGACGATCGCAGCCTGCGCAACAATCGCAAGCAACATCAGAACGAACACGAGGCGCAGCGCTAGGCTGAGCGCTCCGGCCCAGCTGCGCTCGACCAGCCGCGGGACCGCGGCGTCGAGGCTCACGCGGCCTCGCTTAGGTAGAGCTGACGCACAGCATCGCGCGGCAGATCGGCGCGCGGCCGATCGAAGGCGATCCTGCCATCGCGAATGCCCACGACGCGGTCGGCATAGGCGTAGGCCAGCTCGACCTGGTGCAGCACGCACAATACCGCGAGACGCCCATGCGTCGCGAGGTGGCGTACCAAGCGCATGATGTCGTCGGCCGCTTCGGGGTCGAGGCTCGCCACCGGCTCGTCCGCGAGCAACACCTGCGGCCGCTGGGCCAGCGCGCGAGCAATCGCAACGCGTTGCGCCTGACCGCCGGACAAGGTGCCAGCACCTTGTCCGGCGAGTGCCGCGAGACCGACCGCGCCCAGATGATCGTAGGCCGCACGGCGTTCTACTGCGGGCAGCCCGCCGAGTGCCGTCCACAGCCCGCCATAACGGCCGAGGGCGCCCGAGGCAACATTGCTCAGCACGCTGCGCCGGCGGACTAGGCTTGCGTGCTGCCAGATCATCGCCAGCGGTAGCCGCGCCTGACGCAGCCGCTCGCCCGAAAGCGCGGCTAGATTGGCGTCGTTGAGCCAGATCTCTCCGGCCGTCGGAGGGAGCGTACGTGAGATGCAACGCAGTAGCGTGGTCTTCCCGCTGCCATTGCCGCCTAGCGCGACGACAAGTTCGCCGGCCGCAATCGTTAGATCAAAGTCAGCGAGCGCCAGCTTGCCGTCGGGATAGCGCATCGTCAGGCCGCGGACCCGCAGCATAACGTGCTCCTGGAGAGTCCCTTGTCGTTAGCTCAGCTTTTCGAGGTCGATGTTGAGCGTCTTTACTAGGTCGCGGATGTCGTCATAAGCGCCGTCGGTTTGCGGTACCAGCCGCGTTATGCCGGCGCCGACCATGATCTTGCGATCCGCTGGGTCGAGCGCCGAAAGTCGAGGTTTTGCAGCACGTCGGTCACCCGCACCTTGAAAGCTACGGGCAGATCGCCGCGCACCGTGAACGGGTCCGTCGGTATCGGGTCCGACTTCCACAGGAAGACCAGATCGCCATCCTTGTAATGGCCGCGCTGTCTGGCGGATTCGAGCTGCTCGCTGTTCAGCTCGCCGGCATCGACTTTATGGTTGTAGAGCGCCTCGAACGACGAGGTATGGCTGCCGGCAAAGATGGCGCGGACGTCCTTGTCGGGGTCGAGCCCGGCCTTGCGCAGCCCATAGGCTGGGAACAGATGGCCCGAGGTCGAGGCAGGGTCGGAAAACGCGAAACTGTGACCTTTGATTTCGGCGACGGTCTTGATGCCCGAGGCGGGGTAGGTCACGAGGCTGGCCCAATACGTATTGGGCTTGCCGTCTACGGTGCCGAAGGCGGCGACTGCCTCGGCCTTCGCCACCTGATGGGCGAGCACGTAACCGAGCGGTCCGAACTCGTCGATCTCGAGCTTGCCGTTGCGCATCGCCTCGATCTCGGCGTTGTAGCTCGTCGCGACAAAGACCTCGACCTTGCAGCCGAGCTTGTCGCCGATCAGATTTCCGACCTTTTGGTAGATCGGGACCAGAAGAGCTGCGGTGTCGTACGGCTCGACGCCGAAGCGCACTGTGCCGCCATCGGGGCAGATATTCAGTTCCGCCGCCCCCGCGCACGGAGCTATCGCCAATGCCAGCACAACCCCGCGGGCGATGACCCAAGGATCCCTTCTCATCCTTCTCTCCCTGTCGAGTGCGCGCGGCGTGGCAGCGGTCGGCGGAGCTCAGGATCAGTAAACAGTCCTTTGATGACGGTTCGATGACGGTTTCAGTGCGCGCCAGACTAAAAGTGGATGGCCCGTCCGTAAGCGTCGAGCACGGCCTCGTGCATCGTCTCTGACAAGGTCGGGTGCGGAAATATCGTGCGGATCAGCTCGGTCTCGGTCGTCTCGAGGGTCTTGGCAATGGTGTAGCCCTGGATCAGCTCGGTCACCTCCGCGCCGACCATGTGCGCGCCCAAGAGCTCACCGGTTTTGCCGTCGAAGACCGTCTTGACCATCCCTTCGGGCTCACCGAGCGCGATCGCCTTGCCGTTGCCGACAAACGGAAAATGGCCGATCTTGACCTCGTGCCCGGCCTCTCTCGCGGCTTTTTCGGTCAGCCCGACGCTGGCGACCTGGGGCCGGCAATAGGTGCAGGCCGGGATGTTGCTGAGATCGAGCGGGTGCACATCGTTGACGCCGGCGATGCGTTCGACGCAGATCACCCCTTCGTGCATGGCCTTGTGCGCGAGCCATGGCGGGCCGACGAGATCCCCTATCGCGTAGATCCCGGGCTCGCCGGTACGCAGCCATTCATCAACGACGACGTGCGTTCTCTCTACTGTGACGCCAGTGTTTTCGAGACCAATGTCCTCGACATTCCCCACGATTCCGACGGCGAGAATCACTCGCTCGACATTGACCTCGGCCCCCTGCCCTCCCCCCTCGATGCGTGCGGTGAGGTTTATGCCGTTGCGCTCCAGCCCCGCGACAGTCGCGCTGGTGTGGATCTTGATTCCCTGCTTTTCGAAGGATTTGCGGGCGAAGGACGAAATCTCCTCGTCCTCGACCGGGAGTACACGGTCGAGCATTTCGACAACCGTCACCTCGGCGCCCATGTCGTGGTAGAAACTGGCGAATTCGATCCCGATCGCGCCCGAGCCGACGACTAGAAGCGATTTCGGGATCGCCGCCGGCACCATCGCTTCCTTATAGGTCCACACCCGCTCGCCGTCGGGCTCGAGCCCGGGCAAGGCGCGAGCCCGCGCGCCGGTCGCCAGCACGATGTGCTCGGAGGCGAGTTCGGCGACGAGAGCGCCATCCTTTTCGACCGCGAGCCGGCCTTTGCCGGCCAGACGGCCATGGCCATCAAAGACGGTGACCTTGTTCTTCCGCAGCAAATAGGCGACGCCGTCCGAGAGCCGCTTGGCGACGGCGCGGGAGCGCGCGACGACCTTGCCGGCATCAAAGCGGATGTCCTTTGCCGAGAGCCCAAAATCGTCGAGACGATGGAGGAGATGATAGATCTCAGAGCTGCGCAGCAGTGCCTTGGTCGGGATGCAGCCCCAATTGAGACAGATGCCGCCGAGCTGGTCGCGCTCGACAAGCGCGGTCTTCATGCCGAGCTGCGCCGCCCGGATCCCCGCGACATAGCCGCCGGGGCCGCCGCCGAGGACGATCAGGTCAAAAGAATTATCGGCCATCGCGAGATTCCCGTATGGCCGGTCACAGCAGCATCGTCAGCGGGTCCTCGACGAGCCTTTTGAAGGCCGCCAGGAATTGCGCGCCGACGGCGCCGTCGACGGCGCGGTGATCGCAGGACAGCGTGCAGCTCATCACAGTTGCAACCGTCAAAGTGCCGTTCCTGACGACCGGCCGCTGCTCACCGGCGCCAACCGCGAGGATGCCGCCATGCGGCGGGTTGATGACTGCCGCGAAGTCGCGCACCCCGTACATGCCGAGGTTGGAAACCGAGAACGTACCACCCTGAAATTCCTCGAGCTTCAATTTGCCGCCGCGGGCGCGGGCTACGAGATCTTTCGTTTCGGTGGCGATCGCGGCCAAACCCTTGCGGTCGGCCATTTTGACGATCGGCGTGATCAGACCGTCATCGAGCGCCACGGCAACCGCGATGTCGACCGTATCCCACAGAAGGATCGCGTCCTCAGACCACGACGCGTTGGCCGCCGGCACCTGCCGCAGGGCGAGTGCCGCGGCGCGGATCACGAAATCATTGACCGAAATCCGGTACGCGTCTGACTTGGCATTCAATTCGCCGCGAATCTTCAATAGCGCGTCCAGTTCGCAGTCAATCGTCAGATAGAAATGCGGGACGGTGTGCTTGGATTCGGACAGACGCCGGGCGATTACGCGGCGCATCACAGTGAGCGGCCGCTCGGTATAAGGCGGGTTGCCGGCAAGTGCTGCCACCCGCTCCTTGGACAGTATCGCTGCGCCCGCCACCGGTTGCGGTACCGTCGGGGCATGAGCCGGTGCCAGAGCAGGTGCAGAGCGACCGGGCGAAAGAGCCGCCTCGATGTCGGACTTGACGATGCGGCCTTGCGGCCCGGAGCCGCGGATCGCGCCGAGATCGAGACCTGCCTGCTCGGCCATGCGACGCGCCAGGGGGCTCGCAAAAATCCGCCCATTGCCGCGTTCCGGGTCGGGCAGCGCAGCGGGCGCAGATTGCACGCTCTCCACAGGCGACGCTGCTGCGGGAGCGGGATGGGAGCTCACACCGGCGAATTTCTCGAGGGCCGAGGCGTCCTCATCCTCGCCGAGCAGCAGCGCGATCGGCGCGTTGACCTTGATCCCCTGGGCGCCCTCGGGGACCAGGATCTTGCCGATCTTTCCGTCATCGATGGCCTCGACCTCCATCGTCGCCTTATCGGTTTCGATCTCGGCGAGCACGTCGCCGGAATGGACCTCATCGCCCTCTTTCTTGAGCCATTTGGCGAGATTGCCCTCGGTCATCGTCGGCGACAGCGCCGGCATCAGGATTTCAATCGGCATGGCTCAGGCTACCCGTTCCGGCAACGGCATAATCTGAGGAGCAATTTGGCTTAGATATGCCCAGGAAAATCCAAAAATATCTATGGATGCTGGTTCCTTACGATCCGTCGTTACAATGAACTCTGTCATCACAATATCGTTGCCGAATACATGATCGGGGTGCCTCAATGTTCGAACCTTCAACTGCCTTGCGTGCACAAACCTGTTTGTCGCTTCCCAGAACGACGTTTCTCTGACTCCCGGCGCACAAGGATATCGCCATCTGGTCTGAGTGAATTCTACGTCCTCAAGGTGGCATAGCTCGACAGCTTTGCGTGCATTCAATCCTAAGCTGATTCCAGCTTCTATTGCTTCGCTTATAAAGTATTCAACAAGGTTGTTATTATCACCTGGGTAGACCGTACTCCCTATCGAGAAAAGTGACAAAGCAGCCCTTTGCGCATTGTTGCCAGCACTAATTATCAGGTGATGAACAGCTAAAGTAATTTTGGGCATAAGCCCTTCCTATCACTACCGGTAGGCGACCTCGCGGGCGGCGGCGACGATATCCTCGACCTGAGGTAGCGCGAGGTGCTCGAGGTTCGCGGCATAAGGCAAAGGGACGTCCTTGCCGGCAACCCGCTTCAACGGGGCGTCGAGCCAGTCGAAGCACTCTTCCATGACGATCGCTGCAATCTCCGCGCCGATGCCCGCAAAGGGCCACCCCTCCTCGATCGAAACGATCCGGTTGGTCTTCTTGACCGAGGCGGCAACAGTGGCGGTGTCGAACGGCCGCAAGGTGCGCAAATCGATGATTTCGGCCGAGATTCCGGTCTTCTCGAGCTCTTCGGCGGCCTGCAGCGCCAGTTTTACCATTCGGGAGAAGGCCGTGATCGTAACGTGGTCGCCCGACCGGGCGATGCGCGCCTTGCCGATCGGCACGAGGAACTCGGGATCTTCCGGCACCGCGAAGCTTTCGCCATAGACGAGCTCGTGCTCGAGAAAAACGACTGGGTTCGGATCGCGGATCGCCGCTTTCAGCAGGCCCTTGTGATCGGCCCCGGTGAACGGAGCTACCACCTTGAGGCCGGGGCAATGCGCATACCAGCTCGCATAGCACTGCGAATGTTGCGCCGCGACCCGCGCGGCGGGGCCGTTCGGCCCCCGGAAGACGATCGGGCAGCTCATCTGGCCACCCGACATGTAGCGGGTCTTCGAGGCCGAGTTGATGATCTGATCCATCGCCTGCATGGCGAAGTTAAAAGTCATGAACTCGACGATTGGCCGCAGCCCGGCAAAGCCCGCGCCGATCCCGAGCCCGGCAAAACCCTGCTCGGTGATCGGGGTGTCGACCACCCGGCGGGGCCCGAATTCCTGAAGCAGGCCCTGGCTGACCTTATAGGCCCCCTGATACTCGCCGACCTCCTCGCCGAGCAGAAACACCGTATCGTCGCGCCGCATCTCCTCGGCCATTGCGTCGCGCAACGCTTCGCGCACGGTCATGGTCCGTGTCTGGCCGGAATATTCGGGCTCGGCCTGGGGCGGGCGGCGAGGAGCGGCGAGTACTGGAGGAGCTGTCGGCGGCCGAACTTCCGCTGGCGCGTCGTGGCGGGCCTCCGGAGATCTCGCCGTCTTCTTGACTGCGCTTGCGTCTTCGCCATTTTCGGCGATGACCGCGATCGGCGTGTTGACCGCAACGTGCTCCGTGCCTTCGGGGATCACGATCTTGGCGAGCACCCCCTCCTCGATCGCTTCGACTTCCATCGTCGCCTTGTCGGTCTCAATCTCCGCGAGCACATCGCCCGCCCGGACCGGTTCCCCCTCGCTCTTGAGCCAGCGAGCGATCTTGCCCTCTGTCATCGTCGGCGATAACGCCGGCATCAGGACTTCGGTGGTCATGGCTTAGCGCAATCTCCTTCAAGCGAGATCGCCAAAGGGGTCAGGCGTCGGCCAAGACATCCGTCCACAGCTCGGCCGGCTCCGGTTCCGGGGAGTCCTGGGCGAATTGCGCCGCCGCGGCGACGCGGTCCCTGATCGCGCCATCGATCTGCTTGAGCACCGCCTCGGTCGTCCCGCCTTCGAGCAACCGCCGACGCACCTGATCGATCGGATCGTGCTCGGTGCGCATCCGGGTGACCTCGTCCCGCGTGCGGTACTTTGCCGGATCCGACATCGAATGCCCGCGATAGCGGTAGGTCGACATTTCGAGGATGATCGGCCCTTGCCCGGAGCGTGCATGCTCGGCCGCGGCAAGTCCCGCCTCGTGCACGGCGAGCACGTTCATACCGTCGACCTGCTCGCCCGCGATCCCGTAGGCAGTACCGCGATGGAACAGGTCGGTGCGCGCCGAGGCACGATCGATCGACGTTCCCATCCCATATCGATTGTTCTCGATCACGTAGACAATCGGCAGCTTCCACAGCGAAGCCATGTTGAAGCTCTCGTAGACCTGCCCCTGATTGATCGCCCCGTCGCCGAGATAGGTGACCGAGATCCGCTCATTTGCGCGATAACGATGGGCAAAGGCGAGCCCCGTTCCGATCGGCACCTGCGCACCGACGATACCGTGACCGCCGAAGAAGCTCTTCTCCCGGCTGAACATGTGCATCGAGCCGCCCTTGCCGTGCGAATAGCCGCCGCGACGCCCGGTCAACTCGGCCATAACACCCTTGGGATCCATCCCGCAGGCCAGCATATGCCCGTGATCACGATAGGAGGTAATGATCGTGTCGCCCTCTTTGAGCGCCGCCTGCACACCGACGACGACCGCCTCCTGCCCGATATAGAGGTGGCAATAGCCGCCAATCAGCCCCATGCCGTACATCTGCCCGGCACGCTCCTCAAAGCGCCGGATCAACAGCATGTCACGGTAATATCCGAGCAGCTCCTTTGACGGAACGCCGACCTCGGCGAATTTCACCAGCGCAGCCTTGCGCTTGACGGCCATGTCGCTTCCTCCACGCAGCCGCTGGAACGCAGCCCCGAATTCTGTCCGGAAACATGCTGGCAAATCCGTCCTATTGCAACCTCACGCGGGGGCTCCAAGACGGCTTATCGGGTTTCGACAGCGCCCTGCTGACGGGAGGTCGTCGGCTGCATGATGACAATCTCATCGGGGGCAACCAGATTCAGGGTTGCGCGAACCCGTTCGTCGAGTAAGTCGGGATCGAGGTGATCGGGCTTCAACTCGGAGACCCGCAAATCAAACGCCTGACGCTGCGCCCGTACGGCTTCGAGATTGGCATTTTCCGCGCGGATCTCCCGCGTCAGGTTCAACCAACTCATCAACCCATGGTTGCCCTCGATCAGGTTGTAAAGAAAATATACAGTTAGAGAGACGCCGATAACCGGCCCCAGAACAAAGTGCGCCCGACGCTTTAATTCGCGCAATACGATCATCGGCGCGAGAGGATCATTCTTGATTCAGGGAGTCAACAGGCGCAACGCCGACGGACGAAGGTTTGACGAGAGAGGCTCGTCTAGCGCCGCAGCACCGAGCGCCCAGCGAACACGGCGGAGGCGCCGAGCTGTTCTTCGATCCTGATCAGCTGGTTGTACTTGGCCAGCCGGTCGGACCGAGACAGCGATCCGGTCTTGACCTGGCCGCAATTGGTCGCGACCGCGAGGTCGGCAATCGTCGTATCTTCGGTTTCCCCCGAACGGTGCGAAAATACCGTACCCCAGCCCGCCCGCTGGGCGATCTCGACCGCTTCGAGCGTCTCGGACAAGGTGCCGATCTGGTTGACCTTGACGAGCAACGCATTTGCGATGTCGCGGCTGATCCCGTCGCGCAGCCGCCGCGGATTAGTGACGAACACATCGTCGCCGACCAGTTGAACAGCGCCGCCGAGCTCGGCGGCGAGAAGTTCCCAGCCGTGCCAATCATCCTCGGCCATCCCGTCTTCGATCGAGACGATCGGATAACGCCGGACGAGTTCTGCCTCGAAGGCGACCAGGCCGGCGGAGTCGAGAGTTTTGCCCTCGCCCGTGAGACGATAAGCGCCTTCTCGGTAGAACTCGGAGGCCGCGACATCGAGCGCGAGCACGACGTCGTCGCCCGGATGGTATCCAGCAGCTTCGACCGCCTGCATCACAAAGCCCAATGCCGCATCGGTCGAAGCGAGGTTCGGGGCAAAGCCGCCCTCGTCGCCGACATTGGTGTTGTGACCGGCCTCGGCGAGCTTCCTCCGCAAAGTGTGGAAAATCTCGGCGCCGACGCGGATTGCTTCGGTCGCCGAGCTTGCGCCGACCGGCATCACCATGAATTCCTGAATGTCGATAGGGTTGTCGGCATGAACCCCGCCGTTGACGATATTCATCATTGGCACCGGCAGGGTGCGGGCGAAGACGCCGCCGATATAGCGATAGAGCGGTGTGCCGGCTTCGGCTGCAGCCGCTTTGGCGCAAGCGAGGCTCACCCCTAGGATCGCATTGGCGCCGAGCCGACTCTTGTTCGGGGTCCCGTCGAGTTCGATCAGGACCCGGTCGATCGCCAGCTGATCCTCGGCATCAAAGCCCGAGAGCGCATCGAAAATCTCGCCGTTTGCCGCTCCGACCGCTTGACTGACCCCCCTGCCGCCAAAGCGCGGCCCGCCATCGCGTAGCTCTACCGCCTCGTGCGCACCGGTCGACGCGCCCGACGGCACGGCAGCGCGGCCGATCGTTCCGGTCTCGAGCGTAATGTCGACCTCCACGGTCGGATTGCCGCGGCTGTCGAGGATCTCCCGCGCATGGATGTCGACAATCGCGGTCATGGTAATCTCCTCAGCGGGCGAGCTGCGCCGAACGAGCCTTGGCGAGACGGTCGAAGGCGATCAAGGTTTCGAGCAGGGCCGGCAGCGCCTTCAACGGCAGCATCGTCTGACCCTCACAAGGCGCGCGATCAGGGTCTTCATGGGTTTCGAGAAACATCGCCGCGACACCAACTGCAGCAGCGGCTCGGGCGAGGACAGGGCCGAATTCGCGCTCTCCGCCGGAGCGGTCACCGAGACCGCCGGGTTGCGCGACCGCATGGGTCGCATCGAATACGACGGGATAGCCGGTTTGCGCCATGATCGGCAGGGCGCGCATATCGACGACCAGCGTGTTGTAGCCGAAGCTCGCGCCGCGCTCACACAGCAGGATCTGCTCGTTGCCGGTCGAGGCTATCTTGGCAGCGACATTCTTCATGTCCGACGGCGCAAGGAATTGCCCTTTTTTAACATTGACCGGTTTCCCGGTCGCACCCGCGGCCAGCAGCAGATCGGTTTGCCGGCACAGGAACGCCGGGGTCTGCAGTACATCGACGATTTCGGCGACCGGCGCGCATTGCTCCGGCGCGTGGATATCGGTCAGCACCGGCAGGCCCGTTGTCTCGCGCACTTCGGCGAGGATCGGCAATCCCGCCTTGAACCCGACGCCGCGCTCGCCGCCGATCGAGGTACGGTTTGCCTTGTCGAACGAGGTCTTGTAGATCAGTGCAATGCCCAGATTGCGGGCAATCTCGGCGAGCGCGGTGCTCATTTCAAGCGCATGAGCGCGGCTTTCGAGCGTATTCGGTCCGATTATGAACACCAGCGGCAGATCGTTGCCGATGGTGATGTCGCCAATGGCCACGTGACGCGGGGTCATGACGGATACTCACACCAGGCGCGACTGGTCGAGCGCAGCGCGGACAAAAGAGGTGAACAATGGGTGCGGTTCGAACGGCTTCGATTTGAGCTCGGGATGAAATTGCACGCCGATGAACCACGGGTGGTCGGCGAATTCGACAATTTCCGGCAGCACACCATCCGGTGACATTCCTGAAAAACGCAGGCCGACCGCTTCCAGGCTCTCTCGATAGCCGACATTGATTTCATAGCGATGGCGATGGCGCTCGCTAATTTGAGTATTCCCGTAGATCTGCGCCGCCTTGCTGTCCGGAGCAAGCACTGCTTCGTAGGCGCCGAGCCGCATGGTCCCGCCGAGATCGTCGGTCGAATTGCGTCTTTCGATGTTATTGCCGCGCACCCACTCGGTCATCAATCCGACCACCGGGTGCTCGCACGGCCCAAATTCCGTCGACCCCGCACCAGGCAGTCGCGCCAGATCGCGGGCCGCTTCGATCACCGCCATGTGCATCCCGAAGCAGATGCCGAAATAGGGTAAGCGGCGCTCGCGGGCAAAACGGACGGCTTCGATCATGCCTTCGGTGCCGCGCTCGCCAAATCCGCCGGGAACAAGAATGCCGTGAACATCGTCGAGCTGCCGGACCGCCTCGGCCTCCGTCTCGAACACTTCCGAATCGATCCAGTCGAGATTGACCGCGACATTGTTGGCAATGCCGCCATGGCTCATCGCCTCATTGAGTGACTTATAGCTGTCCGGGAGGTGCGTATATTTGCCGACGATCGCGATCGTCACTTGCCCTTCGGGCTTATGGATGCGGTTGACGATCGCCTGCCAGCGATCGAGGTCGGGCTCGGGCGCGTCGAGGCCGAAATGGCGGCATACCTCCCGGTCGAACCCCTCCAAGTGGTAGGCGACGGGAACGCCATAGATCGTGTCGATATCGAGAGCGGAGATGACTCGGCTGTCGCGCAGATTGCAGAACAGCGCGATCTTCTTGCGGGCGGCCGGTGGGATCGGCCGCTCGCAGCGGCACAGCAAGATATCAGGCTGGATGCCGAGGCCGAGAAGTTCCTTCGTCGAATGCTGGGTCGGCTTGGTCTTCAGCTCCCCTGCCGAGGCGATCCACGGCACCAACGTCAAATGCACGAAGAGGACCCGCTCGCGTCCAAGCTCGTTGCCGAGCTGACGGATCGCCTCGAGAAAGGGGAGACTCTCGATGTCGCCGACCGTGCCGCCGATCTCACAAAGAACAAAGTCCTCGCCGTCGAGATCAGCCTGAATGAACTCCTTGATCGCGTCGGTGACGTGCGGGATGACCTGCACCGTCGCCCCGAGATATTCGCCGCGCCGTTCGCGGGCGATCACCGTCGAGTAGATCCGCCCCGTAGTGACCGAATCGCTGCGCCGCGCCGCGACGCCGACATAGCGCTCGTAATGGCCAAGATCGAGATCCGTCTCGGCGCCGTCGTCGGTGACGAACACCTCGCCGTGCTGGTAGGGGCTCATCGTGCCGGGGTCGACATTCAGATAGGGGTCGAGCTTGCGCAACCTGACCTTAAATCCGCGCGCCTGAAGCAACGCTCCGAGCGCTGCAGTCGTCAGGCCCTTGCCGAGAGAGGAAACCACGCCGCCGGTGATAAAGATGAACCGCGTCATGGAATCTCAATCTACAGCATCCGCCGTCCGCCTCCTAAGGAAATGCCGGCCGCGGCAAGATCCAGCGCGGGTCGGCTCGAGCCTCCTCCGGCCGCGGCGATTAATCGCGAATCGCGCGCTCAGCGCGCGAGCGGTGGGCTCGGTTGCGACGGCTCCGCGGGCGGCGCTTGCGGTGGGGCGGCCGGAGCGACGGGAGCGGCTGGGGCTGGTGGCGCCCCCTGCTCGAGGATCGATCGCGGAGCATGGTTGCGATTGCTGAACCAAACCAGTGACAGGCTCGTCGCAAAGAACAAAAGGGCAAGGATCGCGGTCGTGCGCGTCAGGAGATTTGCCGTCGAGCGACCGGTCATAAACCCGGACATGCCGCCTCCTCCCATGCCGAGAGCGCCGCCCTCGCTCTTTTGCAGCAAAATGACGCCAATAAGAGCGATCGCGATCAGGATATGCACGACGAGAAGCAGAATGATCATGCTGAGCTTTTTAACCGCTCTTTCGGCGGCTAGCCAGGGCCGGCTGTCAAGGCCTCAACTGCAGCAGAGGGCGATGCTCCAGAAGCTATCGGCATCGAGGCTCGCTCCGCCGACCAGCGCGCCGTCGACCTCGGCAAGGCCAAGAATGCCGGCGGCGTTCTGCGAATTGACCGAACCGCCGTAGAGGATCCGCGCGCCCACCGGGATACAGGCGCGAACGATGGCGTGCATTGTCGCGATGTCTTCCGACGTCGCCGTCAGGCCGGTGCCGATCGCCCATACGGGCTCGTAGGCGACGACAAGGTTGTCGGAAGTGGCGCCGTTCGGCACCGATCGGGCGAGCTGGATCGAGACGATATCGGCGGCCTTTCCGGCCTGGCGCTGCAGCTGCGTCTCCCCGACGCAGAGGATAGCAACCAACCCCGCTCGCCAAGCGCCGAGGATCTTCTCGCGCACCACCGCATCGCTTTCACCGTGGCCGTGGCGACGCTCGGAATGCCCGAGAATGACGTGACTGCAACCGGCATCGACCAGCATCTCGGGGCTGATGTCGCCGGTATAGGCGCCTTTAGGCGCAGCATGGCAGTCCTGGCCGCCGAGGGCGATACCGCTGCCCGCGAGCACACCCCCAACTATCGTCAACAAGCTTGCTGGCGGGCAAAGGAGAAGCGCGATGCCCGACCCGCCGTCTCCTGCCGCTATGGCCCGCTGGGCGAGGCCGCGCGCCAGCGCCGCACCGTCTTCCCGCAACCCGTTCATCTTCCAATTGCCGGCGACGAGTTTTGTCCCAACCGCCATGTTGCGACCTCGCGGACCCGTCTCTATCTCTGGTCCAAGATCACACCGGCACACGGGCGGGTCAACCTGCCTCGGCCGCCAGAACAGAAGCCATTCGCCTCCATGCTCCAAGCGATCCGCTCCAAGGCTGGGTCCTTCGTCGTCAAGGGTCTATTCGGTCTCCTGATCCTGACCTTCGGGATCTGGGGGATCGGGGACATCTTTCGCAACCGTTCGACCGATACGGTGATCGCCACGGTCGGCGACCAGAAAATCCGCGCAGAGGATTTGCAGGCGGCCGTGCGTCGTGAGCTCGAACGGCTGAGCGTGCAGTTTCACGCTCCGATCGACCTTCAGCAGGCCAAAAAGCTTGGGGTCGTCGACGATGTCCTGCACCTGTTGATCGACCGCAGCCTGCTCGATCAGGAGGCAGCGCGGCTGCAGCTCGAGGTTTCGAACGACGTGATTCGCAACACCACCACCGACAACCCGAAATTCAAGACGCCCGACGGCCAGTTCGATCGCGCCCTCTTCAATGAGGTACTCGCCCAGAACCATCTCACCGAAGACCAATACGTTGCGCTGATGCGCCACGACATACCGCGGGACGACTTGGTTCGGGCGATGACGCTGGGAGCCACGGCACCGCAATCGATGGCGGATTTGCTCCTGCGCTATCGGAACGAGGAGCGCGTAGCCGACATCGTTGCGCTGCCGACCGCCGATGCCGGCGATGTCGGACAGCCGAGCGAGGCCGACCTGACCGCGTTCTACGACGGACATCAGGATCTCTTCCGCGCCCCCGAGTATCGCGGTTTCACGTTAGCGAGCCTCAGCCCGTCGGATATCGCCCAGGGCATCGAGATTCCGGAGGCAAAGCTGAAGGAAGAATTCGACGAGCGGCAGGACGAGTTCCAGCTGCCCGAGCAACGTGAGGTCCAACAGATTCTGGCACCTTCCGAGGACAAGGTGAAGGAGGCGGCGGCAGCGCTCGCCGCCGGCAAGGACTGGAAGGAAGTGGCAACACAAATCGCTGGACAGGACCCGGAAACGATCGAGCTCGGTCTGATGAAACGCGAGGAGTTGCCGCAGGCGCTCGCCGACATTGCCTTCGAGCTGCCGTTGGACAAACCGAGCGAGCCGGTGAAAACCCCGCTCGGTTGGCACATCCTGAGGGTCGTCAAGATCGAGCCGGCGGTGACCCAGACCTTCGAGCAGGCCAAACCGAAGCTCGAGGCGCAACTGAGCCACGACGAGGCAGTGGATCGAATTTACAAGGTTGCAAATCGGGTTGATGACGCCCTGGCGGGCGGAATGACTCTCGCGGATGCCGCCGCGAAATTCGAGCTCAAAAAGACTGAGATCGCCGCCGCGGATGTCGGCGGCCACGATCCCGAGGGCAAGGCGGTCGCACTGCCACTCTCAGCCAGCGAGGTGTTGAAGCTCGTCTTTGCGACGAATGAGGGTCAGACGAGCCGGGTGACCGAGAGCTCAGACGGCGCCATTTTCATGGTGCAGGTGAACAAGGTGACCCCTCCAACTGTCAAACCTCTGGCCGAAGTCAAGGAGCAGGCGGTCAAGACGTGGCAAGACAACAAACGGCGCGAGAAGGTCGCCAAGACAGCCGAGGAGCTCGCCGCCGCGGTCAAGCCGGATGCCCGCTTGGCTGCGGTAGCGGCCGAAAAGGGGCTCAAAGTCACTACCTCGCCACCCTTGCCGCGGCGCCCAACCGGCGACGATAAGACATCGCCAGCGCTCGTCGCCAAGCTGTTCGCGGCCAAACTAGGCGAGGTCGTGACCGCCACCGATGCAGCCGGATCCTATGTTGCGCAGCTCGATGAGGTAAAAACCGCGGAGACTCTGTCGCAAAGTGACATGGCGGACCTTTCGCGTAACCTGGACCAGGGGATGCGAAACGATCTTACGTCCGAATTCACGCAAGCTCTCCGCGCGCGCTTCCCGGTCGACATCCGGCGCGAGGAGGTCGACCGGCTCTTTTGACCGGTCGCCTCGGTCTTCAGACCGGCCGTCCGAGAGCCGATAGGACGGCATTGATTACCGGCATTCCGACTTCGTTTTGTGAGGTCATGACCGATTCGGGGTGAAACTGGACGGCGGCAATCGGCAGACAGGCATGCTCGATCGCCATGATCACCCGGTCCTCGGTTTCCGCGGTGACCGACAGCGCCGGCGGCAAGGTGCTGCGCCGGGCGTGCAGAGAATGGTATCGACCGACCGTGAATTCACGCGGCAGACCTTCCAGCAGCCTGCCGCCGGCCAGGACCCGGACCAGCGACGGCTTGCCGTGCATCGGGAGATCCAGCACGTCGAGCGACCCGCCGAAATATTCGACGATCCCTTGCAGGCCGAGACATACACCGAACACCGGGAGACTACGCTTCACTAGCAGCTCGAGCGTCTCGGCCATCGCAAAATCCGCCGGCCGTCCCGGCCCTGGCGACAACACCACGAGATCGGGGTCAGCCCCATGCCGTAGTCGGCTCCGCCCGAACTCCGGGCGCATCGTCACGACCTCGGCGCCGGTCGTGCGAATGTAGTTGGCAAGGGTGTGGACGAACGAATCCTCGTGATCGATCAGCAGCACCTTCCGGCCGCTGCCAACCCCAGTCGTGAGCGACTTTCCGCTGGCAGCCGCTTCCGCTCCGCGGATCGCAGTGAACATCGCCGAAGCCTTCAGGCGAGTTTCCGCTTCCTCCGCTTGCGGGTCGCTGTCATAGAGCAGGGTGGCGCCGGCCCGCACCTCCGCGACGCCGTCCTGCATGCGGATCGTCCGCAGAGTCAGGCCGGTGTTCATGTTGCCGTCAAAGGTGATCCGCCCGATCGCACCGCCATACCAGCGGCGAGACGAGCGTTCCTGCTCCTCGATAAAACGAATTGCCCAAAGTTTTGGTGCGCCGGTCACGGTCACCGCCCAGGCGTGGCTGAGAAAGCCGTCGAGGGCATCAAACGGTTCGGCCAGCACGCCCTCGACGTGATCGACAGTGTGAATCAGGCGGGAATAGAGCTCGATCTGACGCCGCCCGATGACGTGCACGCTGCCGGGTATCGCCACCCGTGATTTGTCGTTCCGGTCGACATCCGTGCACATTGTCAGCTCGCTCTCGTCCTTCGTCGAGTTGAGCAGCTCGCGGATGCGCTCGGCATCCTCGACCGGGTCGCGGCCGCGGGCGATAGTGCCGCTTATCGGGCAGGTCTCGATCCGCCGGCCCTCCACCCGGACGTACATTTCGGGCGATGCGGCGACCAGGAATTCGCCGTGGCCGAGATTGATCAGCGCGCCGTAGGGCGCCGGGTTTGCTTGGCGCAGCCGCTGGAAGACTACGCTCGGCAAGTCTCCGCAGGCATCGGCAAAGAGCTGCCCGACCACGACCTCGAACAGATCGCCGCGGGCAAAGGCCGCCCGGGCCCGCTCGACCAGAGCCGCATACTCGCCCGGCCCGTGATCGCTGTCGCTGGGTCGCGTGGCCACCGCCCGGTCGAGCCGGTAGGGATCGGGCGCGGTGGTTCGCGGCAAGCCGCTCGTCGTGGCTCCGGCAACCTCGAACTCGTACCGGTGAACCGCCGCCGACTGGCGCATATGATCGACGATCAAAATTTCGTCCGGCAGATAGAGGACGAGATCTCGCTGATCGTCGGGGCGCGGGAGTCGCAGCTGCGTCGGCTCGAACTGGAAGACCAGATCGTAGCCGAACGCACCGTAAAATCCGAGGTGCTGGTCCTCGGAGCTCGCGAACAAACGGATCAGCGCGCGCAGAACTGAGAATACCGAGGGCTGTCGGCTGCGCTCCTCCTCGGGGAAGCGCTCTTCGGTTTCAGCGATTTCGCCCGTGATGCGCTCGGCCGCCATTCTCGCGACGGTCGTTGCCGCGAGGGCGCCAACCGTCTCGGCGATGGGATCCAACAGAATACGGCCGCGCTCGTTCAGCGCCTCGACTGCGAACCGCCGGCCGCGCGCGGTGAACACCAGCGGTGGATCGACAAAGCCCATGTCCCAGCGCGTATATCGACCGGGAAACTCGAAACTTGAGGAAAACAGCACACCGCGCCGGGTGTCGAGCGCCCCCGCAAGCGCGTTGTCTGCCGGGCGATAGGGTCGATTACTGATTGCTCGCCGGATGCCGATGCCACCCTCGGTGCGGTAGCTGATGAACTGCATGTGGTTCCCCTCCGGGCCGATGGCGCCGCGGGAGATTCGGGAGGGTCCGCTCTGAAACTGCGAAGGCCGCCCGGTGCTTCCGCGGCGGCCTCTATCGGAAAAATGAAAACGATGGCCGCCCGTTTTAGACGGGCCACCACCAAGCTGCTGATTGCGCGAAGCGAGACATCGCCCGAGGGATTAGCAGATCGCTGTCGAGACCGCAATCGCCGTCTGACGAGGCGACATCGACGCAGGCTTTATCGGGGTCAAAAAGCGGCTCACGGGATTGGCTCATGGGGAAAAACCGGGATGAGCGAAGCCGGCCTCTACCGACAGCCGCGCAGGAGAGGGCGAAACCTCCTCGTTGCATTGTCTATCGCCGTCATCGGCCTCCCTCTCGTTAGCACTATGGCGCCCGCGATGTCCCAGCGTGACGCGAGTGGTGTGGCATCTAAGAATTTTTGTGCGGCGAAGGGGCAAGGACGGGTCTTCCGAGCCGACCCCTCCAACTACCAGCAACTGGCTTCAGCACTGAAGGCCGGCGACACTTTGCTGCTCGCATCCGGCCGATATCCCCGATTGACCATTGCTAATCTCAATGGCGAGCCCGGTCGTTGCATTACCATCGCCGGCTCAGCGGCAGGCCCCCATCCCGTGATCGCCGGCCAGATCGGACACAGTACGGTCGAGATCGTCGATTCCAGCTATGTCGTCGTTAGCAATCTCACCATCGACAGCCTCGGCACGGGCGGCGACGGGATCAAGGCGCCCCGCGCGAAGCATGCTGCCACGCATCACATCGTCCTGGATGGGAACCTCATAACCGGCGCCGGCACCACTCAGCAGACGGACGGGATCTCGACCAAGACAACCACATGGAATTGGGTCGTCAGGCGCAATGCGATAGTCGGTGCCGGAACCGGGATTTATCTCGGAGATGGCGACGGCAGCAACCCCTTCGTCGCCGGGATCATCGAAAACAACCTTGTCCTCAATCCCCTCGGGTACTGCATGGAGATCAAATACCAGCTGGATCGTCCGGCTCTCGCCGGCATGCCGCAGGGACCGCAATCGACGATCATTCGGAACAACGTTTTCACCAAGGACGACCGCCCGTCACCTGACGGCGACAGGCCAAACCTGTTGGTCGGTGGCTTTCCCGATACCGGCCGTGGATCGCATGACCTCTATCAAATCTATGGCAATCTACTTCTGCACAACCCGCGGGAAGCGCTCTTCCAGGGTTCGGGCCGCATCAGTTTTCACGACAACATTCTCGTCGGCGGCCAATCCGCCGCCGCCGTATTTCGCGATCATGATTTGCCGCTCAGGCTGGCGCACATCTTCAATAACACGATCTACTCACCGCAAATCGGCATCAAATTCGGCAGCCCGGCGCGTGAGAGCCATGCAATCCTCGGCAATCTGATCTTTGCCGAGACTCCGATAACCGGCCTCGACATCGCCGCGCAGGATAATCTCGTCGCTCGGCCGGCCGACGCTCACAATTATGTCCGGACGCCGTCGTCTCGGCTCGGCGCCCTGGATTTTTATCCGCTTGTCGGTAGGGTTACGGGCTCACCGCTCGATCTGTCCCAATTTGCCGGCGAGCTCGACTTCGATCGCGATTTTAACGGCGTCAGCAAAGACGGCCATCGTTTCCGCGGTGCTTATGCCGGGGAAGGAATGAATCCGGGATGGCGGCTGCGCGCTGAGATCAAGACCAGCAAGTAATCCGCAGCCGAGGAAGGATCAGTGCCTTGCTTCACCCTACTCCGTCATGCGGTGCCGCACTACAGCGCTGAGCGGGACCAGGGCGAGCCCCCTCTCGCCGAGCAACGGCAACCACGCCTTGAGAGCCCAGATCGTCGCATCGTGCGGATGACCTATGGCAATTGCGCTACCGCGCTGCCGCGCGAGCTGTTCGACCCTCGCGAGCTGCTTGGCGATCGCCGCAGGAGCCTGTTCGTCATCTAGAAACACGTCGCGGGCAGCGTGCGGGACGCCGTAGGCAATCGCCAGACGAATCCCGGTACTAGAGGGCGAAGTTCGCGAATCGAGAAACACCAGACCGCGGGCATGCAGCTCCTCCATGACTGGCGCCATCGCGCGCTCATCCGATGTGAATTTGCTGCCCATATGGTTGTTGATCCCGACGAAACCGTCGAAACGGCCGAGCCCCCAGCGCAGCCGCTCCAGGATCTCGTCGCGCGACAAGGCGGTAAAGAGCCCGTGCGGGCCGGGATCGGCACGCTGGTCGACCGCCTCCATCGGTACGTGCAGCAGGAGCTCGTGACCGGCGCGGCGAGCAGCCTGGGTTTGCGCCGTGAGGTCGCTCGCATAGGTCATGAAGGATAGAGTCAGTGGCCCGCTCAGCCGGATTGCTTCGGCGGTGCGCGCGCGATCGAGGCCGAGATCGTCGAGCACGACCGCGACGAGCGGGCGATTGCCGGTCGGTGGCGCCGGCACCGCGTAGCGCAGCCAAGCCGGCTTGGCTGCCGCCGGCGGCATAGGTGGAGGCGGTCGTAATGCCGCCTCTTCGGTCGGTGCGGCCGGTTGCACCGATTTTTCAGGGGGCGCAGACGGCTGCGCCGGAGCAACGGACGCCGCATCCGGGCGAGCGGCATTCGGTCCCGGCAATTTCTCGCCGTGGCGGGATGAAAATGTCGCGAGGAATAAGGCGCCGGTGCCGAATACGATCAGCCCGGCGAAGATCGCGCGGCGATGCGGCAGGACGTTTCGCCGGAACGTTCGCTGGAGACGCCGCCACCGTGCCTTTGCGAGGCGCCCGAGCCGAAACTTCATCACCCGGCGTCGGTGCTGCGCCCGAGGATCGTCGCCATGATCTGATTAGATCGCAAACAGGCGCGCTTCGCAACGCCTGGTATCACACAAATTAAGGGACGCTATATCTGGCTTTCGAAGCCCGAGCACCTGTCAGTTTGGCAGGCCTGCCGGCGTCGTCGTCCGATCCAGCATCGCGATCGTCCGCTGGATCCTTGCCCAAATGAGCAGCGCTTCCCGGTCGCCCTGTCCGCGCATGCGATCGATGCAGTTTGCGGCTTCGAGTTCGGCCTCTGCGCCAAATTCGTGCATCATCAGATGTGCAACACGTAAGATGTCGAGTTCCGAGATCATCATCCTTCCTTGGATGTACCTAATCACTCGTGCAGGCTATCCTGCAAACCACAGTAAAAACCGAGACTTACGCGCTTCGTATTCTGAGTTAGACTTACTAGAACTTCGATCCTCCCAATCTTTATGGATTGAAGCGTACACGTTTTGATTGATAATTACAAATAAATTTATAGTTAAATGTTAGCAACTGTAACCAATTGGTCGATTGGCTTCGCAAAAACCGCCGCTGACTCTTTGCCTAAGGTTCGTAGCTGGACAATGTCCCGCGGCAGGTCGTCGCACCTTTGCGCTTGACACTCCTCATCCTTCCTTATAGGTAACTAAATAGTTACATGTTATGCCTCGTCCGCAAACCAGCAACGACGTGTTTCGCGCCATCGCCGACCCGACCCGTCGCGCGATCCTTGATCGTCTGCGCGCGGGGCCGGCCAATGCCGGCGCACTCGCTGCTGATTTCCGATCGAGTCGACCCGCCGTTTCTAGGCATCTCCGCGTGCTCCGCGAGGCTCGGCTCGTCGTCGACACGCGGGTCGGACGCGAGCGTGTGTACACGGTCGATCCAGTGCCGCTGCAGAGCGTGGCCGGCTGGCTCGAAGGGTACCGGGCGTTCTGGCAGTCGAGCCTCACCCGGTTGAAACGTAACCTGGAGGAAAAATGAGAAGCATCGATCAGGGCAGAGCGCGGGCGGTCGCCGACCTCGGCGAGGGTTACATCTTGGCCACCGTAGAGATTGGCGCCTCCCCGGAGCGCGTGTTCCGAGCGTTGGCCTCGGATAAAATCGTCGATTGGTGGGTCCGCCCCGGCGTCTTTCGCATGACGGAGCGGACGGGTAACGTGCGCGTCGGCGGTCGCTGGCGCGGTTCGGGTGAGGTCAACGGACATCCTTTCGTCCTCGAAGGCGAGTTCCTCGAGATCGATCCGCCACGAAAGCTCGTGCATACCTGGCACCGCGTGGGGACACTGGGTTCGCCGACGACCGTGACATACCTTCTGGAGCCCCTGGATGACGGGACGCGCATCACGCTGCGCCACTCCGGCTTCACCTCGCGCGAGTCGTGCACTAGCACCAGCATTGGCTGGGAGACGAGCTTCGAGCGCCTCGCCGAATCTCTGGCTACGAAGCGCGCCTCCAATCGCGCATAGGATCGGACCGGGTGGCTACGATGAAAATGCCGCGGAGCCAGTGCGCCGGAGAGACTGACCGACGATAAGTTCTTTGCGCGGCGCATATATGCGGAAAATAGCACCGCATCAGCACCGCAAAGGACCAATCATGGGCGTCACCACAGCGCAGATCGCGCCGCTGCATCGCACGCCGGTGGCTGCCGGTGCCACATGTCAAATACAAGCAGGCATCTACTCCATCGGGGCAGGCGTGCTCCACGCAGCCGCGTCCTCGCGGCATCGCCTCAGCCTGCATATCAGTCGGCCTGTATGGGCGGTCTTCGCCTGCGGGTGCGACCGTCCGGTCCGCCGCCGACTGCGCCGTGTAGGTGACATCGCCCTGTTACCGGCCGGGGCGGAGGCGATTTTGGAACGCGAGGCGCCGTCCACGGTGCTGATGGTGGAGCTGGCTCCGGCCCTGGTTGAGGAGGCTGCGCTCGATTTGGGGTTCGACCGGCGCTCGCTCATGTTCGAGCCCGAGGCGCAACTGCATGACGGGCAGATCGAGCATATCGGCTGGGCGCTGAAGGCGGAGCTCGATGCCGGTCAGCCGAACGGGCGGCCGTATCTCGATGGATTGGGGCTGGCACTCTCGGCCCGGCTGGTGTCGCACTACGCCATCCGCCGGCCCGGCCCCACGCCGCACCTCACCTTGCCGGCTGGCCGGATGCGGCGCATCATCGATTACATCGAGGCCAATCTCGACGGGGATTTGTCGCTGCGCATGTTGGCGGAGGTCGCGGGCCTCAGTCTGTCCCATCTCAAGACATTGTTCCGCCACGCGGCGGGCTTGCCGCTGCACCAATATGTGATCCGCCGCCGCGTCGAGCGGGCGCGGCTACTGTTAGCGCAAGGAGACTTGCCGATCAGCCAGGTGGCGTTCGCCGCCGGGTTCACGCACCAGAGCCACATGGCCCGACATGTTCGCCGCCTGCTGGGCGTCACGCCCTCCGACCTGTTCAGCGGCAGCAAATGAGCATTCGCGCGTTTTTTCCCGGCCGATCGTGCTGCCACCGGCCGATCGTGCGCGACCGGAGATCTGGTTTAACCTAGATCCTTGCGGTTTGGTCTCTTCACGAGGGGCGTCGGGTCGGTCCGACGCGGCACGCCCGAAACATGGCGAGGATATCCACGATGACTGCGGAAGCGACGTCGAAGGGCGCGTGGAGAATCACCACTCTTCTGTTTTGCTACATGCTGATCAATTTCGCGGACAAGGCGGTGGTCGGCCTTGCCGCCGTGCCGATCATGCAGGAGCTCGAGCTTACGCCACGGCAATTCGGTCTGGTCGGATCCAGCTTCTTTCTGCTGTTCTCGCTCTCCGCCATTCTCGTCGGTTTCGTCGCCAACCGCGTGGCAGCACGCTTTGTGATCCTGGCACTGGCACTCTCCTGGGCCCTCGTGCAGTTTCCGATGGTCGGCGCGATCGGGCTGGCAACTCTGCTCGCCTGTCGCATCTTGCTCGGGGCCGGCGAAGGTCCGGCCTTCTCGGTGGCGGTTCACGCGCTCTACAAATGGTTCCCGGACGAGAAGCGGACATTGCCAACCGCCATCCTCGCTCAAGGCGCAACATTCGGCGTGATTCTCGCTCTGCCGGCGCTCAACTGGATCATCGTCACCTATTCGTGGCACTGGGCGTTTTTCGCACTCGGCATGGTCGGGCTGCTTTGGGTCCTGCTCTGGCTATTTCTGGGCCGGGAGGGACCGCTGACCAAAGCGCCACGACCTGCCGAGGGCGGTGCCTTCCTTGAACGCGTGCCTTACCGGCGTTTGCTGTTGGCCCCGACCTTCATCGGCTGCTGCATAGCGGCGTTTGGCGCCAATTGGGGGTTGTCGCTCGGCCTCACCTGGTTTACGCCGTTCATCGTGAAGGTCCTCGGCTACTCGCAGCAGAGCGCGGGGTTCATCACGACGCTGCCGTGGGTGATGGGCGCGACGGTTGTTCTGACGACGGGCTGGCTATCACAGTTCCTGATGGCGCGCGGCGTCTCCTCACGTCTCGCGCGTGGCGTGCTCGGGTCTGCTCCGCTAATTCTCGGCGGGTTGATCGTGCTGACAATGTCTTACGTAGACGGTCCGATTGCGAAGATCGCCCTGCTCGTCTTTGGCGGCGGTCTCATCGGATCGATCTTCGTCGTTAGCCCGGCGATCATCGGCGAGTTCACGCCGGTGGCGCAGCGCGCAAGTGTCATCGCGATCTACGGGGCGATCCAAAGCCTTGCGGGCATTCTGGCCCCTGCCGTGAATGGCGGCGTGATCGAGAGTGCCGCCACACTGCTTGAAGGCTACAATGCAGGCTACAGGATCACCGCATTGGTCCAGATGGTCGGTGGCTTGGCCGGACTGTTTCTGCTGAGGCCGGCCACCGAGACCGCACGACAGATGCGGCTAATCCCGGCGACGACGGCAGCGTAACCGGAGCGATCCGGTCAGCTCCGCAACATGATCGGCCTTAACAGTTACTGCCGCTCGTATTTGACGACGCGCCGCACGCGTCCCCACTCGCCCGGCTGCACGACGTAGAGGTCGCTGTGCGAATCGACCCAGATCCCGTGGCAGGAGCGGTGGACCGGACCGTCTCCCCAGCGTGCCAGGCGCTCGCCGTCGAGGGTTAGGATGCTGATCCTGCCGCCATTGTGCTCGGGGATGTAAACAACGTCGTCATCATCGACATAAAAGAACGCCGGGCCTATCAGCTCGGTCGACCAGACGGACAGCAGTTTGCCACTCTGGTCGAATACCTGTACCCGATCGTTTTCACGGTCGGCCACGAGGACCCGGCCGCGTCGGTCGATCCATACGCCATGCGGCAGATTGAATTGACCGGGTGCCGTGCCCGGCTCGCCCCAGGAGAACAAATACTGGGCGTCAGCCGAAAATTTGTGCACACGGGCATTGCCGTAGCCGTCGGTCATAAACATCGAGCCATCGGGTGCGAGGGCGATGTCGGTCGGCAGGTTGAACGGGCCGCCGCCATGCGTGACCTTCTTCCACGCCGCCGAGCTGAAATCGTCCGCCGGCACGCCGGTGTCGGAGCGCGCGCCCTTTTCGCCGATGGTCTGCAACAACTTCCCGTCGGTGGTGAATTTCTGGAACGTCTGGTGATGCTCATCGCACAGCCAGACGACGTCCTGCCCGTTCTCCCGGACAATCCGGATCGCGTGCGGAAAGGTGAACAGCCCCGCACCCCAGGACGACAGGAAATTGCCGTCGCGATCGAAAATCAAAACGGGATGCTCGGCGTTGCGGTTGAAGCAATAGACCCGGTCCTGCGAGTCGACCGACACCGCGCAGGCGCGGACATCGAGCCCGGCCGGCGGGCGCTGCCACTCCTCATTGACCCGGTAAGTATATTTGCCGCTGCCGACGATCGGTTCCATGTGTCTCCTCCTATCTCTTTGTGCTCTTGCCCCTCACCCTCCCGCGCCGCGGGCCCTCCCTCTTCCCGCAATGCGGGGAGAGGGCCGGGGTGAGGGGCGACCCATCATGCCTGCAATTGCCGCTTCAGCTTGGCCAGACGGTCGAGGATCGGCAGGACCTCGTCGGCCTTGGCGGGTGGCACCGGAAAGTTGACCCTGGCAACGCCGAGATCGCGGTAGCGCTTCAGCATATCCGGATTTTCCGGAGCGCCGCCCAACGTCACCGGCAAAGAACGCGGGTCGCGGCCCGCCTCCTCGGCCATCTGACGAAACCGCGGTAAATAGTCGAGCGGGTCGCCATAGTGGGCGCTGCCGGCGATCGGGAACCAGCCGTCGCCATAGCGGATCGCGCGGCGTGCCGCCCACGGGAAGGCGCCGCCGACAAGGACCGGCGGGCGCGGCTTTTGGACCGGCTTCGGCCAGGTCATCATCGGCGGAAAGTCGACGATCTCGCCGTGATATTCCGGCTTATCCTTGGTCCAGATCTCGGTCATCGCCTCGATCTGCTCGCGCATCCGCTTGAAGCGGGTCTTATAGACCGTACCGTGGTCTTCCATCTCCTCGGCGTTCCAGCCGCCGCCGATACCGAACAGAAAGCGCCCGCCCGAGATCCGATCGATCGAGGCGACCTGCTTGGCCGTCTGGATCGTATCCCGTTGGATGACGAGACACACGCCGGTGCCGACTTTCAACCGCTTGGTCGCCGCCGCTGCCGCGGACAGAGTGACGAAGGGATCCATCACGTCGTAATAGCGTTTGGCGAGCTCGCCGCCGCCCGGCGCCGGTGTGCGCCGCGAAGCCGGGATGTGCGAATGCTCGGCCGCCCAGAGCGCGTCAAAACCGCGCTCTTCCAGGGCTACCGCCAGCTCCACCGGCGAGATCGAATAGTCGGTAAAGAAGATGGATGCGCCGAATTCCATGGATGGCCCCGCCTTGCCGTTCGGTTCGAGATGCTACGCCGCCAACCTCGACGAATAAAGCGCCGCAAGCCTCGCCTGGATCGACCGAGCCTCACGCATTGTTAATGTCCAAGCGCGAGAATTTTGGATGGCAGGTTGCCGAGGAGAATTTTGATGAGGCCGATCAAGACGAGTTTCCTCACCGCGGTCTTGGCGATACTGACGACGAGCACCGGTGTGATGGCGCAAACCTACTAGATGATCAGGCGTGCCGGCAATACGCCGGCCAGCAGGTTGCCGCGTTGCAGGGCCAGGCGAATGCCCAGGCTTTCGGCAGCACCCTTCTCGGCGCCGGTCTCGGAGCCGCGATCGGCGGCGCGGTCGGCGGTGGCCGTGGCGCCGGCATCGGAGCAGCCTCGGGTGCGGTGCTTGGTGGCGCTACCGGCGTCGCCAATGCCCAGAACGCGGCGGGGTACGCGCCGCAGCAATACAACGCTTATTACGCCCAGTGCATGGCATCCCGCCGACCCCCACCACCGTCCTATTATGGACCGGCGCCGGTGTATGCCCCGGCCCCGACCTATTACCCGTCGCAGGGCTATTACGCGCCGCGGTATTAAGGGGCTCGGGCGCCGCCCTTGGGCATCAGGCTGTCGATCGTCGCGTCGATCTCGGCCTCGCTTTTGCCCATCGCCGATTGAAGGCTGGCATAGCCACGAAGCGCCGCCTCGCGACGCGGGTGCGAGTGCCCAGTCTTGCGCTCGAAATCGATCAAGATGGCCAGCACGCGACGCATCAACGGTTCTGCTTCGGCCGGTCGGCTAGCATCTCGCAGCAATGCGGCGAGGTTGTTGAGGTCTCTTGCGACATCCGGATGGTTCGGCCCGAGGCTCGCCGCATCGATCGCCAAAGCCCGGCGATAGAGCGGCTCCGCCTCGCCCAGCCGGTTGGTCTCTCTAAGCAGTCCGGCGAGGTTGTTGAGCCCAATCGCGACATTGGGATGGTCCGGTCCAAAGTTCGCCTCCGCGATCGCCAGCGCCCGACGCATCAGCGGTTCGGCCTCCGCCAGCCGGCTGGTGGCTTGCAACAATTGGGCTAGGTTGTTCAGGCTTCTGGCTACATAGGGATGGCCTGGCCCGTACCTCGCCTCGTCGATTGCCAGCGCCCGCCGTAAGAGCGGCTCGGCCTCGGCCAGTCGGCCGGTGTTACCGAGCAACTCAGCGAGGTTGTTGAGGCCGGTCGCAACCGTTGGATGGTTCGGCCCAAAGCTCGTCTCGGCAATCGCCAGCGCCCGGCGCATCAGCGGTTCCGCCTCGGCCCACCGGTTGGTGTCTCGTAGTAACAAGGCGAGGTTGTTGAGGTCTCTCGCGACCTCCGGATGGTCCGCCCCGCGGCTCGCCTCGTCGATTGCCAACGCCTGGCGCAGCAGCGGTTCCGCATGCGCGTGCAGCGACTTCGTGCAGAGCAATAAGCCGAGCTGGTTCATCAGCTGCGTGGTCGGCGTCGCGATCCCTTCCCGATCCGCCCATTGGGCGGCGCTCCGGGCGTGCGGGGCGAGCGGATCAAGCCGCGGCCAGGTGCGCACGTCCTGCGGTTCGCCTGTAAAGGCGGCGTTCACCCAGCCGAGCGCCTCGGTCACTCTTTGGCGGGATGCTGCCGGATCAAGGCTGCGCCGGGTGACGTCCTGTACCAGACGATGAACCGCGAACCGCTCGCCCTCGGCATCGCGCGTCGCCAGCGAGACTGCGATCAAATCGGTCAGTCCGTCGTGCAGGTCCTCGGCCTCGGCACCCGGGATTACCACGTCTAACAGGAACATCGGCACCGGATCGGGGGAGAGAAACGCCAGCCGTTCGAGCAAATGCCGCCGTGTCTCAGTCAATTGATCGACCGAGGTTTGCCACGTCGCGGCGACAGCGTGATGATACCCGGTAATCTCCGGCCGCGCCCAGCCGACCGCCTTCTCGCGGTTGCTCTGCCAGATTTCGAGATAGCGGCGAAAGCCACAGCGCAATTTCTCGATCGTTGCCGCAGCCTGCTCCAGGGCCAAGGCCAGCCTGCCCAACTCCTCTGCGAGGTCGCATGACGCCGCGTCGTCGTCCGCCGCCTTGTGCCGACGCGCCTGGGTCGCCTCGAGCAAAAAAGCGGCGGCCTCGTCCTGGGTCAGCACGTCCAGCTCGAAGGATTCGACCTGCCGTGCGAAGCGGTCGAGCCGGCTGGTCAGCAGCACGTGCCCGCCGGCCAGTCGGCCCATCAGCCGGTCTACCTCGGCGAGCGCGTCGGGCGTGTCGATATCGTCGAGGATCAGCAGCCAGCCCGGATTGGTGTTAAGCCAGGAGAGTACGGCATTCAGCCGAATCTCTTCCTCGGCCGCCTCGCGCTCCGGCAGCGTTAGAGGTCCGGCGAAGCCCGCGAGGTTGCGATGGAGCTCCTCCGGTGAATCGGCCTGAGCAAACAGCAATGCGGTGTAGTCGTCGCGGTAGGCCCAGGCATATTCGACCGCCGCCCGGGTTTTGCCAATGCCGCCCATCCCGTAGAGCGCCTTGCTGACGATCGCGGTGCGGCCGCCATCTGCGCGCGTCAGGCTCTCGCACAGCCGGCGCAGAAACTCCTCGCGACCCTTAAACAGGCTGCCGAGGCTGGCATAGGGCAACACGATCGGCTTGGCGCGAACTTGCTCGGGCCACGGCTCCTTTAATACCTCGGCGCGCAGCTGGTCACGGCTGGCGAAAGGGGTGTAGTGCAGCCCTGCCGTCTCGATGTGGCGGATGAAAGCCTTCTGCAATTCGGGGTGATTTTCGCCGGTCGGGACGTCCCGATCCGGCCGGTAATCGGCGGTAGCGATGTAAAGCGACAGCCGCCGCTTGTAGGCGCGGGCGAAGAAAAACTCCCATTGCGTGTAAGACGCCTCGGTGACGGCCGTCGGCAGCAAATGCGCGAACTCTGCCGCCGCGGCCGGCGACGGGCAGGCGCCGCTGCGCGTACCGATCACGCAAACGACGGCGCTGCAATCGCGGATGTAGTCATGCAATAGCCGGAGCAACGTGTCGGCGCCCGGCTCCTGGCGGAAGCTTCGCTGCACCCGCACCTCCAGGCCGCGCGCCTGAAGGTCGTTTGCCACCGCGTCGCGCGCAGCGCCGAACTCGCTCGTCACCGCCGAGAGAAAGACGCGGAACTCGGCCGCCATCGGCCCCCTTCCCTTTTGGGCCCGCAATTCGACGGCAAAATCCTGAGCAAGGCAACGACTGCCGTCGCCATCTCGGCGCCATGATCAGGGTGCATTGTGCGTACTTCGGATCAGGGAGCGGAGAGACGACCCGGTTCTCCCTGCTCGCTCCCTCAGACCCGGTTTTTCGTCCCTCAGAACTCTCCCTGCTCAGGTGTCGGGATCGGCTCGCCTTCGTCTTATAAGGTTCTGATAAACCGTACGAAACGTCTAGCGGCCGATCGTTTTCGAGATGCGGAGAAAAATTTTCTCCCTGCTCTGAGGGAGAAGACGCCGCGTTTCCGTCCGGTGCAGCGGGCTGGTATAAGGGTCGCATGCCGCCGATCGACACGGCCGATCTGAAACCGCTGCTGGCGCACGTCGCCGCCGGCCATAGCCTGAGCGAGGCCGAGGCCGAAGCGGCGTTCGATATCATCATGAGCGGCAATGCGACGCCCTCGCAGATCGGCGCATTTTTGATGGCGCTACGGGTGCGCGGTGAGACCGTCGAGGAGATCGCCGGAGCAGCACGCATCATGCGCGCCAAGGCCGTCGCGGTCGAGGCTCCGCCGGGCACGATCGACACTTGCGGCACCGGTGGGGATTCCTCGGGCAGCTTCAACATCTCGACCGCGAGCGCGCTGGTCGTCGCCGGTTGCGGGGTCCCGGTCGCCAAGCACGGCAACCGCGCGCTCTCCTCGAAATCGGGCTCGGCGGACGTGCTAAGGGCACTCGGCGTCAACATCGATGCCGATTTTGCGATCGTCCGTCGTTGCCTTTGGGAAATCGGTCTCGGTTTTCTGATGGCGCCGCGCCATCACAGCGCCACTCGCCATGTGGCCCCGGCCCGCGTCGAGCTCGGCACCCGAACGATATTCAACCTGCTGGGTCCGCTGTCGAGCCCAGCCAACGCGCCGCGCCAGCTCGTCGGGGTGTTCGCATCCGAATGGGTGCGCCCGATGGCCGAGGTGCTGGGGCGACTTGGCCTGGAGCGCGCCTGGGTCGTGCACGGCTCCGGTCTCGACGAGCTGACGACCGCCGGGGTGACCACGGTAGCAGCGCTCGAAGACGGCAAGGTCGAGACCTTCGAAGTCGTCGCCGAGGATGTCGGTCTACCGCCGGCGCGGATCGAGGATCTGCGCGGCGGTGAGCCGCCGCACAACGCGCGGCTGATGCGCGACCTGCTCGCCGGCACCGGCGGCCCGCTGCGCGATATCGTGCTGCTCAACAGTGGAGCCGCGCTGGTCGTAGCCGGCCGGGCAGCAGAACTCACAACCGGCATCGAGCTCGCCGCCAGGTCGCTCGATTCCGGCGCGGCACGGCGGGTGCTGGATGACCTCATCGCGCATACCAATGCGCCGGCCAAGGCCGAGGCGACTGCCAGATGAGAGACGTCCTCGCCGAGATCTGCGCCGAGAAACGGGCTCACGTCGCGCGCGCCAAGGCGGCGCTGCCGGAAAATGCTTTGCTTGCCGCACTCGCCGAGGCACCGCCGCGACGGCCCTTTGCGGCAACGCTCGAACGACACCTCGCCGATGGGCGCTACGGTCTGATCGCCGAGGTCAAGAAGGCGAGTCCAAGCGCCGGGATCATCCGCCGCGATTTCGATCCGGCCGCCTTGGCGCATGCCTACGCGGCGGGCGGGGCGAGCTGCCTCTCGGTGCTGACAGACACGCCCTACTTCCAGGGTAGCGACGACGATTTTCGCGTGGCCCGCCGCCATACCGAACTTCCGGTGCTGCGCAAGGACTTCATCCTCGACCCCTACCAGGTCCTCGAAAGCCGCCACATAGGCGCCGATTGCGTGCTGCTGATCATGGCGGCGCTGTCCGACCCGCTCGCATCCGAGCTTGCCGCAGCGACGGCCGAGCTCGGTCTCGACGTCCTGGCCGAGGTGCATGACGGCGCCGAGCTCGACCGCGCATTGCGGCTTGGCGCGCGGATGATCGGCATCAACAATCGCAATCTGAAAACACTCGAGACCGACCTCGCGACCACCGAGAGGTTGGCCCCCGAAGTGCCGGCGGACCGCATTGTCGTGGCCGAAAGCGGGATCCGCTGCCCCGAAGATCTCGACCGCCTCGCCGCCGTTGGCGCGCGCTGCTTCTTGGTCGGCGAAACCTTGATGCGCGAGCCCGATGTCGCGGCGGCTACGCGGCGTCTGCTTCGCCTTCTCCCTGTCGCTGCCGCGTTCACCCATCTCGACGCTGAAGGGCGCGCGCGGATGGTCGACGTCTCCGACAAAGTGGAGACCGAGCGTATAGCCGCCGCCGGCGCCGCGGTTGTGATGCGCCCGGAGACGCTCGAACGCATCCGCTCTGGAGATGTCGCAAAGGGCGATGTGCTCGCGGTCGCGCGTCTCGCCGGGATCATGGCGGCAAAGCGCACCGCCGAGCTGATCCCGCTGTGCCATCCGCTCGCGCTCACTTCGGTTGCCGTCGAACTCGCCTGCGTGCCCGAGCGTTCGTCGGTCGAGATCACCGCGACCTGCAAACTGCGCGGGCGCACCGGGGTCGAGATGGAGGCGCTGACCGCAGCGAGTGTCGCCGCCTTGACCGTCTACGACATGTGCAAAGCCGTCGACCGCGGGATGATGATTACCGATTTGCGTCTGCTGCGCAAATCGGGCGGCCGGTCGGGGGATTGGGAGAGAGAGCCGTGATTTCCGTCGAAGAAGCGTTGGCGCGCCTACTCGAACCGCTCGCGGCGTTGCCGCCCGAGCAGATCTCGCTGGTCGACGGGCTGGGGCGCGTTCTCGCCGAGGACGTCGCGGCACGTCGAACGCAGCCGCCTTTCGCGGTCTCGGCAATGGACGGGTATGCGGTGCGCGCCGAAGACCTGGCAACGATTCCGGTCGAATTGCGCATCGTCGCCGAGGTGCCGGCCGGGGCTGGGTTCGGCGGGCATGTCGGTACCGGCGAAGCAGCGCGTATCTTCACCGGGGCGCCTCTCCCGGCGGGCACCGACACGATCGTTATTCAGGAAGACACGCAGCGCGAGGGCGACCGGGTTCGGGTGCTCGAAGGCGCCCCGCGCGGCCGCTATGTCCGGCGCGAAGGTCTCGACTTTGCCGAAGACGAGGTCTTGCTGCGGTCGGGCCGGCGGCTCACCGCGCGCGATATCGGCCTTCTGGCGGCGATGAACCGGCCCTGGCTCTTCGTCCATCGCCGGCCGCGCATCGGCATCCTGTCGACCGGCGACGAGATCGTGATGCCCGGTGACCCGATCGGACCGCACCAGATTGTCAGCTCGAACAGCCTCTCGCTCTCCGCCTTTGTCGCTGCCTGCGGCGGCGTCCCGGTGTCGGTCGGCAATGCCCCGGACGATCCCGAGGCGCTGCGCCGGATCGCCGCGGCGACGAGTGGGGTCGACCTTCTGGTGACGACCGGCGGGGCTTCAGTCGGCGAGCACGATCTGGTGCGCGAGGCGCTCGCGGTCGATGGGTTTGAGCTCGATTTCTGGCAGATCGCGATGCGTCCGGGCAAGCCGCTGATGGTGGGGCGTTACCGCGGAACACCGATGGTCGGCCTTCCCGGCAATCCGGTTTCGACCCTGGTCTGCGCGCTGCTGTTTATTAAGCCCGCGCTCGCACGGCTGAGCGGTGTCCCTGCAGAGACGGAAGCCCAGTCGACCGCGCGGCTCGGCACGGCACTGCCCAAGAACGACCGCCGGCAGGATTATCTACGGTCGAGACTTGCGCGCGCTGCCGACGGCACGCTCGAGGTGTTCCCGTTCGAGGTGCAGGACAGCTCGATGATGCGTTTGCTTGCCGCTGCCGATTGCCTGGTGGTCCGCCCGCCGCACGCCCCCGCTGTCGCGCCCGGGACCATCGTCCCGATTACACGGTTTCCTGACTCGGTGCTGCCGATCTGACCCGCTTAGCGATGCTTGACGGCAGGTGCGAACGCAAGTAGAACAGACCTCCAGCGTTTAGGATTCGTTCTGCACCGCAGAAATGGGGGTCTCATGTTGACAAAGAAGCAGCGCGAGCTGCTGCTGTTCATCAACCAGCGACTCACCGCGACAGGCATCTCGCCGTCGTTTGACGAGATGAAGGACGCTCTGAGCCTCAAATCGAAATCCGGTATTCATCGGCTTGTCAGCGGGCTCGAGGAGCGTGGCTTCATCAGGCGACTGCCGCATCGTGCCCGAGCCTTGGAGGTGGTGAAGCTGCCGGAGGAGAGCGCCGCGGCAGCGGGTAGCGAGCGCGGCCGATTCTCGCCGACCGTAATCCGCGGAGATTTTACGGGCTCGCTACCCGGTATGCCGGTCGCCCCGGATGTCGCCGCCGTCGAGCTGCCCCTTTATGGCCGGATCGCCGCCGGCACACCGATCGAGGCATTGCGCGACCAGAGCACGACGGTCGGGGTACCGGCGAGCATGCTCAGCCGCGGCAGCGAGCACTACGCGCTCGAGGTGGCAGGTGACAGCATGATCGACGCCGGGATTGTCGACGGCGACACGGTCATCATCCAGCGCAGCGATACCGCCGAAAATGGCGCGGTCGTGGTCGCCCTGGTCGATAATGAAGAGGTCACTTTGAAAAGGCTGCGCCGCCGTGGCGATTCGATTGCTCTCGAACCGGCCAACAAAGCGTACGAGACTCGGATTTTTGGACCTGACCGCGTCAAGGTTCAGGGGCGTCTTATAGCGCTGATGCGGCGGTTCTAAACCCCCGAAGGGGGGGCGCGGGAGGAAGCGATGCTGGGGGCGATGTCGGAGCGGCCGCTCCTGATCTCGGCGATCCTCGCCCACGCGGCAACCTGCCATCGCGACACCGAGATCGTCTCGCGAACCGTCGAAGGAGCTATCCATCGCTACACCTACGCCGAGGCCGAACGCCGGTCGAAGCGGCTCGCCCGCGCGTTGCTGAGCCTCCGGATCAAGCCGGGCGACAGGATAGGCACCCTCGCCTGGAATACCTTCCGCCATTTCGAGCTGTATTACGGCATTTCGGGTATCGGTGCGGTCTGTCACACCATCAACCCGCGGCTGTTCGATGACCAGATCGTATACATTGTCAACCATGCGGCAGACCGGCTCCTTTTTATCGACACGACTTTCATTCCGCTCGTCGAACGCCTAGCGCCGCGATTCCCCAAGGATTGCCGCATCATACTGCTGAGCGATTCCGAAACATCGCTGCCGGTAGCGGCCCTATATGACGACTTGATCGCCGACGAGAGCGAGGAGTTCGAATGGCCCGAATTCGACGAGCGGACGGCTGCGTCCCTGTGCTACACGTCCGGGACCACGGGCAATCCGAAAGGCGCGCTTTACAGCCACCGCTCCACCCTGTTGCATGCATTTGGGGCCTCGCTGCCAGATGCGATACCGCTGTCGGCGCGAGACACCGTTTGCCCCGTGGTGCCCTTGTTTCACGCGTGTGGCTGGGCCGTCGCCTATACCGCGCCTATGAACGGCGCAAAGCTTGTCCTACCGGGGCCGCGGGTCGACGGGCCCAGTCTCTACGAGCTGTTCGAAGTCGAGGGTGTGACGGTGAGCCTCGGCGTGCCGACAGTATGGCTCGCTTTCGAGGCATATCTCTCCGCCACCGGCCAGCGCTGCTCGACCTTGCGGCGAGTGGTCTCCGGCGGGTCGGCCGTCCCGCCGTCCTTGATCGAGGCCTTTGAACGCCGGGGCATCGAGATGTTGCACGCCTGGGGGATGACCGAAATGAGCCCGCTCGGAACGGTCGCCGCGCTCAAGGGCAAGCATCTTCGCCTCGACTCGGACGCGCGGAGGGCGGTCAAAGCAAAGCAGGGCCGGCCAGCCTTCGGCGTCGAGTTAAAAATTCTCGACGAAGCCGGTTGTCCGCAGCCGCACGACGGCAAGTCGATGGGCGAATTGCTGGTGCGCGGCCCGTGGATCGTCAGCGGCTATTTTGATGATGCCGAAGCCAGCGCCGGCGCGGTCGAGACGGACGGCTGGTTTCATACGGGCGATGTCGCGACGATCGACTCCGACGGCTTCATGCAAATCACTGACCGCCGCAAAGATGTCATCAAGTCCGGGGGCGAATGGATCAGTTCGATTGACCTGGAGAATGCCGCCGTAGGACATGACGATGTCGCGGAGGCGGCAGTGATTGCAGTGCCCCATCCCCGCTGGGGCGAGCGGCCGCTGCTGATTGTGGCGCCGCGGACCGGCCGTCACCCGGAACGCGAAGGATTGATTGCGTTTCTCGCCCGGGATTTCCCGCGCTGGATGCTGCCAGACGATGTGGTGATCGTCCCAGAGTTGCCACACACCGCGACAGGCAAGCTGATGAAAACCCGCCTGCGCGAGATGTTTCGCGACCACAAATTGCCCGATCGTTGATATCCATGTGGCTGCTCCCCATCCTCGGGGAATGACAGTCGTCGTTCGTTTCGCCCCCTCGCCCACCGGCTTTCTTCACATTGGCGGCGCCCGCACCGCGCTGTTCAACTGGCTGTTCGCGCGGCATCACGGCGGCCTCTTTCGACTGCGCATCGAAGACACCGACCGCGCGCGATCGACGCCCGAGGCGGTTGCGGCGATTATCGATGGGCTGGAGTGGCTCGGCCTGTCGTGGGACGACGAGATCGTCCACCAGTCGGCCCGTGGCGCGCGTCACGCTGAGGTCGCGCGGCAGCTCCTCGCGGCCGGACGCGCCTATAATTGCTATTGCACGCCGGCGGAGCTCGAAGCGATGCGCGAGAAGGCCCGCGCCGAGAAACGATCAGTGCGCTATGACGGGACTTGGCGCGAGCGCGATCCGGCTGAGGCGCCGCTGGGCGTGCCGCCCGCCATCAGGCTGAAGGCGCCGCAGCAAGGCTCGACGACGATCTGCGATCGCGTGCAAGGCGACGTCACGGTCGCCAATAGCGAACTCGACGATCTGATCATCCTGCGGGCTGACGGCAGCCCGACTTACAATCTTTCCGTCGTGGTCGACGACCACGATATGGCAATTACTCATGTGATCCGCGGCGACGACCACCTCAACAACGCCTTTCGACAGGTGCAGATCTATCACGCGCTCGACTGGCCCGCCCCGGAATTCGCCCATGTGCCGCTGATTCACGGGCCGGACGGCACCAAAATGTCGAAGCGGCACGGGGCGGTTGGCATCGATGCCTACCGCGATCTCGGCTATCTGCCCGAGGCCATGCGCAATTATCTGCTGCGCCTCGGTTGGAGCCGCGGCGACGAGGAGATCATTTCGACCGAGCAGGCGATCGCGTGGTTCGATTTGGACGGTGTCGGCCGCGCTCCCGCTCGGTTCGATTTTGCGAAGCTGGACAATCTGAATGGGCACTACATCCGTATCGACGCAGACGGACGCCTGAGCGATCTTGTCGCCGAACGGCTCCAAAAGATGTTGGGCCAGCCGTTGTCCGAGCCTCATCGCGCCCGCCTGTTGCGGGCGATGCCCGAGCTGAAGCTGCGTCCCAAGACGATCGCCGAACTCGCGGCGAATGCGCTTTTCCTTGTAAAGCCGCGACCCATTCGGGCCGATCAGAAGGCCGCACAGCTACTCACTCCCGACGCGCGCGACCTGCTTGACGCCTTGCTTCGGCGCCTTGATCACGGCGCCTGGGAGGCCCCCGCTCTAGAAGCACGTATCCGCGAGTTCGCGGCCGAGCACGGGTTGAAGCTTTCTTCGGTGGCCCAGCCTCTGCGCGCCGCCCTGACTGGCTCGACAGCGTCTCCGGGCATCTTCGAAGTGATGGAGGTGCTGGGGCGTGAGGAAACCCTAGGTCGGATCGCGGACGCTGTAAATCTCGCAGAAGCGACGTGACGCGCGGGTTTGCTAATCGCGCCCGAGAAGCCTATTTTCGTCGCGAAATCCGGCAACGGCTCGCGGGCGTAAAGACAGAGGTGGATCGATGGACGGCGACAACATGGTGACCGGAACGATGACATTGACCGACAACGAAACCGGAAAGTCGGTCGAGCTTCCGGTACTGGGCGGGACGATCGGTCCACGAGTCATCGATATCCGAAAGCTCTACGCGCAAACCGGGCATTTCACTTACGATCCCGGCTTTATGGCGACTGCGTCCTGTCGCTCGAGCATCACCTATATCGACGGCGACGAGGGAGTGCTGCTGTACCGCGGCTATCCGATCGAAGAGCTGGCCGACAAGAGCGATTTTCTCGAGGTGGCTTATCTCCTACTTAACGGCGAGCTGCCGACCGCCAAGGAGAAGGCGCAGTTCGTTTACGACATCACCCACCACACAATGGTGCACGAGCAGCTGACCACTTTCTTCCGTGGATTCCGTCGGGATGCGCATCCAATGGCGGTGCTCTGTGGGGTCGTCGGAGCCCTCTCGGCCTTCTATCACGATTCGACCGATATCCATGACCCTTACCAGCGGATGGTCGCTTCCTACCGGCTGATCGCGAAGATGCCGACGATCGCAGCCATGGCCTTCAAGTATTCGCTGGGCCAGCCCTTTATCTACCCGCAAAACTCGCTGAGCTATGCAGAGAACTTCCTCCATATGGCCTGGGGGGTGCCCTGCGAAGAGTACAAAGTCAATCCGGTTCTAGCGCGCGCCATGGACCGTATTTTTATACTGCATGCCGATCACGAGCAGAACGCGTCGACCGCAACGGTGCGCAACGCCGGGTCGAGTGGCGCCAATCCGTTTGCCTGCATCGCTGCTGGAATCGCTTCGTTGTGGGGTCCTGCGCACGGCGGCGCCAACGAGGCGGTGCTCAAGATGCTGGGCCGGATTGGCGACAAATCCGGCATCAAAGAGTTCATCAGTCAGGTTAAAGACAAACACAACCACGAAATTCTGTTCGGCTTCGGCCATCGAGTTTACCACAACTACGATCCCCGCGCACATATCTTGCGCGACAGCTGCCACGAGGTTCTCGACGAGCTTGGCATTAAGAACGAGCCGTTGCTCGACCTCGCGATGGAGCTCGAAAAGATTGCCCTCAACGACGAGTATTTTATTAAGCGGAAGCTTTACCCAAACGTCGATTTTTATTCAGGGATTATTCTCCGTGCGATGGGGTTCCCGACCTCGATGTTCACGGTGCTCTTTGCGATTGCGCGAACGGTCGGTTGGGTCGCCCAATGGACCGAAATGATTGAGGACCCGGATTCGAAAATCGGCCGACCCCGCCAACTCTTCACGGGGTCGGTCTCGCGCCATTATGTACCGGTTGAGCGGCGGGCCTAACCACTACTGACCTCCCCGCTGGCGGCAGGCGGGAGGCCGGAGGGTTGTCAAAAACTACGGGCGCTGGACCAGCTCGATCCGATAGCCGTCCGGGTCCTCGATAAAGGCGATGACCGACCCGCCATGCGCCATGGGACCAGCCGGCCGCGGGATTTTGACGCCGGCCGCAGCAAGGTGCTCGCAAGTCTTGTAGACGTCAGGGACGCCGACTGCCAGATGACCAAAGGCGCTACCCAAATCATAAGGCTCGGCCTGGCCCCAGTTGTGCGTTAACTCGATCACCGTATTGTTGCTCTCGTCGCCATAGCCGACAAAGGCGAGAGTAAATTTGCCAGTCGGATAATCTCGCTTGCGGAGCAGCTTCATTCCAAGCAGGTTGGTGTAGAACTGCAGCGACGCGTCGAGGTCGCGCACCCGGATCATCGTGTGCAAAAAGCGGAACTTGTCGGTATCGGCTATCGGCTTTGAAGTTTCGGCCACATCGGTCATTGTCATCGAGAAATTTCTCCGTACAGCTGTGAGTGCGGGACCCGCCGCACCGGCGGGCAGCGACGATCTCGAGGATTTGGTCAGCGGCGCGCAGGCTAGGGGACGCGCCGCCCGCCTCCAGGCACCGCCTGACCTCATCATAACCTTGGCGATGCCCCGCGCGAACCCGTTCGTTCCGAACTAGCTCGGCGACCGCCGCGGCTAGACGTTCGGGTGTGCAGTTCGGCCCGAGCAATTCGCAAACCAGCGGCCTTCCGAGCAGCAGATTAACGAGGTTCACTTGTCGGACTTGCAAGATCCGTTCGAGAATCTTTTCGGTCAGCGGGTTGAGGCGATAGCCGATGACCATCGGCAGTCTGGCCAGGGCCAGTTCAAGCGCGACGGAGCCCGACGCGGCGAGCGCGGCGCAGCTCGCCGCGAAGGCATCGTACTTATCCTGCGCCCGTTGCACGATGATCGGCTGCCCCGTCCAGCCTTGGACGGCTTTGACAACCGTCGCCGACACCGTCCCGACCGTTGGTACAGCCACGCGGAAACGGCCGATCAAGCTCTCCAAACGGTTCAGCGCTGCTCCGAAAATAGGCAACAAACGCGTCACCTCGGCGTTCCTGCTCCCGGGGAGCGCCGTGATAAGCAAATCATCCTCCGCGAGCCCGTGTGTTACCCGGAACCGGCCACCATCACCCCGGTCTGCACCACTTTCGAGCACGGGATGGCCAACAAAGCAACACGACAGTCCGACCTGCTCGAAATAAGGCGGCTCAAACGGCAACAACGTCATCAGATGGTCGTACCAGCGTGCCATGCGACGGGCCCGCCCGGCACGCCATGCCCAGACCATCGGGGCCACGTAGTGAATAAGCGGTAAGGTCTCGCCGCATCGGCGCAGTCGATGCGCGACGCGCCAACTGAATCCCGAGCTGTCGATCGTTACAACGGCGTCGGGCTGCAACTCGCGGATAGCCGTAACCGTCTTCCGCACCCATCGTAAGATAATCGGCGCTCGGGGCACCACTTCAGCCACACCTCCGACAGCGAGGTCTTCGAGAGGCGCGAGGCTGATCAGACCGCGCTCCCGCATGCACTCGCCACCGATCCCGGCAATTCTGAGATTGCCTCCGGTACGCTGCTGCAATGCTGCGATTAGCGCGCCACCGAGCACATCGCCGGAGGGTTCACCGGTAACAAGGAAAATAAAAAACGGCGGCTCGGCTACGGTCACGAGTGGTGGACGCCTACCACGAACAGCCCAGCCAGATTCGCTGCGCCGATCACCTCGTCCCGATCGAGGACAATCGTGGCGCCGGCCTCGACTGCGATGCCTGCCAGGCCGGCCTCAGCCGCCAGGGCGACAGTGCGCGGCCCGATCGTCGGCCTGTCGGCTCGACGTTCCTGACCTGGTTTAGCGATTTTGACCAGCGCCCCGCCCAGCCCTTCGCGGCGGAGTTTCGCGCACCGACGCAAGAGCCCGTCAGTGCCCTCGATCGCTTCGACCCCGAGCACCAAACCCTGCTGAACGATGACGGCTTGGCCGATATCGAGAGCGCCTAAGGCGCGAGCAATGCGCAGCCCGTGCTTGATATCAGCCTCAGATTGCGGATTCGGGTGAACAGCCCCGAGCGGCCCGGCGTCGGCGAGCTCGCCGTCAAGCAATTGATCGGGCCCGATGACTCGAAAGCCCTCTTTTTCGAGTTCGCTTACAATGGCCGACAACAAGCCGTCATCCCCCAGACAACGGTAGCCGATCCGTGCGAACAGCTTGGCGGCCCGCCAATCCGGGCGCAAGGTGCCCAGCGATGGGCGGCGGACGCTGCCTGCTAAGACGAGTTCCGTCACATTGTTTTCGCGCAGCAAGGAAAGACCGGTGACGGCTGCGCCAATGCGACACCAGGCGTGCGGTACGCCGCGCACCGTTTCAGGCTCGGCCGCTCCCTCCAGAGCTAAGACAAAGACATCGCGTCCCGCAGCTCGGCAGGATTCGACGAGGCGGCGCGGCAGCCGGCCGCCGCCGGCCACGATACCGAGCCTACCCGTCATTTGCCTCTTTTGGCTGACAGATGGCGCGGCTCGAGTCTGTGCGGATAAAGTCAAGGATATCGTCAACCGGCGCGATGCCGCTGAAGCGCGCGGCAGTTTCGTTCACACGATCGCTCAGCGTGCCATCCGAGGAGAACAAGAATTGGTAGGCGTTGCGGAGTCCTTGTATATCCTCACGACTGAAGCCGCGGCGCTGCATCCCAACAATGTTTAGCCCGCAAAGCCTCGCCCGGTTGCCCATCACTTGGCCGTAGGGAATGACATCGCGCTCAACGCCCGACATACCGCCGATCATCGCGTGCTTGCCGATCCGGACGTACTGATGGATGGCGCAAAGCCCGCCGAGAACAGCATAATCACCGACGACGACGTGGCCCGCGAGAGTGGCGTTGTTTGCCATGATCACGTGGTCGGCAATCTGGCAGTCATGCGCTAGATGCACTCCGACCATGAACAGGCAATTGTCGCCGACGCGGGTGACCATCCCACCTCCCGCTGTCCCCGTGTTCATCGTTACGTGCTCGCGGATCCTGTTGTCGCGCCCGATGACGAGCGCAGATTCCTCCCCGCGATATTTAAGATCCTGCGGTTCGAGGCCGATCGAGGCAAACGGGAAAATGCACGTGCCCGCCCCGATCGTTGTACGGCCGCTCACCACCACGTGCGAGCGAAGCACAAC